>JAABUV010001215.1_pt1 | contig 37614 bp, 52 predicted proteins | sample 5559971 | NCBI WGS metagenome assembly JAABUV01 (sample SAMN10711881, study PRJNA513362) | rock metagenome | isolation source: Antarctica rocks | place: Antarctica: Victoria Land, Knobhead nord | collected 2015-12-19
CTCGCACGCCAAGCCGCTGGCGCGGCTGTCGCCGCAGCGCCCGCACCCCGACATCTTCTCGCTGTACGTGTTTGCGTCCATCCTGGGCCAGTTCGCGGTGCACCTCTTCTTCCTGGCGACCACGTACCGCGGCGCGCTGGCCGCCATGCCGCCCGTGCGCGGCCCCCGGCCCGCGCGCCGGCCGCCACTGCTTGCAGGCCCCCCAGCCTGCGCAGGAGGGTCCCTGCGGGCAGTGCGCGAGGCGCCGCTGTCACCCGCGCCGCCCTCGCGAGGCTCTGAACTGGTGTGTCGTCGCGTGGGGTGGGCGGCGCGCGCCGCCGGCGGCCCTGTCGGCGTGCTGACACGCGCGCTCGGGCGCGCCTGCACGCTGTGCACACCTGCGCAGCCTGTGCTCCAGCATTCGCAGGCAGGGTGGGGTGGAGTTCTGAGGGTCTCCTGCAAGTGAGTAGAACGGGCGCGGCCTCGTGAGCGGCGCCCGCCGCGCGGCCGCGCAGGAGGACGCGCAGGCGCCGGACACCGAGTTCCGGCCCAACCTGGTCAACACCGTCTGCTTCCTGGTCCAGTTCATCGTCATGCTGGTCACGTTCGCCGTCAACTACCAGGCGCGCCGGGCCTGTGGGTCACTCAGCGCTTCCTTCGTTCCGCCAGAAACCGGCGGTATCTGCACCCTGCAAAATCTCCCCGCCGCCAGTGGGTGGCAGTCAGTTGGGCCCGCATTGTTTTGCCGCCGGCTCGCGCTGCGCATGGCTGCACACGACGCACTCTGCGGCGGCGCTGAGCGAGGCCAGGGTCGCGCATGCGCGGCAGTGCAGGCGGGCGCCGAGGTGCCGCTGTACCTGGGTTTCAGCAAGGATGCAAGCGAGCGCGGGGGCAGGCGCTCCCTGTTGGGGCATGCTGGGACGGCAGCGCACGTGCCGGGCGTGCAGGGTGGCCTGACGGGCGTGCGCCTGCGCGCGCAGGGCCACCCGTTCAACGCGGCGCTCCGGGAGAATCGCGCGATGGTGAGGACGCTGCAGTACGGCGGAATCGGCTTCGCGCTGCTCGTGCTGGACCTGGTCCCCGGCATGAACGGCGCCATGTCCCTGGTGAGCGCGCGCCCCGGCGTTGACTGCATCCCTGCACACGCAACTGCACACGCCGCTTTCCCTGCTTAGGGCTCCAGAGTCCTTTTCTGGCGCTCGCTCGTGCCCTGGTGGCGTAGGAGCGCTGCAGGCTGCGCGGGGCTCGCCTGCGTTGCCCCCGGGGATGAGGCTGCGGCGCGCAGCGCGCGCCGCTGACGCGCGCGCGCCCGGCCCGCAGGTGGCCATCCCGCGGCCGCTGGCGCGCCAGATGCTGGGCCTGGCCGCGGCGGACCTGGCGCTGACGTGGGCGTGGGAGCACGCGCTGCGCGCGGCCTTCCCCGCGCCGCGCCCGCCCGCCAAGGGCTTCCAGGCCTTCCCGCGCGAGCTGGCCGCGCTGGGCCTGGCGGGCGCGCGCGCGGCCGGCGGCGCGGCGCGGCTGAAGGCCGAGTAAAGATCGGCACGGGGAGGCAGACACCAAGAGCCCCGGGACGGTGAGCTGAGGACAGGATGCCGGTGCAGAGTTGCAGGCGGCTTTGGGTGAGGGGTAGCTATAGCACATGGTCCAGGGCTCGATTGCGGCACATGCTGTCGCAGCCCTGGCTTCGCCATTCCGCTTCTTAGTGAGCATAGCAGCGAGGTTGAGAGTGTCAAGCGTCTCTGATTGTTTGGCTGTTCTCGACCAGCGCTGCTTTGCTGAGGGGTTTGTCTAGAACGGGAACATGGCAGCTCTCCAGCTGTGCTAGGCGACCTGGGCTTTGGGCGGCCGGCGTGTATGACTGCTTGAAAACACCATGCTCATACGCACATATTACAAAGCCAATGCCCGGAACCTCTGCGCATGAGGCACGCTCCGCTCTGGCACTGCTGCTGTCCATGTTTGATGGCACATGCTCTGAAAGTCGCCTCCTCAACTCCTGGGCGCTCTGTCACTCATGCATTCTGCATGTCCAAAGGCGCAGCAACGAATCAAGTTCAGCCAGCTCTTGCAAGCGCCGGCCAAGTCTGCGCGCCTTGCACACAGTGTGCAAGCCGCGCAACTTGCATGGCGCCTGCTTGACCTTGGCAGGACGCCGCATGCATGCCGTGCGCAGCGCCAGCACCATGCGACGGCCAGCCGACAGCCTGATGCCGGCCAGCCGCCAAGCGCCCACTGATTGGGAGGGGCGCGTGTGGGCGGGCGCAGCAGCAGCGCCTGGGAGGACAGCCCAAAGGCAGGCGAGGGGCTTGCCGAAACCGGCACCCCCCCTCGCTGCACACGCAGCGCATGCACCTGGTACCCCGGTCAGCGCAGATGGCTGGACCGGGCGCCTGCGGCAGCCTGCCCCTGTGGGCTGCTGCTCAGCAGAGCGCGCGTGGCTGCGGTACCGGTGACGCGGGAACAAACCAATGGACGAGACAGAACACGCCGACCCTGGAGGACAGTACCGCAGTTCTCCTCTGACCCTGACTGGACTCTGCAGCTTCAATCTTAATCTGAACCATCCGCGGCGCGCTGGCAGCGAGTCTCTCGGCCGCCGGCGGAGCCGAGGCGGACCAACGCAACGCCGGAGCGAAGGGTGTGGCGTCGCGCCCCGGACCCTAGGCGCTCGTGGGCAGCAGCGCGCGCGCGGCGGGGCCGAGCGCGAGCATCTGGCGCCAGGGGTCCGACGCGGGCTTCTGCCAGAGCGCGCGGCTCCACCACCGCTCGGCGGCCAGCCCATACAGCGCGCTCGCGAGCAGCACGCCCGCCACCACCAGCGCGGTCAGGCTGTCGAACCTGCGCGCGTGCAGGCTGCGGCTCGGCCGCCGGGTCCCCACCGGGCCGGGTGCCCCGCAGGGTCGCGGGCGCGCGCGAAGTGCGCCCGCCGTGTTTGGGCCGGTGGACGTTTGCCGTCCGAAGCCAGGGCTGCTGATGGCCAGTCGGCGCAGCAGTGCGAGAGCGCGGCACCGATTCGCAGCGGCGCGTGCTGGTGGCAATATGCAATTTACGCGACCCCCTCTGCTGGGCAGGCGCGCGGCCAGTCACATTCACGCGGTGGGCGCCTGGGCATGTCACGCTCCTGACCCGTGCCCACTGCTGCTCGCCTCATGTGGCTCAACGACCGCCCCAGGCGAGCAGAGACGAGCGGGCGGGCGGCGACAGGCGCAACACAGGGGAGGCTGCCGCAAAGGTGCGCCCCCGAGGCGCGCACCACCAGAGCGCGGCGTTGTGCGCGTGCAGGCCCGCCGACAGCAGGATGGCCACCGACAGCACTGCCACCGCGCCGGACGTCAGCGCGTCCTTCCGCAGCGACTCCGAGCGCAGCTGCTCCTGCGCCGCGCCGACACCTCTGCTCAAACACTGAAAATACTGGCGCGGGCGCGCGGGCGCCCGAGCGGGCGGAGCAGAGTCGCAACGCTGGCGCGGGCGCGCGGGCGCCCGAGCGGGCGGAGCAGAGTCGCAACGCCTGCCGAGGGCAGAGTCGAAACGCCCGCCGAGCGCATAGTTATTACATGGGGCGCAGCGGGCGCCGCACCGCCAGGCGCCACTTGGCCGCGCACAGCGTGCTGAGCAGCACGGCGGAGACGGCCGCCATGCCCAGCAGCAGCGGGCCGCCCTGCGGCGCCTGCTGCTCGCGCAGGTTGCCCAGCGCCTGGGTGCCCACCAGCAGCCCGATGCCCAGCAGCTGCGCGCGCGCACGTGTTCGCTCGGGTCAGGCCCTGCATGAACGTGGGCAGGACGGGAGTGACAGGAGCTGGCCCAGCGCATGGCCTCGTCATGCGCGGGAGCTGCCTCATGCACGTGTGCAACGCCTTGAGCTCCATGGATGGGAGAAGACAGGGTGCCGCGAGCAGCAGAGCTGCGCAGTCAGGCCCGCGGTGGACGCCTGAGCATGGAGAGGCACACAGGTGATGCCTTCTATGGGAATCCTGCTGGGCAGGCGACACCAGGGCAGAGGGCCCGGGAGGGTGTGCGCACGGTGAGGCTGATGCCAAAGGAGGCGCGCCGCTCGCGCTGCCGCGCGGCCTCCGGCTCCACCCTGTCGTCCCAGAAGCGGTACAGCACCAGCACGCTGGACCACACGTCCACGAACGACTCCAGAGCATAGCCCAGCACCGCCGCGCTGCGCGGCGCGCATGCGAGGTTTAGACTTCGCGCGCGCGCTTGGTCTCGCGCGCGCCCGCGCACGCTGCGCCAGCCAGGCTGGCGAGCGCCCACTGCTGGCGTGGGTGCAAGCTGCTTTGCAGCAAACTGCGCCGTGCGCACGTGCCCAGAGAAAGCGCGCATACACCTGGCGAAGCTAGGGTAGCGCACTTCTGCGCTACCTGGGAACTGCGGTGCCGGGCGTCCGGAAATCTGTGGAACTCACCTGTTTAGCAGCCTGGCGGCGAACAGGCCCAGCCCGCCGCCCGCCAGGGTGATGGCCACGCTCCAGTAGGTCACCAGCCTCGCCTGCTTCACAAAGGCCGCTCTGGCTGCATACGCCGCGCTGCAGCCGCTGTCCCTCGGGGAGGGCTGCGCTGCCTGCCGCAGGCGGGGCGCCTCAGCCCGTCAGACTGGGCTCGGCCTGTGGGCGCAGCCGAAGCAGAGCGCACGGGCCTGCCGACTCCAACGTCGGACTAATGCTGGCGCACACCTCCACATCCTTCCTCGTCGATGGTGGGCGGCACGTCACAGCCCCGGTAATATCCGCTGCTGCTTCGCCGTGAGCTCTTCCGCTCCGACCTCCGCTCTTCTGCAGTTTTGAGAGAGACTTGAGTAAGCGTCACGTACGCCGACACCGACGCCAGCGGTTCTGTCTCGGTCATGGACATGGCGCGAACCTCAGTGGTGCGCTGCTTCGCACCCAGCCTAGGAATGCTGATCAAGCGTTGTCAGCTGCAACCGTGATGAAGTTCGTGCCCACGAGAGGGTCTAACTGAACCCCGGCTGCTTGCACAGGTTCAAAATCAGAGCGAAGCTCTCACGGAAGTCGCGATTGGATCTGTACATGAGGCTGCATTGATCATCGGCGTTCTCTTACATCTGCATGCTGCTCAACAGCACTTCTTTTCCAGCCGCGCATGAGGGGTGCATGCAAGCGAAGCACTCAACCGCGGCAAGCGCATTCCACGGCGTCCTTATTCTGGCTCTCGCAGCGTCGCCGTCCACACCAAGGGTGCCAGCTCACAGGCAGTACGTGCACCGGCTCACAAACTGCATAATAACTTGATAGTATACAAGTACTTCGCAGCGCGCAGCAGCAGCCGCACACACTACCCCGCTCGCACATGCACACCTGGTCTGATAAGAGACTACCACACACGCCGCGTGCGGAAGGGCGCCCGGCCGCCACTGGTTGGCAGCGCTTGCTGCAACGGCTTGCACCGGCGGCCCAAATGAGGCTATCCATGCACGGGCTTCTATAACAACAAGTGCGCCGGGAGCCAGGCGCAAGGACCCAAGCCAGCCAAGCAACCCCGCTCAAAAAGCACCCATGGCATGCATCCAGAGCGGTCCAGATTCTGATCAGTCAGGGCCACGCGTCCTGGCAGCCGGGGAGGACACGCGTGGAGTGCAAGCCGCGTGCCGCCTCTGCCCGTCGGCAGGGCAGCCACCCTGCGCAGCGCCATGGGGCCGCCAAACAGCTACCCGGCTCTAAGAGCTGCTCACAGGGTCTTGACATTGCTGCCAGTTGCCCTAGAAAGCCCGCATGTCGAAAACCGCAAAGGGCCGGGCCCGCCCGCTCCCACAGCGCACGCCCAGCCTGCGTCACGGGGGCTCTGCCCGGTCAGGGGAGCTGGGCGCTGCGCTGCAGCGCAGCGGGCCGCGGGTGCTTCAAATGCGCTGCAGCTGCGAGCGTGGCGCGCGAGGCCGGTGCGCCATGGTCAGCCGCCTGCGCGCTCCACCGCAAGCGGCCATGAGAAGCCCTGCGTCTGCCAAGCCGCCATGCACATGGATCAGCTGCAGCACAGGCCGCACAAGCTGAGCCGCCGCCTGCGCGCATCCGCACGCAGTGCAGCTGCACAGCTGGGTCCGCTCACAAGCAGGGCGTGTACATGTGCCCATGGTGAGCCGTGATGCCCCTCGGCTCTTTCCTGGCGCATGGAGGCTCAGTTGCACCCTGCCTTAGAGCTCCAACCCTCGTGCTTCAGCGTGCAGCGCGCATGCGGTCAGGAGTGGGCCTGGTCCATCTGCCTGCCCCGCGCACGGGACGGCACGCCCGCAGCTTAGCACACTTACTTCGGCGGGCGTCGCTCAGCGGAGCGCGCACCGGAATCGCCCTCCTCAGCTGTATGCCGTTGGGCGGCCACCGCGCCCGCCGGCCCCGCCGCCGCGCCGTCCCGCCGCTCCGCGGTGCGGCCGCACGCCAGAGCCGCGCCCGGGCTCCCTGCGCCGGGCTGCCCCGCCGATGCATCCGAGCCCTCTGCGGCGGGGGCCTGCCGGACGTGAGGCGCCAAGGACGCGCTCGGGGCGCCCTCCTGACCCGCGCCCCGCGGCCCCGCCGCCGCGCCCTGCGGGCCCACGGCCGCGCCGGCGCGCCGCTCCGCGGCGTCAGCTGCAGGCGTCGCGCCCGGATCGCCCTTGCGCTCGTCCTGCAGGCCCGCCGCGGCGCCGGCTCGCCGCTCTGGGACGCCGGCTGTGGGCGCCGTGCCCGGGGCGCCCTCCCTGGGCGCGCCTTCCCGGTCGGTTGCGCTCTGCGGCCCCGCCGCCGCGCCGGCCTGCGGCCCCGCGGCACCGCTCCCCAGCTCTGCACCGTTCCCATCACGCGCTTCCCGCGGGCTCGCAGCCGCCCGGGCTTGCCGCTCGTAGGTACCGCGCAGGGCGCTCTCCCCGGGTGCACCCTGCCGGCCAGTTGGCGCATCCTGCGGGCGGGCAGCCGCCTGGGCCGGCCGCTCGTGGGCTGCGCCGGAGGCATTCCATGCGTGCTCGCCCTGCCGCCCGGCCGCCGCGCCCGGCGCGCCTGCGGCCGCGCGCTCGGCCGGCCGCCCCGCGGGGCCGCCCGGCCGGACGGCCACAGCGGCCGCCGCGGCCCCGGCCGGCCGGCCCTCGGGCCGCTCCGCGGCCGCCGCGTTGCGCTCGTAGCGGTCCGCGGCCTCGCTCAGCTCGGTCGCCAGCGCGGCCGCCTCCTCCGCCATACCCTAACCCTATATATGGGTAGCGAGCGCAAGGACTGCTGTAGCACTGTTGTGGGCGCACACTTATCGCTGGTGGCTAGGCTGCTGGGCTTCTGCCGAGGCTGCGTGTGTTCCTGCGCCCCTGTCAATGGCAGTCAAGCCCTAATCTCTTGAACTGCTGTGCTGCAGGGAGCCGGGTTCACCGAAGTCGGGGTCCCCGCCCGAGCTGCCCTCCGTGCGCGCCCTCCCCTTTGTCTGGCTCGCGCCGCTGACTGCGACGCCGGCCTGCTCTTGCCTTCCCGCAGTCGCCCGAGATCAGCGCTTACTAGCACACTCTGGTCCTATACCATCGTTACCGCTCCGCAGTTTGGCACTCCCACTTCACCACACAGCCCGCCTGCTCGGGCGCTGTTCATGCTTTTGCTGCTGCTGCTGCTGAGGTGTACCTTCTTCACCCTGCCTCCAGAGCTGGTTGAGCGCGGCCGGTGATGGCGCTCCCCGTGGGCGCAGGCGCCGCAGCAGGCGCCGGTGGAGCCGGGCGTGGTGGTGGACCCGGGCGAGGGCTGCTTCTATGTGAAGGCGCGCGGCAGCGCTGCGCGGCGCCCTAGCACCTGTTCATATTGTTGGAGCCGTGGTCCGTGTTGGATTCTGCTTAGAAACGACTGCACGCATGTTCTTGAAGCGCACTTAGCACGGCCGTGCCTTGTCATACAAGAATGAACGCTTCGTATTGCGCCGCCTTCACCCGCACTCGCCAGTCCTGCGACTGCTTCTGGGTGTGCAGAGTGTCTGTGCCAAGGGTGTGAGGAGATGGCACAGCAACTGGCAGACATGGGTGCCAGCTGCCTGCGCGCACCCGTGAACGAGGGCACGGCACAGCGCCCACATGGGCTGCTGCTGTGGCCCGACCCTGACTCCCGAGCCCCCTGTCGAGCACGCTGCGCGCCGGCCGCCTTGCAGGTGAGCTGCAAGGACCGGCGCGGGCTGCTGTCTGACCTCATCATCGCGCTCAAACAGATGCCGCTGGAGGTGCGCCGCGCCGCGCCAGAGGCCGCGCGGCCTCAAGCCCCACCCTGCTGCCTGGATGCGCTTGTGCCCGCGGCCGCCCGCACCGCAGCTGCGCGGCGCGAGGCTGCCTCGTCTCGGGTCGCGCCTGCATGCTTGGCAGCGTGGCGCCAGCCTTTGCAGTCAGCCCGCCCAAACTTGGGTTGAGCGGGGGCCGGGGCGCAGATCACCACCGCGGCCATCACCACGCGCCAGGACGGCAACGTGTACAACGTGTTCCAGGTGCGCCCGGTCGCACTGCTCCTGCCATGGGCGCCTGCCTTGGCGGCCGCGCACGCCTGTCCGCCCGGGCCGCGTCTGCTGGCGCGCCCGGGCGCGCTGCCAGCGCGCGCCCGGCGCGCGGTGCGAGCGCGCAGTTGGCTGTCGACGCCCATTGCCGAGCAAGCGCGTCACGGCGGGCTGCTGCGCGCGCGCCGCAGGTGAAGACGGACGACGAGGACGTTACCGCGGAGGACATGCAGGGGCACGTGCTGTCCATCCTGGCGGGCGGGGCGGGCGCGCACCTGGGCGACAAGCGGCGCCGCGCCGCCGCCGCGCGCGCCTGATCGGGCGCGGCGCGCGGGCCGGCGCCCGCTGCACTGCTGCGGCGCAGACGGCGCCGCTCGGGCAGGCGGCGGTGCAGGCGCGGCGGCCGCCGTGCATCGCTCGAGCCGCGTGCGGCATGGGCCCTGCGGAGCTGCGCGCCCGACGCGCGCCCGCGCCTGGTGCGCAGGCTGCTGGGCGTGCGGGAGGCCAGGCTGCGTGGTTGTGCTCAGTCTGATGCGCAGCGTCGGGGCGCTGGTAGTGCTGAGCGTGCGGCTGGAGCATGCGCGGGCAGCTGACGTGCGCCATGCCATGCATTCGCCAGACGCGGAGGAGGCACTGTCTAGGCCAGTGTCTGTGCAGCGTGAATTGTCATTGTTTCGCCGCGTGTGCGGCTAGAGCCATGCTGTGGGTTGTGCGGGCTCGCCCGACTGACTTTTATGGCTTGTTCCATGGTCTTTGTCCGGTCTTGGGCCTGGGCTCAGGGGCTGGCATGGCAGCCGGGGAGCGAGCGAGCGGGTGTAAGAACTGTGCAAGGGTCTTTGGGGGCGTGCTTGGGTCCGGGGAAGTTAAGCAAGGGCCCCGAGCTGCAGGCGAGGGGCTCAGCCGCATGATTGGTCGGGCAGCGTGCGACCTGGGCCGTGCCTCGCCTGGCTCGGGGTGTACACGATGTGTACACCACACTGCACGGTGAAGATATGGGGCGTGCGCTCCCGTGGCTGTACACTAGTAGAGCGCGGATGGCGCGCGTGAGAGGCTCGGGCGCGCATGCATTGCATGTGGCCCTGGCTACCAGGACCTGGTGAGGTGAATCTGTCTATGTGGGGTCTGGCGCTCAGTTTGAGGCCCGGCCCGGTGGTCTGCTTTTGCATCTGTGCAGCGTCCGACATCCTGTGACCCGGGGTCTTTGCCGTGCACGTGCCAGTGCACACCACCTGCTTTCGCGCTGGGGAGGGTTTCGGGACTCGCACTCTCCTGGCTGTCTTTTGCGTGCTGAGTTTGCAGAGGGCTACCTGCTGTTCCTGGCGCTGTTCCTGGCCACAAGAGGGCCGCCAAAGTCGTGCGTTGCTGCCAGCCCGAGCGACCCTTCTGAAGCTATGATGTGGAACAAGTGCGCATCGACTCTCGCACACCACGTTCTCCACAGGAGCATTGCAGAGTCGGGCAGAGGCTCCAGTCACACCTGTCTTTGTACTCCTTGCCGTGCCCCAAGGAACCCTAGACGATGCACTGCCATGCTTGCGCGCTCCAAGCCGAAGTCGCAGTCGCTTGTTGCCGCTGCTGCACCTTGCTTAATCCTGACCGGCTTAGTAAGAGGCAGGCTGCGCTGGAAGCGCTGCACACTGCGAGCTTGCACTTCCTGCTTGGCAGGAAGGTGTGTGCTCCTCCCCGCTAGCACAGCAACAGGCGCACGTACACTTGGGGCATGTGGCGGGGTGTGGTAGTGTTTCATTGCCTGCGTGGCATCTTTGGCTGAGCGCGATTGCTTGGCAGGCTCGCTTGGAGGCCTGCTACCGTGACGAGTGCTTGGGAGCTCAGACACTGCTAGCAGAGCAGGGAGGTGGGTGCGACAGGCGGGTGGTGAACCTGCTAGCCGTGCGTCAACGCTGCGCTTCTCCCACGCTGTGGGGAGAGTGCTCAGCATGCGGTGCCCAAGCTTGGCGTCGCACGCGCGCTCACACACGCGTGGCTGGTGTGCTTGTGCAGGGCTGCCATCAAGCTGGCGCGACCCAAAAGCTGTGCCTAGTCAGCCAGCGCGCGCCGCCCGGCGCTCGGCGAAAAGTCGTGCGGCGTGTCAGAACGCCTGACAGCTGACCGTGGTGACGGAGGCCGCCTGCGCAGTGAGCTGCAGCTCGCGCGCATACCCTAGCGCCGGCCATTGCGCCACCCGCAGCGCGCGGCACTGGCCAGCGTGCGCCAGCACGCAGCGGGCTGGCAGGCGTGAAGGGCCCCGGCGATGTTGCTGCAGGCCGGGGAGGCAGCCGGGGAGGCACACTCCCCGACCAGCCGGCCGGAGCTGCCGCTGATTAACGGCAGTGCGGACTCCGCGCCAGTGCTGCCGCCGCAGACGCCGCAGCGCTTCTCCGCTTGCAGTGCAAACGCGTCAGCATCGCCGCCGTCCGTGCAGGCGCGCCATCGGCTCCACCCCCAATCACCCCCCTGCCCCCTCGACTGGTTCTTAAGCCTGTCCTCCCTGTAGCGCACTACTCAACGAGCGCACAGGCAGGCTAGCGTGTCTCAGCACGCTGACTGGAGACCGTGGTGTTGTCTTGTGCGCCCTGGAAAGAGACCACAGTGCTTCAGGACTGTGCTGGCACAGGGCGGAGGCTTGCGAAGTGAGCGTTATTGTCTGCAGCCTGACCCTGCCGCGCATGATGACCTGTGCGACAGGGCAGCGCGGCGCTGCGCTGACTGCCGTGCTCACGCAGCGTGCGCGCACCCTGCAGGGCATAGCGCACCGCGCTGGTGCAACAGGCGGGACCGCGGACGTGCACCTTGCGCCGCCGCCCGGCGACCGGTGGGCGCCCGGCGATGACGCGGCTGTCACGCAGCCCATGGCGCCCATGGTCCGCATGGTGTCGTGGCAGGACGCGCACGGCAAGGACCTGTACACGGCGCGCCCCCCTTGCGTATGCGACCGCATTACTAGTCTGCTCTGCGCTCCTACTGCTCCCAAGCGTGTGGCGCCGCACGGTAGCGCGGCTGCCTGGTGCATTTTGGCGACAGGCAGTTGTGCCCCACCAGGCGCTGCCACTCCAGGCAGCGCCAGGGGTGGGAGCCTGTGACATCGCACGCGGTCACAGCCGTGGACAGGGGTGTATGCAGTGATGAGCTAGTGCCCTGCCGGCCGCATGAAGCATGCTCTGTGGGTTGTGCCACTCTGGGAGTGCTGGTTTGAGGTGAGTGAAACAGCCTTCCAGCCGGGAATGACGCTCGCGAGGCAAGCGATGTGGGCAAGAGGCCTGCTGGAGCGGCGCAGGTTCGAGAGTTTGAGCCTAGCGAAGGCGGCATCACCGAGGACGAGATGCCCTGGGAGCGCCCGCGCGCGTGCTGTCGCCTCATGTGAGCGGGCGCTTCACGCCGCAACGCAGGCCTCCTTGCTTTACCTGGGGTGAGACGTGTAGCAGGAGCAGGAGCAGAGCTTGAAGCCGCAACGTTTGGGCGCTTGGGGCCTGTGCGCGCTTGCGGAGAGCGGCGGCACAGGGTGCCTCCTTTGCTCGCTTCACTGCGGCGAGAAGCAGCGGAAGAGCCGCCTTGCTGCAGCGGCTCGTGCAGGCGGTGCAGCATGGCCGGATGCGCATGCGCTGCTGCCGCTGCCCCTGGCGCGGCAGGCGGCGTGAGCGGCCAGAGGCTGGTCAAGCAACAGGTACTGTGTGAGTGCAACACCGTGACCACTGTGCTGTGACAAATGCAGGGTAGGGAGGGCCGCTCGGGCAGTTTTATGATGTGGTTTAGCAAGTACTTGGCAGGCAGTGCAGTGCCCCGTGCTCAGGGCCAGGCTCGCCTGTCTGTGCTCAGGCCAGGTGTGTTTTTTTTCTTGTGTGATACTGAGAGGATGGCTGTGTAACAAGTGAGCGATGCTCTGGGCTTTACGATCTGTAGAGATGCGCATGCATGCACTGCTGGCAGCCTGCTTTGTTTTACGGTTGCTTTACGGAGGCCAACCCTACTTGGGGTGCAGGAGTTGAGCCTCGAACAGAGCACCAGTGGTCTAGCCACTGTTCAATCTAGTTGCTCGACACGACATTACTTCCGTCACATATCCAGTGGGCACCATTGAACCAAACATCAGCACTCCTGCCAGCATTGCCTCTCACTGTCTGTTCTGGCGCTGCACGCTACACCAGCTGCGCGGGGCGGTCGCACTGTTGACACGCTCACACTGCGCATGCTCGGCGTCCACAGCAAGGCAGTCCGGCCTGCAGCAAGCTCCGGGCGGCCCATCACGCGGATCCCCGCGTTCCAGGGCGTGGGGGACCCCTTCGCGCCGCTGGCAGCCCCGCCCGCGGCCCAGTCGGCGCACTTTGACAGCATCGCGCTGCGAGCAGAAAGCGAGACGTGCAGCGCTCCCCGAGGCGGGGTGCGCCCAGGCGCCTGTGGCGTCCCCGCCCCTTACCCCTGTTCGGCGCTGCGGCTTCGAGCAGCCTGTATCAGGCCCTGCTTACCCACACTGTCACACATTGAGCACAGCCGCGCCGCGTGTGGACAGCGCCGCGCGTCTGGGGGCGCCACGTGAGGTGCAGCGGAGCCACCGGGCTCTCAAGGGATACGGAACAGCACAGCCTGAGGGCCCTGGCCCCTGGCGTGCCTGCATGTGCTCACACCTCAGCAGCTCGGCTCACAGTGCCATGCACCGCAAGGGAGTCACAGGCGGCCACAGGGTGGACGGCAGGCATGAGCCATATCCCGGACCTGCACTCAATGCTGCCTGTGCAAAGTCGCGCAGGCGCTGGAGCCCGCAAAGGCCGCGGCGGCGCGGCGGTGGCTGGTGTGGGCCCTGGCGGCGGCGGCGGCTTCGCTGAGCATGGCGACGCTCGCCGTCTACTGCGCGGCCCTGGCCGCATGCAGCCGCCTGGGCGGCCTGAGCGCTGGTACGCGCGGTGCCGGGCGCTTGGCAAGCCTGTGCGCATCCCGGATGGCGTACACGCACAGCACGCGCCGTCGCCTTGAGGGCAGGCCACCCCTGGATGCTCCTGGGCTCATCTGGCATGCGCGTGCGCGGTCGTGGCATGGCGCTGTCCGCTGCGCGTCACGGGGCAGGCCGGTTGCGCGCTGAGGCCCGGGCGCGCCCGCCCCCGCCAGGCGCCGCGCCGCTCGAGCTGCTGTGGGCGGACGAGTTCAAAGGCCCGGGCATCAACGCGTCGTCCTGGAGCTTCCAGCTGGGCGACGGCTCGCAGTACGGCGTGCCCGGTGCGCCGCGCCCACAGCCAACCCTGACCGCCGGCTGTGCGGGGTGTGCGCGGGTGGCAGGCGCGGACGCACCAGGGCGCGCCAGAGCTGCCTGACCAGCACGGGAACGCGGCGCCTCGCCCGACGGCGCGCGCGCCCGCTGCGGGCGCGCGCGGGCCCGGGCCAGCGCCGCCGCCGCGCCTGCCGACGCGGCGCGCCGCGCGCAGGCTGGGGCAATGGCGAGCTGGAATGGTACACGTCGGCGCCGGCCAACGCGCGCGTGGCGGGCGGCGCGCTGCTGCTGACCGCGCTGCGCAACGACTCCGGCCGCGCCTTCACGTCCGCGCGCCTGCGCACGGCCGGCCTGCGCGACTTTGTGCCCGCCGGGCCGCAGCAGCTGCTGCGCTTTGAGGCGCGCGTCCAGCTGCCGCAGGGTGCGCCCCGGCGCGTGCCACAGCATGCGCTGCGGACGCTGCGGACTGCGCCGCAGGGAGCTGTGGAGCTGTGCACGCGAACACATATGACCACGCCGCTGCGCGCACCTGCGCTGCTGCGAGCGCTGCTCTCAGGAGCGCACCTGACTGGGCCCAGCGCTCAGGGGGCGACGGCATCTGGCCGGCGCTGTGGATGCTGCCCACGCCTGCGGGGCAGCAGGCCGCCGGAGCGTGGCCCGGCGCCGCCGCGGAAGTGCCCAGCGGGCTTGCGTACGGCGCCTGGCCGGCCTCGGGCGAGATCGACATCGTTGAGGCGCGCACCCCGCGGCCTCCGCCCCCTGCTCATGGGCCGCTCATGGCGCGAGCTGGTGGAGGGCTGCAGTGGCCGATAGCGCGTTGGAGCGCATTTGGAGCAGCCGCTCAGGCGCGCTCCAGGGCGCGAGCGACCGACGGAGCCACCGGCGGAGCACGCCGGGCCCAGGCAGGGAACAGCCGCAGGAGCAAGGCAGGACCTGTGCAACAGCCGCAGGCTGCTCGCAGCGCCGCGCTGACAGGCCGCGTGCGGCCGCGCAGGCGGTAAACGCCCAGGCGTCGGTGTTCGGCACGGCGCACTTCGACAATTACCAGACGCAGGGCGGCGCGCTGGACGCATCCGCAGTGGCCGGCGGCTTCGCGGGCGCCTGGCACGTGTTCTCGCTCGAGTGGACGCTGGAGAGCCTGGCCTGGTGCGGCGCGCCCCGCATGCACTGGGCGCGCGAAGAAAAATGAGGGCGTGCTTGCATGGCCGCTCGCCGCGCGATGGCCCCAACCTAAGAGCGCCCGCGGCTTGCCCGGCGCCTGGTCCTCAACAAGTAGGTTTAGGTTTGGGAGGGCTTACGCGGTTCGGGGCATGCATAACATGAGCAGGCATGTGGGCCTGGGAAATGCCCGCCGCGCCGGCGCGGCGCGCCCCAGGGGGGACGCGCCGCGCTGCGCATGCATACACGCGACAGGCGGCATGCTCGCGCGGCAGGGCCGTGGACGGCGTGCCCATGGCGGCGGCGCACCCGCGCTGCAATGCACCGGGCGGCTGGTACACCAACGCGGCCGCTGCCGTGGGGGACTGCGCCGCGCCCTTCGACCAGCCCTTCCACCTGCTGGTGCGCGCCCGAGCCGCCGCGCGTGCCCGCGGCCGTTTCATGCCTAAGACCCGGCGCTGCGCGCCCTGGGCGCACACCCTCATGGGCAGTCACACGTGTCTGGGCGCCCCGCTTACACCTGCCCTCTCGCTGCACGCAGCCGCACCTGTCTGCCTCCACTCCCTGCCTCATTCCAGCACACACTCTCACATGTTGACCCCGGGCGCAGCCTTGGGCAGGGCAGCGCGCGGTCTGGGCAGTCCCTTGCATGCTGCGCGCGCAGGTGAATCTAGCCATCGGCGGGCGGCTGCCCGGCGTCGCGCCCGGGCCCAACACGCCCTTCCCGCAGACGCTCGCGATCGACTACGTCCGCGTGTACACGTGCGCCCAGCGCGAATGGCCGGCACCCCTGTCCAGCGTTCGCACGGCCATGTGACGTTGCGTGCTCTGCCTGCCTCGTGCGCGGTCCCAAAAGTGTTTCATGTTGCCTGGTTACTGGTGCTGCATGGCATTTGTTTGTGCCTTGGCCCAGAGGCAGAGCCGGCAAGTTGCTGCATTCAGGGCGCCCTGGCCGGCCGGACGTGGTGCATGCAATGCCAGTATGTGCATATGTGAGCGCCGTGCTGTCCTGCCTCCTTTGTGCTGTCTGCTGACGAGGTGGAGGTGGGGGAGCTTTGCAGGCAGTCATACACGCCCGGCTCCTCGTTGGGCAACCGGCGGCGGGAGCGGCGCCGGCTACAGTGACACCGGCGTCATGCGGCGCTGGTGTTAATTTGATCACCGACGTGCAGCAGAGCTACATGGGTAATTGTTTTCTGTACCCCACTTGCTATTGTGTGTCGCCTGTCTGCACTACAGCTTCGCTATGGGACGCAATGCTATGGGACGCAACGCTGCCTGACAACTACATGTAAGCCTGCTCAAGCCGGGTACAGCGCTCAATTTCAATCACTCGCAGCCTCCTGATGCCCGCTCAAAGACGGCCCATGCGACAAGGAGCCGAACCCTCTGGCTAATCAGCCCTCATCTTGCCACCAGGGGGCTTTTAGGGGAAAGCCATGCACAGTGCGTTGGGGGGCAAGGCAGATACCGCGGGCTTGCACTGAGAGCGGATCAGGTCTGGCCGCGGCTGCGGGAACGAGCTGGCGAGCTAAGGAGGAGCCGAGATGCTGCGGCAGCTGGCGCGGCGCGTCTCTGTGCGGGCGATATCCACGTCCGTGACGCCGCTGGCCGAGGGCGCCGCAAAGGGGCCAGAGGGTGCGCGCCTGCGGCAGCCCTAAGGCATCGTGCCCGCGCGCATGCGCTCCCCGCACAGCCCCCCCTCTCGCCAGGCTGCGCCAAGGCGCCGCACGGGCCGCGAGCAGAGTTCAAGAAGCGCCTGGCGCCGCACGTGTCCTCGACGCTCGCGCCGCCAAACTTTCTGAGCGAGTTCATAAAGGACCCGAAGAAGGCGAAGGAGGACGCGGCCGCGCCGGCGGCGACGCCGTCCAAGGTCACGCTCAACTTCTTCCTGCCGTATGAGCAGCAGATGAAGGCCAAGGAGGTGCGCCGTTTGGCGGCGCCGCGCGGAGTGCGCTGCAGGCCGGCGCCGCCCTGGTGTTCGGCAGAGCTTGCCGTGCTCAACTAGACGCTCGCCTCGGGCCTGCGCGAACACCCATCGTGCCGCTCCTGCGTGCACAGGAGCCAGCCACCCGCCCAATGCGGGCTTGCGGCGCAGCTGCCAGGCCGGCATCCCGTCCCGGCCAGCACCACACCACGCGCGTGCCAAGCGGCGCCGTGCGTGCGGCGCGAGCCCCCGCGGCCGCGCGCGCAGGTGGACCTGGTCCTGCTGCCGGCGGTGACGGGCGACTTTGGCGTGATGGCGGGCCACGTGCCGACGGTGGCGCAGCTGCGGCCGGGCGTGGTGACCGTGCACCACGAGCAGGACAAGAACATCGAGAAGTTCTTCGTCAGCAGCGGCTTTGCGTTCGTGCACGCCGACAGCTCCACCGACCTGTGTGCCGTGGAGGCGGTCAAGGTGGAGGACCTGGACCCCGAGGCCGTGCGCGCCGGGCTGCAGGCGCGCGCCCTACCCAAACCCCAGGCTCCAGCGCCGGCACTGGCTGCAGGCACCCAGTGCCTGAGGCGCAGGCACCGCAGCCTGTGGCGGCGCGCGTGAGCTCTTCGGGAAGGCGCCCCAGGCAGGGCACGCGAGCGCGTGGGGTGCCCCAAAGAGCTTGCTTGCTGGCCGCGCGCTGCGCGCGCCGCGCCCAGGGCCGCGCTGCCTGGCCGGGGCGTCTCTACCCTATTCCGCCTTGCTGAGCGCGTGCGCTGTGGCGCAGGAGTACACGGCCAAGCTGGCGGCGCTGCAGGCCAAGGGCGACGACTACGAGATCGCCGCCGCGCAGATCGGCGTGGAGGTCTACTCCGCGCTCAACTCGGCGGTTGCCGCCTGAGGCCGGCGCGCCGGCGCTGGCCGCGCCGCGCGATCTGTCGGGCGAGTGGCAGGCACGTTTGAGCAGGGATGCCGGCCAGAGCGCGTGCATGCGCTTTTGGGTGCCTGGGTGTGTCCGCCTCCGTGCCGAGCGCGGTGTGGGTGGGTTGGGGAGCGGCGCTGAGGCCTAGGGGAGGCCAAGTCGTACGTGGCCAGGCTAGCATGCTCCTGTGTTGGACAGGGCTGCTGATGCTACCAGCTGCGCCCAGGGTGTGCGCTTTGAGTCTGGAGCTGTCCCATGCTCACACAGCTCGTACTGCGCAGCTTTCGTGCAGGGGGCCGTCTGCCCATAGGAGCGGTCGCCCGGCTAGGCGTCCCAGCGGCATGGGGCTTTGTGAGGGCACCACTGCAAACAACATGGATTGCGTGACACTGGAGATGTGAGAAAAGGAACAGTGCGGCTAACATCTATCATGCCGTGGTAACACTATCCGTATCAAGCTGTGTCCAGCCTGGCTGGACAAGCCACACACTGACCGAGCTGCAGCTGTGTCAGCGTATTATGCTGCAGCTGTGCCAGCACATGCATAGGTGCTGGCGCAGTCAATTCAGAGCAAGGCCTGCTCGACATGCAACGGTGCAGCAGCGATGACAGCGCACTGAGTTCGCGGCCCACCAGCAGTTTCGCCACTGTGTTCATACCAAGTGTTCGCACATCATGTTTTCTACAATATACACCCAGGTAGCTCAGCGCCTGGCTGAACAAGATAGACGCTCCTGCGGGCCGGAGGGCACAGCGGCCGTCACGGCGCCATCTGGTCGATCAGCTCCTGCAGGGGCGCCAGCTCCTTTGCATCTATCAGGTCGAACGCCTGCCGGCGCCGGACAGCCGCCTCGGGCCGTGCGATGCATGGCGCTCGTGGCCTGCCCATGCTGTGCCAGGCGCTTGCAGCGCAGCACGGTCGCACGTGCTCGCGCACAGGGAAAGGTGAGCAAGCCGTGCAGTGCCAGGGTCCGTGTCCGCCTAGGAATGCACCACAACACAGCGCCCAGCCAGGCTGTACGCATGGCTCCGCGCCGCGCCTGACCGCCCAGACAAGGTGCTGTTGAGCGCAAACAGCACCGCTGCAGCTGCCTGCGCACGGTGGGGCGCGCGCCGCGGCGCCGCGCGCGCGCGCCTGCGTGAAGTACGCAAAGTGCTTGAAGCAGGTGTTCAGGTGCGCCTCCTCGCCCAGCGAGCACACGTGGCGGAAGTGGCTGTGGTACAGGTGCGCGTAGACGCGGAACAGGCGCTTGAACACCGTGCGCGCGACCGCCCGGAAGTCCGGCGGGAAGGGCTCGCCGTACTGCTGCGGGAACATGCGCGGGTCATCCATCTGCGCGGGCCCGCGAGTTTGCACGGCATGCAGCTCAAACGTGTTGACGTGGAGCTTGTCGAGGCACGTCCGCAGCCTCCCATGCTGGAAACGCGTTGATGCACTGCACGCGGCGGCCGGCCGCGCCGGGCAGCACGCGCTGCATGACATGCTGCTCGGCGACCAGGCGCCGCGGGGCAGGGTACGGCCCGGGTGCCGCGCGGGTCACAAACGGAGGCGCACGTGTGCGGCAGGGCCAGCCGACCTCGATGGAGCCGGGCCCTGGCATGCTCCAGGCGGGCCGGGCCGGCACCTGCGCCTCTATCCAGTCGAAGAGGGCGTTGATGTACTCGGGCGCGGCCAGGCGGACGGGCTTCCTCACCTTCAGCCCATCCGCCCACAGGTACTCGTACTGCGCGCCCCCGGCTCAGCAGTCACTTGCCTCCTCTGAGCAGCAGCGTTGTGATCCCCCGCACCAGCTCTCGGGCACCAAATTTGCATGTGCAACCCATGGGAGCACAGCCAGGCTAGATCAGGTACGATGGGCAAATGGCGCACTTGCACCTCTAGCCAACCTGGCGACGAGCGGAGCTGGAAACATCACCGCGGCCGGGGCGTGGCGCCGCAGCCCAGCGCTGCCGAGCGCGGCGCCGCGCCGGCGGGGCGCGCGCCTTCGGCCCGGCCGACATCTGCGGGCAGCTCGCGCGCGTGCAGAGCTCGGCCAGCGTGCCGTACAGGACGGCGATCGCGTTGTAGAAGTCGACCGCGTTCACCGCCAGCCACTCGTTCAGGTCCTCGCCCGGCGGCAGCTCGACCGCCTCGCGCACGCGCCCGCGGCCCAGCGTCGCGTCGATGTGCCGCTTGAGCGTGAGGCCCTGGCGCGCCGCGCGGCGGCGGGGCGGGGCTCAGCGGTGCGCCCTGCCAAGCGGGGCGCCTGCGGAGGGGCCCTGACTGGGCTGGGCGCGGGGCGGCGGCATAGGCGCCGGGCGCGGCCACAGGGTGAGCCCGGGTGGTGAGATGATTGTGCCAAGAGTGCCGCAGAGCAGCGGCCCTCCTCCGCTCGGGCCCACGGGCTTCGCTTGTCCCTGCTTGGAGGCTTGCGCAGCTAAATACACACCAACGTGGCACCCAGGCGTGAGACCTGGCGAGCTTGGCGGCGTTGAGGCTGCACCCCACAAGGGCTGGCCAGGCAGAAAGCCGCAGCGTCCTTTATTGTCTGAGCCCTGCTCGACAGGGCAAGGCCCTTGCCGAAGTGGCGGGCAGGAAACGTGCGCAGGCGTCCGCTCTCCCTGTGTGCAGCGCTCAAGAGAAGCAGGTGCTCGAGCTGGAACAGCCCTTCATATGTGGAACTATCTCGGAGCGGGTGGACGCAGCCGGGGCGCGCTAATCTGGCCACGTTGCGCAGGGGACCCCACCTTGCTGCCAACCGGTGTGTTCCTCTTGGGCCGGAAGGTCTTGGCATCCCTGCCGAAGCCTCCGCAACCTCAGAAGAGGCAGCGCCCCTTTCACAAAAACAGTGTAAGATGTCCAGGCAGGTGCCATACCTTGCGCCAAGGCCAAAAAGGCCAGCCATACACAGCAAAAAGAAGAGCCACAGCCGAGAGCTTGCTATGCTGCTGAGGCGCGACCAGGCTGGTCTGCCATCTGTGCACGCAAGCCAACACGCGCTACTCAGCTAAGACAGGATTGGTGGTTTTCTAGAGTTCGGCAGGTGTATGCGTACACTTGCTGCTCCCTCCCCGATACTACAAATGAAGGGCTGATGGTATGAACACCCTGGTCTGACACAAGAAGGCCAGGCAAGTTGCGTGAGGCAACCATGACGACGCTGCATGAGAGGGTGGTGCATTTCAAGAATCAGAAAGGCGTTGAGCTCTGCGGCACGCTCAGAGATGCAGGCGGCAAGGCGCGCTGGTTCACACATGCGTGATGCAAGGCCTCCACCAAGTGCAGTGCTCACTTGCTTGCACTGCTGCAGGCTGTTGTCCTCCTGGTGCATGGCCTCATGTCCCTGAGGGACAAGGTGCGCTTTCCAGAGATCGCGGCTGCGCTTGCTGAGCGAGGCGTGAGCAGCCTGCGCTTTGACTTCACCGGCAACGGCGACAGCGGTGGCGACTTTTGCTATGCCAATAGCTTCGGTGAGGTGGGGGAAGCCCCTGCATCACCCCTCAGACTCCTTTGGCGCCCAGGCGGACGCTCCGTCCTGGGCGTCCACATCTTGTGCCAAGCAACAACCGCTCCGTGAGCCTGGCACTCCCCGTCTGCAAGCACAGCACGGACACAGAGCAGTCAGGAGCTGCCAGCACTCATCCAAAAGTGCGGGAGCCGGCACGCTGCAGAGCCGACAGACAGACCGCCGACCGGCGAGCCGGCGCTGGCGCAGGCAGAGGACATACGCGCGGCGGTGCTCTGGGTGCGCGGCGAGCTGCGGCGCGAGGTCACCGGGCTGCTCGGGCACAGCAAGGGCGGCCTCGCGGCCATGCTGTACGCGTGCTCCTACGACGACGTCCCGCGCGTGCTCGGCCTGGCGGCCAGCTCCGCCCGTCGGAGCGGCCTGCAGGAGCTGTTTGGCGCCGACGGCACGCTGGACACGGTGGCGCGGACGGGCCGCGCCGAGGTGGTCTGGCGCTCCGTCAAAGCGCCCGGGCAGCTGCACACCTTCTACCTCACCAGGGAGGCGCGCGCCGCCTGGCGCTGGTTGCACTTGGCCGCACGTGTGCCATGCCCTGCTGCTGCAAGGTCTGGCGAGCACGGGGCTCGAGCGTTGCATGTGCGCCATGCATGTGCGCCTGCCGCCAAGGATGCAGGCGTGCGGCACAGCGTGGCCGGCTGGGAGGAGCTTGCATTGCTGAGGGCTTGGCAGGATGCTGTCGGGAGGGGGTCGCGCGCACGACCTGCTGGTGAGCATACGATGTACACACGCATTCAGGCATGGCACCTGTCATCGATCACGCGCCGCCCCGCCGCAGGACGTGGAGGAGTGCCAGACGCTGGACATGGCGCAGCACTGCCCCGGCATCAAGCGCACGCGCGTGCTGCTGGTGCACGGCGAGAAGGACGCGCGCGTGCCGCTCGAGGCGCCGCGGACCTACGAGAAGCTCGTTCCGGGCGCGCGCGTGCGGCTCATCCCTGACGGCGACCACAACTTTGAGCAGCCGGGGTCCGCGAAGGAGATGATCGCCGCGGTGGTAGAGTTCTTCGCAGACGAACCTGTGTAGCTGCATGCAGCGTCTGCAGGCTCTCCTTTCAGCGTAAAGTGCCTTGCGTGATGTGTACCGGTTATCTCATTCTGTGCTCTGAACCCAGTGCTGTGCACCTGTCCCGGGCATGTGTTGATCACTTACCAAAGAATGCCACTGGGGCTGTACATGAGGAGTTGCAGCATGCAGGTTGCCATGATGTGCAGGCAAGGGCAGTGGGCATGTGTGGTAGTGCAGCGGTTTGCAGCAGGTTCAGTCATGCACACTATCAGCGCGCCCAGCCACAGCAGTGCACATGTGGCACAGGTAGCCAAAGCGTGTGCATGATGCATGCTAGCTACAGTGCTTGATTACTTTGCAAAGCATGAGCAGATAACAGAGCGGCAGTCCCACAGCATATGGGTGCTCAGCAGTGCCCACTGGTGTTAGCAGTGCATGCCTGCAAAATAATCTGCGATGTGAAAGAAGCAAGCTTGGTCGTGGCGTTTGCTTGAGTCAACAAAGCAGCTGCAAAGCGCGAAAAGGCATTGAATCAAGCGCGCTCCCCACGCAGTTCTCATCTCGCACACAAAAGGCGGCGGCTCACAGGCGCGCCGCATGGCCTGGCTTGGTGGCCGCCGGCGCAGCACGTACGAGCGACACGAGGGCGCCGTCTCACCACACGCGCCAGCCCCAGGCGCGGTGCCAGAACACGCGCCACCACTCGGTCGTGGCCTCGCTGCCCAGGTCCTGCTCGGCCTGCTCGATGAACAGCGCGACGCTGTCCAGGCCGCCGGCCGGCGGCGCTGTCAGCGCATCGAGCGCGTCGCCGCCGGCCACGTCGGCGACGTAGCGCGCGCTCACGCCGCGCGAGGTCGTCAGCGCGGCCGCGCTGGTCGGCGACAGGATCTTGCTCTGCGCGGCGCGGTAAGCGGTCTGAGCTGATCAGCAGCAGGCACAAGGCTCCACCCGCGAGCGGCAAAGCTGTGTGCCGGGTGCAGCGGAGGGCAGGTTGTCAGGAACACACTTCCAGGCGCGCTGCTTGGAGCTCATGGCAGGCCGCGCAGCGACAGTGTCCACAGCAGCATGCACTCTGGGGCAGCCATGGGGCAGCCAGCCTGAAAGTGCGCACCTCAAAGGTGAGCCTGCGCTTCTCGGCGTCGTACTCCGGGTTGGACAGCTGCAGGAGCGCGGAGCCGTTGGCGGCGAACATGACGGCGGCCGGGTCGCCTAGCCACTTGCCGTTGCGCGCCACCATCATGGAGCCCTCCGACGTGTTGGCAAAGGTGGCTGCGCGCGCAGGCGGTCAGCGCTTGGTGTGTTGCCCGGATAAGCACGCACAAGTTAGGCTGCATGGAGCCCTGGTGGCACACCACTTCTAGAGCAGAAGCGCCAGGCACATGCAAGTGAGCAGAAAGATACGAGTATGCGCAGCAACCATCAGGTCAACACAGCGGTGCACAGTGGAGACCAAGCAAGTTGTACCTGTGCTGTCGATCCCAGCGACGCTCTGGCGGGTGGTCCACACGGCCGTGTCCGCGACGCCGCTCAGGGTGAGCTCGTTGGCGGTCAGGCGCGCGCGGCGGGCCGAGATGGTGAACAGGATGTCGGCGGCCGGCAGGCCACTGCTGCTGGGACCGGGCGCGCCCACGCCGGCGACATCAACCGCATTGGCTGGCGCGCCAGCCGGGGCCAGGGAGCGCGTCCCTGCATTTGCCCACCACAGTGTTGCTCAGCATGAGCCTGGCATAACAGGCACTCGCCCAAGCGTGAGGGAGCCGGACGCCCACAAAGCTGCGCTTGCTTCACAGCAGGGCTGCGCTGCCAGCGCAGCGAAACCAAGGGCTGGATCGGCAAGGCGCTGCTTTGGATGTGGAAACCAGCAGGCCAGAGAGCCGGACGCACCGGCGGCAGTGGCGAGGACTGCTGCGAGCAGCAGGGCCGTTGCGAAGAGGTTGCCCGCCATGACGCGCCTGGCCGTGCACACGCCGGTGAGTTCAGACAGGACGACACGGATAAATCGAGCCTGTTTCAACACCCGTCCTTGTATAAGAGAAGCATGCCACGGGCCTGCATTAGCATGTATAGAGAAGGCATGCACGGCAACTCGACTTGGCAAGACGGCCCGTGCCCGCACCTCGTGCCGGTGTTGTCCACTGTCAGTGTGTTCTTCAATGGAGCTTGGATACGACTTGTGTTTGCCTCTCGCTCCTAGCGAGTTTTGTAGTACAAACTAGCTTCGGACCTGCTGCCCTAAACCAACACTGCACCTGCCTCAGGCTGCTCAGGACACTGCCGCAGGTGTCCTGGGCATGATGACTCAGCGCTGGATTTGCTCTTTTTGCGCATCACACTGTGCGCTCCTGATTGTCCATCGTGGGCAAACCCCTTCTTGACTGCCAGAAGTCGACATGCATGTTTGCTTTGCAGGACCACTACGCACGTGAAGCAAGAGGCGAAAGCGAGCAACGTCATGCAGCCCTGCCTACATCATGCTGATGATAGCTTGCACGAGATGCACATGCATCGCCAGGGCAAGTCTAGCACGGCGCAGCACAAAACAGAGGCCTGACAAGGCACGGCAGCCCCCGGACTCTGCAGAATCGCAAGTGAATGCGGATTGAAATCGGACCTGGTGAGGTCAAAACCGACGCACGGAGAGGTCAGGCAAGTGCAACGTAGCTAGCTGCATGGCATGCAGTGCATGCGAGGTAGTACTCGTGATAGTAACAGCAAGCCTTTGCTCAAACTGGCAGTGGAGCTTGTTTACAGGACAGCCTGGCTGCATATTCACAACCGGAGGACAACGTGGTGTCACACTTGTGCATGCGACCCTCCCTGCTCGAGGTGCATCATGGCGCAGCGCTTGCGGCAGTGAACATGCAGCACATGCAACAGCTGACACTGGCGCGCTCTGCTGTCAACGCGGCTGCCTGCGCCACGCTGGAGCGGCGCCCCTGCACGCCTTCGCTCTCAGCCCAGAGATGCGGCACAGCTGCGCAGCTTCAGAAAGCTTCGACGCGCAACTGGCCTCCCGCGCCCTCATCAGGCGGCAGCCGCGTCGCCCTTGCCGGCCTCCAGGCGGAAGAGCAGGAAGTTGAGGTCGACGGGCGCCTGCGTCGGCAGCAGCGCGACAAACGTGCGCAGGCGCGTCGCATACTCCGCGCCCAGCGCGGCCAGCACGCCGCGCACCTCAGCCACCTGCGCGGTGACAGGGTTGGGGCATGGGTAGAGGATAGGATGAAGGCCGACAGGGCCCCAGGCCCGTAGCATGGCGGCCATGGTGCGCACTCGAGGGTCGGGACCCGTGCGGGGAGCCGCGATTGGTGACCACTCGTGCGGCAACATGCAAGTGCAGACGCCTGTCGGCCGGCTTGGTGGCGAGCAGTGCCTTGACAGGGAGCTGAGCGAGCAAGGGCAGAACATGTGTCTGCTGGTGGGCGCGGCGGGCGCGGGCCTCCTCCGCCGGGATGCCCGCCAGCGGCGCGTCGTCCGCGCTTGACGCCCACTGCCGCGCGGCCGTGCGCTGCGCGGCCGCCGCCGCGCGCGCCGCGACCTCCGCCGCGGCGCCCTCCACCTGCGCGGCCCAGGGCGAGTCTGTCCTGCCCTACCCTAGGCGCGCCGTCGGGACGCAGGGAAGACGCAGGGGGGCCTGCTGAGCCCCTGCTTGCGTGCGCACATGGCGTGCGACCCGCCGCTCAGATCGTCCTCGCCGCTTTTCCGGCAACGTGCAGGCCCGTGCAGACCGCAAGGCTGCGACTGCCATGCGCATCCGAGCCAGCGGCGCGTGCCGGCGCGGCGCCCGGGGCGGCGGGGCCTGCGCGGGCGCGCCAGCAGGTGCAGGCGGCGCAGCGGCGGCAGCAGCAGCTGCAGCGTGCGCAGCAGCAGCGACAGCTCGCGCTGCAGCTCCGCGTCCGCCTCGCCCAGCAGCGCGCCGCCCTGCAGCTCAGCCAGGTACGCCGCGTGCGCGTCTGCCGCCCCGGCCGGCCCGCCTCAGAGGCGCGGCCCAGGCCCCTGTTGAGAGACCGGCGCCGGTGGCAGGGATGCCAACGTCTCTCAAGGAGGCAGCATGGGCGCAGCTGACCAGGGACAGGCTTGCTTCCAGCGCTGTCTGTATGGGCACGCTGCGATGACGCTATGCGCGCCACATTCCTGCGCTGAGCCAGGCGACCCAGCAGCCGAGCACCGCGGCCGCAGTGCGCTCGGCGCGCACACGCGACGCATCGGCCTGACAGGAGCGCGGCGGCGTCAGCTGCAGCGGGCCCCAGCTGCAGCGGGCCCCAGCGGGCTCCGGGGGCCGCGCCGATGAGGCCGTCGAGGTCGGCGACGGACGCCAGGCGCGCGGTGAAGGCCGCCCACGCGCGCTCGAGCACCTCACACATGAGGTACGCCTGCAGGTTGCCCGCCAGGTGCGCCATCTCGCTGCGCGTTGCATGCGCGCGGCGCAGCTCCGCCCACACGTCCGCCGCGCCTGGCGCGCGCGCGCGGCGCGCCAGCGCCGTCAGCCGGGCGCCGGCAGTTTGGGGTCTGTACAACGCCCTAGGGTATCGGTTTGTGCAGAAGCAACGCGCCGCCGCTCGGCGTGCGCAGGGGCCGCCGTCGTGGCTGCTAGGAGCTTGCAGTGGCTGCAGGTCGGGGCCCTGGCCCGATTCGGCGCCCGGGCCGCTGGGCGGCGCGCGCCTGGGCAGGCGAGGCCGGCGCGGCGCGTGCGCGCGGCCAGGCGCGCGAGCTGGCGCTGCATCGCGTTGAGCGCCAGCCAGGCACCGCCCAGCGAGTGCTCCGCGCGCTTGAGCGCCCACAGCAGCCCGGCCACGCGCTGGTACGCCGCCTCGGCGGCCGCCGTCAGCACGGTCGCCAGCGGCTCTTCGACCGTATAGCGCAGGCTAAACACATCCCAGCCTGCGCGCTGATTAGAGTTAGGGTTAGGGCTTAAAGCAGCACATGCGGCTGCTGTGGGGCGGAGCGCGGGGCACGGCGTGCGCGCTCTGGTGCACCCGCTCGCGCAAGCGGATGCAGGGATGCAGGGAGGAGCGCGTCGGTGTTACTGGCGGGTGTCCACTCCCTGTGGCTAGCGGCGGGCGCCCGCCGGGCGCCCGGCAGCGCCGGCGGCGGCGCACCGGTCTCCGAGGAGGTGGCGCGGCCGAGGCGCACGCGCAGGCGGCCGAGCGTGTCGGGGTCGTCGAACTGCGCGCTGCTGGCGCGCACGGCCGCGTCCAGGCGCCCGGCCAGCACGTACTCGCTCAGGCTGCCCGCGCGCGCGCTCAGCGTCTCGCCCAGGCCCTCCATCAGAACGGCTACAAAGTCGCCCTGGCGCGCGCGGCGCCCCATCGGCGGGCGGCGCAGCGCCGCGCTCACTCGGCGGCCTGCCGGCCCTGAGCGCCGAGCTGCTGGCTCAAGCTGCCGGCCCTGCGGCCCGCCCGGACGGCCCTGGCAGCGGCGGACGGGCGGGCGCGCTGGGGCCGGCGAGCGCTCCAGGTCGCTCGGCGCGGCGGGCGGCGCGTGTGCGGCCGGGCAGGCGGTGGGCGCGCGCCTGGCAGAGGAGGAGGTAGCGCTTGATGGCGTCGCAGTGCGCGACGAAGCGGTGCTTGCCCAGCAGCACACTGGTCACGTGGCGGTCGATGCCGGCCGCCGCGGCGTCGACCAGCGCCTCCAGCTCCGCCGTCTGCGCGTCGTGCCAGGGTCACGCCAGGGTCACGCCAGGGTCATGCCAGGGTCACGCCGCTGGGCGCGCCCGAATGGCGGCGGGCCTCCACCAGGGTCGGCCATGGGCCTGCCAGCGCGGGGGCCCCCCGCGCGGCGCGGCGCAGTTCGGCGCCGCGCTCGACATCATAGAGCGCGGCGTAATGACGTATAGCGAGCGCGCCAGTGTTAAGGGGCGGACTTGCCGCCTGCGGCGTCCGCAGGCCGCACTGGCGCCGGGCGGCAGCGCGCCGGTGATATGGCCGGCAGGGCACTCTGCGGACCTCAGGCGACTCACTGCATCCTGCGGGCGCGGGGCGACGAGGAGGTCCTGGGGCAGGCGTGGCGGGGCTGCGTGGTGCGCGCCTGCCCGTAGCTGAGCCGCGCTGCGGCGGCGGCCATGGCGGTGCGCGCCAGGCCCTGCGCCAGCACCGCATCGCCGCAGCAGTCCCTGCAAGGACGGCACAGCAATCGGACGCACCCCGCCGCCACGCCACGCCGAGGCTGCACTTGAGGCGCTGGCGCACCGGGCAGGGCAAGCCGCGGCCGGCAGCACACGGCAACAGATCTGTTGCTGCCTGTCAGGTGCGGCAACAGAGCTAACGCGTCTGTATCTGTCGCAAGCACAAGCAATGCATATTGGGCGCGCGGCGCGATGCTCGGGCTGCGGCCTCGCGCACGCGGCGGGCCGCGCGCGCCAGGCGGCCACCGCCGTGCCAGGCCATGCAGGGCCGCCTCGCACATGCGGGCCGCAGCAGCGTGTGCGGGGCACATGCGCTGCCGCGCGCCGCATGCGGCGCGGGCCGCGCCTGAGGAAGTTGAGGCTCTTGCCGGCGCGCAGCAGCTTGGCGGCGAGCGTGGGCGGCACGAACGGCGGCCGCAGCGCCTCCTCCAGCCGGTAGCCGCTGCGCCACAGCGCGCCCGCGCCGTCTGCGCGCGCGGGGCGCACTTTTTGATGCGAGAGTTTTTATCGCGGCGGCAGGGGCACGCAGCCACCATGCGTGCGCAACTCTGTGCGCACTGTACTGCGGCCCCTCCCCAAGTCAGTCCACCTGCTGGCCTGGCAGGGCAGCGCCGCCGCGGCTAGCGCCGCGCGGGCGGTGCGCTCCTGCAGGCGCTAGCGCCCCGCGCCACGCGGTTCGTCACGGCTCTCCGCACTCAGCGCCGGCGCCCGGGCCACAGGGGCGCACTGCAGGGGTCGGCGGAGGCGGTGATGAAGAAGTCGCCGGGCGCGTTGTCCAGGCGGCCCTCAAAAAGCCAGCGGCGCACCATGTCCAGCAGCGGCGCGCCCGCGCGCCGCAGGCACCGCTCCACCTGGCGCGGTAGGGTTGGGGCTCGGCCGGGCGGGGGCGCCGGGCGCGGCCCAGCAGGCGCGTGGCTGCAGCGCAGCAGCTGGCCCGGCCATCGTCGGCGAGCATGGGGCATGCCTGCCGACACAATCCCGGCTCCCCTGACTCTGGCGCGTCGCCTCAGGACAGAACGACAGCCTTGCTCTGGTTCACCAACTATTGCGGCAGCCTGCAGGCCCGTCCGCAGCCCGGGGCCGCGGCGCGCTCACCGTGGAGCGGACAGCCGGCTGCCCGTGCTGCGCTGCAGCATCCAACGCGGCCACCAGCTCGCCGCCCGCCAGCCCCGTCACCTGCCGCCCACGCCACAGCGCTCTAATTTTATGCATTCCTTTTACAGCAGCGCCTTTACAAGTTGCACCTGGTGTTACAACCTTGCCGCGCAGGGAGAGCAAGTCAGACAGCAGGCTCATCATGAAATCACGCCAGGCGCTCGAGGAGAAGTGTCTCATGCAGCGCACCGCGCGGCGCATGTAAGTCAAGCCGTGCCACAGCGTTTGCAGTAGTGCAGTAGTGCAGTAGTGGCCTGCAGCCCTGCCTCTGACGAGCACATGGCTGCCCAGCACACCGCGCGCTCCCGCACTCTCGCAAGCCTGGTCAGCGGTGGGGCTAGAGAGTTAGGGTCTCGCGCCTGGTCAGCGAGCGCCGCCAGCGTGCGCAGGCGCAGCGTCGGCTCCGCCAGCCACACCGCCAGCCGCCGCAGCGTCAGGTACGGCGCATCCGCGTCCCCGCCTGCGCGCGGGGTCTGGTTTTGAGGCCCGCATGCACGCATGCACCTGCTGGAGTTTGACCGCCAACCCATGTGCACAGAGCCGGGCTGCCGTCACAGGCCGCGAGCGTGCAGTGGTCGCATCGGCTCTCCTTAGTCCTTCGATGCCTGGCCTCACGTGCCACGCGGCACGGCAGCCAGCGCAATGAGGCCAGGTGACTGGTAGCTGTGGCTCTGGGGCTTGGTTGCCTAAGTTTCAATGAACTCAGGGGACCCGCAGCTCTACCCTGCTCCATGGCCGCCGCATGCCCTGGCGCACCCGGCGGCGGCGCGTGCGCGGCGAGCGCGTCCAGGTGCGCGAGCAGCTGGTACAGGCCGGCCAGCTCGCGCTGCAGCGCCGCGCGGAACGCGCGCCGGATGGCGCCCTCGCCGCCGCCGGCGCCGCCGACGCCGGCCGCGCCGCCGCCCTGAGCGTGGCCGCGCACGCGCCTGCGCGCCATGCGCGCGGCGGCGCGCCTCAGCCGCGCCGCGTCGCGTCATTGCCGCGCGCCGCGTCGCGCGCCCTGGCCGCCGGCGTGGCTGCCACAGGTGGCGGGGGCAGAGTCGGTGGCGCGCTGCCCAAGCGCTGCTCTCGCAAGGGGTTGTGCCCTGCACTATGGCTGATACATGATGACCGATCAGGCACGCCGCCAAGAAGATAGTAGCGTCAGAGGCATCGTGGCCAAGTTCTGTAGGGCCCGAGAACCCAGGGGTCCACCTGGCCTGCCTGCATGCGGGCGTGCGTCATGCGCGCTGCGCGCGAGGGCCGCGCAGCCGCGGGCGCACCGGAACAGCCAGCCGAGCTCGCACAGCCGCAGCACGAGCTGCCGGTGCACCGCGGACACGCCGGCCTCCGGCGCGATCTCCGCGCCGCCGCGGCCGCCAGCCGCCGCGCCGCTGAAGCGGATGATGCGCCCGTCCACCGCCTGGCAGGCGCACAGCATCTCGCGAACCAGCTCCGCCTCGCTCACCTGCGTGCGGCGCCAGGGTGGGCGCGCGCCGGGCTTGGGGTAGGGTTAGGGCGCATGGATACCCCTCGCGGCCCGGCTGCGCCGCCTGCTGCGGCTGCGCCTGCGTGCCCGGCACCATGGCTCACAACGCCTCGCCGCTGCGGGCTCGCCGCGGGGCAGCGCTGGTGTTGGGCACTTTGACCACGCCAGGCTCGTTGTCTGCGCTCTGTTATGGGCGACCATCGATTGGCAGCTCTGCAACGTTTGCCTACCAGAGGCTTCCTGGCCCAGACGCTGGCCCAGATGCTGCCAGGTGACGGGGAGGCGTCGCGCGCCTCGCAGTCGGTGCGCGGGCCGGCGTCGGCCAGGCGCGAGCGCGCCCGGCCGTTGGCCGCGGGCGCAGCCGCCGCAGGCCCGGCAGTCGGCGGCGCCGCGGCCGGCGCTGCCTGCCCGGCCTGGCTCCGCGCGCCGGTCATGGAGCTCAGGAACGACCCCAGCCCCAGCCCGCCGTGCCGCGCAGGCGCGCTCTGTGCATCCCGCGCCGGCGCGCCCGCGGGCGCGCCCGGCGGCGCGCGGGGCCCATCGCCCTCCCCGCGCCCACCGCTCGGCAGCTGCGCGAGCAGCAGCAGCAAGCCGAGCCGCGCTCCGGGCGCGACGTCGCTCGTGAGCAGGCGCAGCTGCAGCTCGTCCGCCCTGCCGCCGCCGCGCCGCGGGCGTGACTGGATGGCAGCGGGGCGCTGTGCATGCAGGCGGAGCCTTGGTGCGGCTTCGCATTGCATGCCCTGCCCATCTTGCAGCCACGGAGCTTTGACGCTCCTGTGCGCCGGGTGGAAGCGCGCACACACCCCTTTGTCGCAAGCAAGGTGACTTGGCACACAATTCCCCCCTCAAGTGGGCTCATGTTAGACTACCTCCTGATGATGGACCTATCAGGGGCTATGCGGTGTAAGCACTGCCGTGGCAGACGGCCGCACCTTGCCACGCCGTCACCACAGCCGAGCTGCGCCAGGCGGCGCCGCAAGCAGACCATGGCCGTGTTCTCGTCCCGCAGCTGCGGCACCACAGAGCCCTGGCCAAAGGTCTTCAGCGCGAGCCTGCACGCCCGCGCTTACAGCTTCGACTCAAAAGTGCGTCGTATAATACAGCGTGGCCGGTCAGTGCACACTCTCTCTACTGTGGCCGAGGCTGTGACCCAGGCATTGCCCCTGCAGTGTCCTGCAGACAGAGGGCAGCGCTGAGAAACAAGCCACTGGCGGCGCTGGGACGCGCGTCAGCACGCGTCGCGCAGCAGCCTCCACAGCCGCACTGTCACCGCTGGCCCCTGCCAGGCCGCTGTCAATGAGGCGCTGCAGCAGCTCCGCCGTCTGGCGCAACGCTGCTGTGCTCATTGTGCCCATCGCGCCGTCTGATCTTGCTGTCTAGAAATGCCAGGTGCCAACAACGCCGCTCGCTTGCCGCGCGCGGTCAACCGCGGCGCTACGCCTCACAGCCCAGCCGCTCAGCCAGCAGATGGGTGTCGTGGGTATGCGGCATCATGTTGGGTGCGTCGCATCCATCTGCAGTGTCAAGGCATACAGTCCGCAGAGCGCGTGGTGCTGTGCAGCAAGAGCATACGCTAGCGTATACCGCGCTCGGCGTTGTCTCCAGGAGTGCAGCCTGCTGCTCAGGCAGGAGCAAGGCAAGTGCTTAGGGCTAGTTTGAACCCTTTAGGAGCAAGACCCGGGCCTTGCTCGGGTGTAGCAGTAAGCTGAAGTGACACCAGAAGGGGTCAGCGCCCGTGTGTGCACATTGGGGGCGCGGCGCGCCGGGCGGGGGCAGGATGGCGATGGTGTCCGTGGAGCGCTCGTGCACCTTCCTCGTGCACTTTGACAAGGCGGCCAGCCAGTCCGAGATTAAGGAGGCGCTGGAGGGCAGCGACTCTGCTGCCAAGGTGCAGGCGATGCAGAAGGCGATCATGATGCTGCTGAACGGCGAGTCGCTGCCCGCGCTGTTCATCACCATCGTGCGCTACGTGCTGCCGTCGGAGGACCACACAATACAGAAGCTCCTGCTTCTGTACCTGGTGCGCATCTGCTCCTGCTCCTTTCCCCAAGCGCGAGGCTCGCCGCGCGCAAGCGGCGCGCCCGACGCGTGCACGGCGCTGCGCAGGAGACAATCGAGAAGACGGACTCGTCTGGCAAGCTGCTGCCGGAGATGGTGAGCCCGTGAGGCTGGCTGCTGACTGAGCATGCTCTGCACAATGCATGCCCCCCAAGCAGCTACAGGCGGGGCTCACCTCTCCGGTGGGCGTGCAGATCCTCATCTGCCAGAACCTGCGGAACAACTTGCAGCACCCGAACGAGTACATCCGGGGCGTGACGCTGCGGTTCCTGTGCCGAATTCGGGAGGAGGAGATTTTGGAGCCCCTCATCCCCTCGATCCTGGCCTGCCTGGAGCACAGGCACTCGTACGTGCGGCGCAACGCGGTGCTGGCCATCAACGCGCTGTATAAGCTGCCCAAGGGCGAGCACCTGCTGCAGGACGCGCCGGAGCTGATCGAAAAGGTGGGGCCCCCTGGCGCTGCGCAGGGGGGCCTGCGCGGCGCGCGCCTGCGGCCCCCGGTACTCGCAGGGTGACGGGCGCTGCAGCGGCGCGGTGATGGCCCCGCGCGCAGGTGCTGCAGTCGGAGCAGGACCTGTCGACCAAGCGCAACGCCTTCCAGATGCTGTGCAACCACGCGCAGGACCTGGCGACCAACTACCTGCTGTCCCAGGCGCGCCGTTGCAGCTACCTTACACTGCAGTGTCAAACGCACCCAGCGGAGGCGGCGGTGCGTGACCGGTTTCAAGCGCCCACGTGAGGAGCGACACACACGTCCTGCGGCACCTCACGCAAGGGCGCCGGCGCCGGCGCGCGACCGCAGGCGTCTCCTCACACGCAACCCAGCCGTGAGCTATGTGGCTGGTGTGCGCGCGTTATGGCCGCGCAGCGGCAGGGAAGGAGGTCGCGGCACGGCCAGGGCAGCCGCATCCGTGCTGCCAAATGCCGGTGCAGCCGGGCGGAGGCTGCTCCGCCTGCGTCGCGGCGACCCCGCCGTGCAGGACCGCCGCTGGCCTGGCCGGGCGCGGCGCCCACCGGGGGAGTCCGCCGCGGCGCAGGTGGACAACGTGGCGCACTGGGGCGACATCCTGCAGCTGGCGGTGCTGGAGCTGATCCGCAAGGTCTGCCGCGGCGCGCCGGCGGAGAAGGGGCGGCACATGAAGACCATCCTGGCGCTGCTGCAGAGCACGAGCACCGCGGTCGTGTACGAGTGCGCGGTCACGCTGGTCTCGCTCTCGCAGGCGCGCCGCTCGCGGGCCCCGCGCCGCGCCCCGTTCCCTTTTATTGCCTCGTGGCCATCCCGCGCGGTGGGCCTAGCTTTTGCGTTGGAGGCCTGGAGCTGGGACGCTGGTCGATGGTATACTAGCCTGCGCGCCAGCCAAGTCGAGTGCAGGCTCGTGCAAATGGGCCACATCAAGCCGCCGTCCGCTACCAGCTCATGTGGCCCCTGGTGGAGGCGGCTGCGGCGCGGGCAGCAGGCGAAGCCCCGCAGGTGACGCCAGGGTATGGGGCGCGCAGGCTCCGACGGCGATCCGGGCGGCGGCCAACTGCTTCTGCCAGCTGCTGGTCAGCCAGAGCGACAACAACGTCAAGCTCATCGTGCTCGACCGCCTGCAGGCGCGCGCCCCCGTCCCCATGCCGCCGCGGATGGAGAGGGCTGAGCGTCTAAGTTTGCACCGGCGTCCTGGTGAGCCGCACGGGGGATGCCTGGCGCCGCCAAGGCGGAGACGCCGTAGGAGAGACAAGGGGCCTGCCCTGCCGTGCTGGCACCTTGCAGCACAGGCGCCCCGCTCCGCATGCGCGTGCGCCTGCAGGAGCAGGCACGGCGTTTGACGCACGGCGCTGTGGTCGCGCACGCCTGTCACAGTACGCCACCGCGCCGTGACCGTCGCGCGGGCACAAACATGCGCGCACGCGCGACGCAGGAGCTGAAGGCGCGGCACCGCGAGGTGATGGGCGAGTCGCTCATGGACATGCTGCGCGCGCTGGCGACGCCCAACATGGACATCCGCAAGAAGACGCTGGACATCGCGCTGGACCTCATCACCTCGCGCAACATCGACGAGGCGCGGCCCCGGCGGCGGCCCGGCCCGCCCTGCGCGCCCCGGTGCCAGTGCCGCGCGTCGCCCGCCGTCCTTGGCGCGGCGTCGCCTCCGGGGCGCGAGCCGGAGCGCCGCTCTGTGTTCCTATCGCAGTGTCTCTGTGGACCCCAACTCCGGCGCGGGGAGGGGCGGTGCTGCGGCGCTCGGTAGGGTCAGGGTAGGGTAGGGCATTGTGACGCCGCTGAGGCGGCGCGCGTGCGCAGGTCGTCATGGTGCTGAAGAAGGAGATCATGAAGACGCAGAGCAAGGAGCTGGAGAAGGGCGCCGAGTACCGGCAGATGCTGGTCCAGGCGCGCCGCCCGCGCGCCCCCCCACAGGCGGCCCGCGGCAGCCTTAGGGCGGCGCCGGGACTGCAAGCGGCTCATGGCGGTGCCTGGGGGCTCCCCGCATGCGTGGCTGGATGGCTCCTCTGATCGGCAGCACCACGAGCGCGTCCGCTCGAAGCTGGGCCGTGGCTGCCTGGGCGGGCGGCTGCGCGGGAGACCCAGGGAATGTCGAGCGCAGTGTCCAGACTCTGCACATCTGGTGAACGGCGCAGCCGTGCGCTCCACGAGCAAGGCCTGGGCGTGCGCGCCGCGGCTCGGCAGCCCCGAGCCCCGGAGCCCCACTGCATGCCTGCGGGGCACAAAGCGCGTGCGGAGCCCCGACGGCCCTGAAGCGTCGCGCGCGCGACCTCAGCAAGTCTGTTTTTCTTGCCTCTCGTGAACATACCATGGAAGCGCGCGCCTGGCCCTTTATTCATGAGCCCTGCAACGCGCCGCACACCAAATCTAGGGCCTGAATCCGTACCTCTACTCTTTCGCGCGCAGGCCATCCACTCGTGCGCGGTGCGCTTCCCGGACGTGGCGGCCAGCGTGGTGCACCTGCTCATGGACTTCCTGGGCGACCTGAACACCGCGCCCGCGCTGGACGTGGTCTTCTTCGTGCGCGAGATCATGGAGACCAACCCGAAGCTGCGTCCGACCATCCTGGCGCGCCTGCTGGACAGCTTCGGCACCATCCGCTCCAGCCGCGTGTGCACGTGCGCGCTGTGGATCGTGGGCGAGTACTGCGCGAGCGCCGCCGACATCGCGTCCGCGCTTGAGGCGCGCGCCCCGGGGCCCCCCGTCACAGGATCCCCTAACCTAGCCCCAACACACTAACGAGGCGGCCGCCGCAGCAGCCCTGCCGGTGATTGGTGCAGGACGGAGGACGCTTGCGCCACAGGCGCAGGCCTGCTGCGCGTGCGCGACTGCAGCGCTCGCTCTGCTGCCGGAGAGCCGAGGCCGCGCGCTCGTCACGGCGTGGCCGCGGCGCCGGGACTCCAGGCTTGCGCACTGCCTGCGGGCGGGCTCCCCGCGCTCAGGCGGCGCGGCGCGGCGCGGCGCAGGTGATCAAGGCGTCGCTGGGGCCGCTGCCGTTCGTGTGCGAGGACGCCGAGGGCGAGGAGCCCGGCGCGAACGGGGCGCAGCCCGCGGCCGCGCCGGCGCCGCCGCCGGTGCGGCGCCCTGCTGTCCGCCGACTGCGCAGGGCTGGAGAGGAGGTGCACGCTGACCCACTGGCTGAGGCGCAGGCGGAGCTTGCATGCGCGTGACTCATCCCACGCCACCCTCTCGCGCAAGTGTTGCATCGCCACCTCCCAGTGATGTCTGCCCATAGCAATGGGGAGCGGCTGCCTGGTCAAGGGCAGACAGGGCTTCCTGGGGCACCGTCAGCCATGCATGCACGCGCAGCCTGACCGCCTCGCCCGGCGGCAGATGCCGACGAGCAATCGGCCGGCGGTGCTGCCGGACGGTTCGTACGCGTCGCAGACGGCGCTGGCGGACAACTTTGCGGGCGCGGCGGCGTTGGGCGCGAACGCGGCGCCCAACCTGCGCACGCTGCTGCTGGCCGGCGACTTCTTCCTGGGCGCCGTGGTGGCGGGTGCGGCGCTGGGGTTCAGGGTGCCCACCCTAAACCGCTAGCATCCCTGGGTCCGGACGGTTGTTGCTCGGCGGCCGCGACTCAGTCCTGCGCTCCCGGGTGCCTGGATGCGGGCGCAGCTGCGCCGTCCGCCGGAACCTGCCACTGTGCGGCGCAAGAGCACTGAGCGTTGCGTCCAGCATGCCGTGCACGTGCGCGCGAGTCGAGCCTTGCACTCTGCTGGGTCGCGGGCCGAGGCGGCGGCCGCGCGCGCAGGCGCGCTCACGAAGCTGCTGCTGCGCATGCGCGAGCTGCCGGGCGCGGGCGCGGGCGCGGCCAACCGCGCGAGCGCGGAGGGCATGCTGGCCATCGCGGCCATGCTGCTGCTGGGCGAGAGCGCCGCGCTGCCGCACCCGGCCGACGCGGACTCGGTGGACCGCATGGTCACCTGCCTGCAGGCGCGCGCGCCGCCCAGGGCACGCGGGGTGCACCTTCCTTTTGGACGACACCGGTGCTGTGGCTGGGGAAGCGTGGTGGCCTGCACGGCGGTCACCCGCCGCGGGTTTGCAGGTCCCCCGAGACCCTTTGCGAACGTCCGGCTCCCATTTGCCCAGCCCCGGGAGTCGCGCAGGCGCGCCACGGGGCGCGGGCGCGGCGCCCGCAGCGCCCGCGCAAACATGCGCCGGCCGCCTCACGGGCGCGCCCGCGGCCGCGCAGGTGCTGGCGGCGAGCGAC
>JAABUV010001216.1_pt1 | contig 37600 bp, 25 predicted proteins | sample 5559971 | NCBI WGS metagenome assembly JAABUV01 (sample SAMN10711881, study PRJNA513362) | rock metagenome | isolation source: Antarctica rocks | place: Antarctica: Victoria Land, Knobhead nord | collected 2015-12-19
CGCGTCACCGTTACCTTCCCAGGGCAGCCTTCGACGTCTTTCTATGACACGACGGACGACCACGGACGCCTCATGCTCACCGTGCCGGCGCCGCAAAATCTCACGCGGTCTCAGGGTCAGGTTAAGGGGCGGATCGTGGTGCAGGGCAGCGCCGGGCAGGGCGGCGCGTCCGTGTCACGCGCGCTCGTGATAGCGATTAGAAGATAAGGAGTTCTACGATGACATCGACCACACAGCAACGTTCGCGCCGCGCGGACTTCATCAAAAAGGCAGCAGTCACGGGCATAGGTCTGGCGCTCGCTGGCGCCGCCCCCGAATCCGCCGCCGCGGCCGACATCGTGCCCGGCAATTGCACCGATACCTTGTCCACCATCATCGACACGGTGCTGACGGCCGAACGGCTCGCGGCGACGCTCTACTATACGGCGCTCACCACACCGGCCGTGATGCGCGACCACCGCCTGGGCGGCCGCTACATCGATCCAAACGCTTTTAGACGATACCCGAGTGGGAATTTCCACCACGTTCGCTACTTGCAGGCCGCGTTGGACGCCGAAACGAAGCACGCGGCGCTACTCGGCGAGGTGGGCGCGCGGTCGTCCGTCGAACAATTCCACTTCCCGGCGGCGACGTTTACGCGGTTGGGAACACCGGCGGAGTCGGAGAGCCTGCTGGGAGTTTTGGAGACCCTCGAGACAGCGTTCGTCGACGCGTACGCGGTGGCGGTTAGCCAGTTCTTGCAAATGGGCCATGGCCCGCTGGCAGGGACCATGGCCAGGATCATGGGCGTGGAGGCCGAGCACCGCGCGCTGGCCCGCGCTATCGCGGGGGTGACCCCGGCCAATGATGTCACGCTGGAGCGGGTTCCTTACGCGTGCGTGAGCGACGCCGGATCGGCGTTGCGCCCCTTCATCACGGGCCAGGGATTCAGGGGCGGGGCCACGCGCGCGATCCCCGTACCGACCGCCGCGCAGGTCGCGCGCATCGTCGGCGCGTATGGCACACGTCTCGTGCGCTCATTCATTTAATTGAGGAGGATATACCTATGAACGGACGTGATCAGATACAGGGCCGCGGTGTAACGGGGCGTCGGGGGTTTCTGTCGACGGCGACCGGGGTGGGGGCGGGAGTGGCGCTAGCCGCCATGACGCCGCTCCCGGCGCGCGCGGCGTCGGCGGCCGTCGCCGAAACCTGTGGCGAGAGCGTGCAGGAGATCATCAACACGGCGTTGGTGGCGGAGCGCCTGGCGACAACTTTCTACTACACAGGGTTGACCACGGCGGCGATCGCGGGTAGCGCCAAAGTAGCGGGCTACGGCGCGGACCCCAACGCTGTGTCGCGCGGCGGTGACCAGGCCAACGTCGCGTATTTGCAGGCCGCGCTCGATCAGGAGCACAAGCACGCGCAGATATTGGCGGAGGCGGGCGCTACGTCGCCGGTCGATCGTTTCTACTTTCCGGCCGCCACTTTCAGCGAGTTGGGCTATACGAGCCATCCGGGCACGTTCTTGTGGGCGATAGACCATCTCGAAACGGCCTTTATTGGGACTTACCTCGCCGCGATACGGCGCTTTGGGGCGCTCGGCCGCTTCGACCTCGCGCTGCTGTCCGCGCGTTTTCTGGGGGTCGAGTGCGAGCATCGTGCGCTGTACCGTGTAATCGCGGGGGATGACCCGGCGGACAACGTGACATTGGAAGTCGCCGACTTCGGCTGCGTCGCCGACGCCACGACGGTACTGCGGCCGTTCCTGACCGGCCACGGTTTCCCCGGCGGCGCCACGCGCGCGATCTCCCTCCCATCCCCTGAGCGCGTCGCGCGCGTCGTCGGCAACAATAGGAGTTCGTAACAATGGCGTTTATGTCGGAGTCGCGTACGCGCGGCGACGCAGGCTATGACACGGGTCTCTCTTTGACAGGAGGGCGGCTCGCTACGCGCCGTGGGCGTACGCGTGCGCTCCTCTTGTCCGATGCGGCGCGGCCGCTCCGCTTCGCATTCAGCGGCGGCGTCGCCGCGGTCGTCCAGCTTGTCCTGCTCGCGCTCTTGACGCGCCACGGCTGGGACGAACTTCTGGCCAACGTCGCTGCTTTCCTGGTTTCCGCGCAGGTGAACTTTGCCTTGAACTATACGTTCACCTGGCGCGGCCGGGCGGGGCGGCACGCGCTCTGGCGACGTTGGCTGGTGTTCCATGGGTCGATCGCCGGGACGGGTCTGCTCAACATACTCATCTTCGCGGCGGCTCGTCATGTCCTACCGGCGCTCGTGGCCTCGGCGCTGGGGATCGGTGTAGCTTCCGTCGGTAACTTCATCGTCAGCGACCGCCTCGTCTTTCGTAGGCGCGCGACCCTTGTGACAGATGAGGCGTCCACTGGGTCGGAATCCGCGGCGTGAAGCAACTAGGAGCGCGTAAGCGCAGAGCCGCCTATCTTTCATGCCTATCCTTCCGCATAAGTTAAGAACAGGAACACCGTACACATGCGCTTTCCGAAGCTGTCTATTATCATTGCCGGCACCCTTTTAGCGAGCCTTCTGGTCGGTCCAGGGCTGCCCTTACGCGCGCACGCCGGCTCGACGACCACGGTGTCGGTACTCACGCAGCACAACAACACAGATCGAACGGGGGTCAACCCAAATGAAACGATCCTCAATACCTCTAATGTCAACACGAACAGCTTCGGCTTGCTCTTCAAGTTGTATGTGAATGGGCAGATCTACGCGCAGCCCCTCTACGTGCCCAACATGACAATCGCCGGCGCCGTCCACAACGTCGTCTTCGTCGCCACCATGCACAACTACGTCTACGCGTTCGACGCGGACACGCCCGGCCCACCACTATGGCGAACGAATCAGTTGGGCACACCGATCCCGCTGGCGAACAACCAGCAGGGTATCCCCGCCAACCAACAGATTGGCTGGGCGTGCGGGAGCGGGACGTACACGGACATCGTCGGCGCGGTGGGCATCGTGAGCACTCCTGTCATCGATCCCGCGAGCAATACGATGTACCTGATCGCGACGAACAAAGACGGTGACGGCAGCTTCCACCACCGGCTGCACGCGCTTGACCTGGCGACGGGGCAAGACAAGCTCACGCCGCGCGACATCCAGGCGTCCTACCCTGGCAATGGCGCGGACAGTGTCATTGGACAGGTCCCCTTCGACAACCAGACCGAACTACAGCGTGCGGGCCTGCTGCTCTCGCACGGCACGATCTACGCAGCCTTCGCGGGCTATTGCGACACGCCGCCGTACCACGGCTGGGTACTAGGTTTCAACGCGACCGACCTGAGCCTGAACTCCGCCTTCAATGACACCCCCAACGGTGGTTCGCCAACCGGGTTTGATGGGGCGGGCATCTGGCAATCTGGGTTGGGTCCAGCCGCCGACGCCGACGGGAACGTTTATGTCGGGACGGGCAACGGACTCTCCGACGCTATTAATGGCAAAGCGGATTACGGCGACAGCTATCTCAAGTTGAGCCCCACCCTCCAGTTGACCGACTGGTTTATGCCCTACAACGTGCAGACGCTCGACAACAATGACCTGGACATCAGTTCGAGCGGGGCCGTCCTCATTCCCAACTCAAACTATTTTTTTGGCGGCGGCAAAGAGGGTAAGCTCTATCTGCTCAACCGTGGCGCCCTGGGGCATTTCACCGCCGATAGCACCGCCCAGGCTCAGGCCGTCCAGAGCTTCCAGGTCACCAGGAATGACGATGGCATTGTCCGCAATATCCATGGCGGTCCCGTCTTCTGGCAGGAGCCAACCAGCGCGTACGCTTACGTTTGGGGTGAGCAGGACAGCTTCAAGGCGTTCTGGTTCGACTATAATACGAATCGCTTCGACACGACACCGGCCTCGCAGAGCACGATGCTCGACCCGACAGGCTGTGGCGGCGTCTGTATGCCGGTGCGGCGCTCTCGCTCTCGTCCAATGGCAGCGCGCCGGGCAGCGGCATCATCTGGACGTCGCTGCCGCTCACCGGAGACGCGGCCCACTATGTCCAGCCCGGCGTCCTGCGCGCGTTCGACGCGACGGACCTGAGCCACGAGTTGTGGGATAGCGAGCAAAATCTGGCGGATCATGTGGACACGTTCGCCAAGTTCAGCGCACCGACGATAGCCAACGGGCATGTATATCTGGCCACGTTCTCAGGCTACCTCGCCGTCTACGGCCTGCGTGGGTCTAGTACACCCGTCCCGGCGTCGGGCGCGTGTCCGAGCGGGTGGACCTGCGCCGACATCGGCAGCCCCACCATCGCCGGCGGTCAGAGCCTGAGCAACGGAGCATGGACTATCCAGGGCGCGGGCGGCGACATCTGGAACGGCGCCGACCAGTTCCACTACGTGTGGCAGGCGCTTAACGGCGACGGCAATTTGAGCGCCCACGTCACCGGCCAGAGCAATACGGACGCGTGGGCCAAGGCAGGGCTAATGCTGCGCCAGAGCGCCGACCCCGCCGCTCCTTTCTACGATGTGTTGCTCACGCCGGGCAACGGGGTCAACGTGCAGTACCGCGCCACCGCCGGAGCCAACGCCGTCCAGCTGACGGGCGCGCCGGCCACGCCGCCCGTCTACGTGCGCGTCGCGCGTACGAGCAACGCCTTCACCGCCTACACTTCGGCCGATGGCGTGACCTGGACGGCGGTCCCCAACTCGACGGTGACCCTTGCTTTGCCAAGCGCTCTCTTGGCTGGCCTGGCGATCACCTCGCACAACGTCACCGCTCTCGGTTCCGCGACCCTCGATACCGTTAGTCACACATAAACCCCACGTCGGCCACGTCGCGCATCTATCGTTCCATGGATGCGCGACGTGGTCGGCGGCGTTGGCTACTATGCAAAGCACCTGCATCGCGGCTATGCTGGTGAGGTGGTCAAGGTCTGCGCCTTACTAAGCTAGACAGGCCAACTGATTTTGTGTCGCCAAGGAGGTTGTTGATGCGCGCAGGGCTTTTTTTGCTAGTGGCGCTCTTTTTTCTTTCCGCCGCTCCCGTACAGTCACCGACCGTACAGGGCGCCGCGCCCGCGACGGCGTCGCGGGCGCTACCGGCTCATATCGGCCTTGGGTTAGCGGCTAGCCCGAATACCACGGGCATCTATGGTTGGATGCCCGCATCGCGTATTCCATGGGACTACGCCTACCAATATTTGACAGGGGGCGTAAACACGGGGTACGGGTGGGAAACATGGAAAAGCGGCGGCCAGTTCCCCCTTTACTACGCGCGAGGCGCCGCCTCCCACCACTACATCCCCGTCTTTAGCTATTACGACTTGCAAATGAGTATCGGTCCATGCGCCCACTGTAGCGGGAGTCACCAGGTGCTTGCCAATCTCAACGACGCTCACGTCATGGGCGCCTATTTCCGCGATTTTGCCCTGCTGATGCAGCGGCTTGGTCCTGGCGCTTACAATGGCGTCCGCGGCTTCGGCAAGACAGCTATCGTACACGTCGAGCCGGGTCTTTCCGGTTATGCCGAGCAAGCTGTCCTCGCTAACCGCCAGTGTTTTGGGTACTGTAGCGGGCAAGGCAACAACCCAGCCTTGCTCATGGCGGCTGTTCGTACCTCAGGATATAAGCCGGTGGCCGCGTACGCCAACACGTACCAGGGTTTCAGCCTGGCCCTGACGCGCCTGCGCGACCTCTACGCGCCGAATGTGCTGCTGGCCTTCCATGTTAGCAACTGGGCCACGACCATCAATATTGGTCGGGACAAAGACGTGACAATCGACGCGGCGGCTCTGGGACGGGAAGCCGGCCAGTTCGTCGTGCAAAGTAGCGTTGGTAGTCTGCCTAACGCGCGAGGATACGACCTCATCTTCAACGATGTCAGTGATCGTGACGCCGCGTACGACAAATACAAACAGGGGTACGTGTCGGGTAATGACGCAACTTGGTGGGACAGGCTCAACGAAACGTACCCCAATTTTCATCGTTGGGAGGCGTACATCGGAGCGCTCAACGGTGTGACGAAACGGCCCATCATGGTGTGGCAGATCCCACTGGGCAACCAGTACTTCGATACGGAGAACAATACCCCAGGGCATTATCAGGATAATCGCGCCGAGTATTTTTTCGGCCACATCGGTGAGTTAGCGCGCGCCGGTATTGTCGGCCTGCTCTTCGGGGGCGGCATCGTTGGCGCGACCACCAACAATGACGCCATGCGCGATGGCGTCACCAATCCTCCCGCTACCTGTTCTCACGACGGCCTTAGCCACGGCCAAATCTGCAATAGGCATATGTCTACAGTCGCGGACGACGACGGCGGATACCTACGTCACGCCGCCCAGCAGTACTATCGATCCGGTGGTTATCCTCTACTCACATCAAACGCGACCTCGTGAGGCGAGACACCGACGAACGGCTTGGAACGCAACTTGCCACCTTCCAATCTTGCGACTCACAATGCCCCTCTCCAGTCTGCATTCGAACAATTAGGAACAGCCAATGCACATGGTCTACAGCGAAAAGCGTCGAGTCCTGCGAACCATCGTGATCGCCGCGCCTATTCTGGCGTTAACGGTCGCGCCAACCTCCCTGTCCACTGTTCATGCCGGCACAGACTTTACGAAGTCGGCGACGCTCACGACCGCCGCGGGTCCGACATCCGTCACGACGGGGGATTTCAACGGCGATGGAAAAACTGATATCGCCGTTTCGGTCCTCGGGAACGGCGGAGGGGTGGACATCTACCTCGGCCGCGGGAATGGAACGTTCAACAATCCTACTTTCGCGCCGACCGGAGCCGGGGCAGCCAAGGTTGCGGTCGCCGACCTGAACGGCGACGGGAAGCTGGATCTCGTGGTCGCCAACGCCCAAGCTGGAACCGTGAGCGTCCTCTACGGAAACGGCGATGGAACATTCCGCGCCGGACCCTCGCTCATGACCGGCCCTGATACAGGGACCGTCGTCATAGGGGACTTCAATCGCGATGGAAAGCCCGATATCGCGGCCACTTACGACAACGGCCAGTCGCTGCCTCAGAATGTCAGTAGCGTCCGCATTTTCCTCAATCAGGGTAACGGCGCCTTTGTCGCGGGGCAGTCATACGACGTGCCGGTTACGTTCTACACTCAGGTGTGCTGTGCCGCCGTCGGAGATCTGAACCGCGATGGGAAGGTAGACCTGGTTTTTTCGAGCGGTCCCAACGCGTCGGGTCGCGAAGGGTCTAGCAGTCTCGTATTCTTCGGGAACGGAGACGGCACGTTCGGCGCGCCTCAAAGCGTGAATGGCGGGCCCAACGTTCCCTCGGTCATCTTGAGCGACCTCAACCGTGATGGCGCGCCGGAGCTTATCTTCGCCAACAGTGGCTTCCACGCCAATAACGGGGGCGTCTATGTCGTGTCGAACACGGGCAACGGCTCCTTCGGTCAGCCAACGATCTATTACGGGGGACATGATGTCGTCGGCGTGGCCTCGAATCACTTCACCGGCGCCACCTTACCCGATATCGCGGCGGTGACCGGCGACGGGACAGTGGCTATCCTCTCGACCAGTTCCGGTTTTGGCGTCGACTCCACGTTCTCGTCTGGTCCCAGCGCCTCGGCCATCGCCGACGGAGACTTCAACGGCGACGGACACTCCGATCTCGCGGTGGTCGACCGTCAGGATGCACTGGTGAATGTTTTTCTAAACACAAGCTTTGGACCATCGGGTGGGTCCGGAGGAAACGTTACGACAACGCCGAGCCTCGCCTCGTCGAGCAGTCCCTACTACACCGAGGAGGACCTTAAAGTCGCCAACACCGCGCCCCTGACATCCCTCCATATAACCGTCACAGTGCGGAAGACGGCGGGTATCTCGTACGCGGGCCAGTACACCACGTTCCCGGCGGGCGCGGTGACGAGCAGCCACATGGACACGGGCGACGCCATCGTCTACAGCTACGACCTCGCCCCCGGCCACACCATCCCAGCGGGGACGTACACCGTCGGCAGCCAGTTCGGCGGCGACGGAACGTACCACGCTTCTATGGACGATATGTACATGGTAGCAGCGGACGCCGGTTCGGGCGCACAGGCATCGGCTGGCCATTTCTCCGCCCTTGGAAGCACGCCTCCGGCGCCCAGCGTCAGCGCAACGGGGAGCGTTGCCGCGGGAAGCGGGCCCTACTACACCGAGGAGGATGTCAAGTTGTCCACCACCGCGCCGCTTACCGCGTTGCGCCTGACCGTGATGGTGCGGAAGACGGCGGGCGTTTCGTACGCGGGGCAGTACACGACCTTCCCAACGGGCGCGGTGACGAGCAGTCACATGGACACGGGGGCCGCCATCGTTTATAGCTACGACCTCGCCCCCGGCCACACCATCCCAGCGGGGACGTACACTATTGGCAGCCAGTTCGCCGGCGACGGCCAAGCCCATGCGTCCAATCAAGATAGCTACAATGGCTCCGCCACCAGCGGCGGCGCTACCGATGCACTGTCCGGCCAGTTCCAGCCGTAGCAGCGTAGTCATAGTGCAAGATCGAGGGGTGGGTACGCCACAGCGCACCCACCCCTCGATCGTTGCCTTTACGCTTTGCCCGCGAGACAGCGCATGAGGCTGGCTACCTCGCCGATTAGAACCAGTCTGGCGGCTGGCCTGGATGCTGCCACGGTTTACTGACGTAGTAGTTGAAGACGCGCGTCGCGTAATTGCCGCCGCCGTTGTAGCCGCAACCGCACTCCCACGCCGCGACGGCATTGCGGAGATTGCCCTTGGTGCCGGCGCCGAGCCACGAGTTGCCATCGTAGTGCATCCGCACGACCGCCATGGCGTAGTCGGCGTCGAAGGCTGTGCTCCGCTGCGCCTTTTGCCAATCGGCCCAGCAGCAAGGGTTGACCTGTAGAATCCCCACCTCGCCGTGCGCGCCGATGGTAGATTGGTACCACCAACTCTCGACCACGGCCATAGCCTTGGCCAGGTCGGGGTACCCCAACTGGTCGAAGCCCCATTTCTTGGCCGCCCACTCCAGGATCTGTTCGGTGGTCCCCGTACAGGCCCCGGTGATCTTGGAATAGTACGGATAGAACGGGTCGCTCGGGCTTACCTTGCTCAAGTCGGGCAGCGCCCCGGTCGTCATATTGGCCGCCGTATTGGCGGGTCGAACCTCGGAATAGGCGGGGACGCCGCAATTCGACGAACCGCTCCCTCCCGCTGATCCGCTGTCGACGACCCCTTGCAGTGTGAGATCGTCAATCAAGACGGACGGCTGCGCGCCGCCACTGGTATCTTGCAGCGCGATTCCGGTGACTGCTTGGCCGGCGGCGCCCAAGGCGCTCAATGGGATATTATAGACGGTCCATGAGTTTGCCGCCGGAGCGCCGCCAAGGGCCGTCAGTGATAAGCCTCGGTTGCCGATGGGTTGATTGCCCTGGCCGTAGAGGCCGATACCAAGCTGTTCGCCGGTCGCGCTCGCGCGCACCGCGAGGTGTAACACAGTAGCGGATGTCGTCTGTACAGGGCTGCCACTGTGTAGGTAGAGGCCGCCCCAGGCGCTCGTAGTCTGCCAACCTATAGCGTAGGACCCACTGTAGGCCGGTGTCGCGTTGAAGTTGACGGAACCGCCCCAGGACCAATTGGCCCACCCGTTGGCCAGGGTATCGCCGTAGATGACGGCGTCGGTCGAGGCATAGGTGACGTTGGAATGAGCGGGTAGGGCCATCGCCGCGCCCCCGAACGCGGTCGTGGCCGCGAGCATGACGGACAGGGCGCGACGCGGGATGCGTCGCGTCGTGGGTTGAAACGTGGATTTCCCAGGAGTCATCGGGTCTCGGTAAGGCATGTGGGCTGATTCGGACATGCGTTGCGTAGATCCTTTCTGTTCCGCGCTGATGTTCGCGCTGACGGTTTGCAACCAGCCTGTGCTTGGGCTTGGTTGTATGAATTGCGGCGTACCCCCGGCGATGCCGCTGGTGCGTGTACGCAACGATGAGCATCATAACATATGTCGTGGGACAGAGTCCAAACGCGCTTGACACTGCAAGCGCGTTTGGACCCTGCCCCACGGTTGTAGGCACCGGCGCTGACATTCCCACCCCCGTTGCATTCGGCGCCGGCTTCAGCGCGACGACGGCGTCCAGTCACACGACAAACCCGCCGTTTTTGTGTGACTGGACGCCGTCGTCGCGCTGCTTAGCGAAGGCGGGATGTATACGTGGTGGGCATGGAGGCCGCCACGGTTATGGTCAGAGCGTGGTCGTTCCAGGCATGAAACGACCATCCCGAGGTGAAGACGCCTAGTTTAAGCGTGTACGCGCCCGCCGCCTGCGTCGCCGGGACCGGCCACGAGGCGGTGAATGTCTGTGGCGTGGCGCCGCTGAACGCGACAGGACTTTTCCAGGTTTGCCATACGCGCGCACCCGCGCTGTTGTAGACCTCGAAATCGACCAACTCGTTGGCGACCGCGCGATTGGCCATGATCGTCGTCGTGAATGTCGCGGTCTTGCCGGGGACCGCCGACGCCGCGCTCATGGTCGTGCGGCCGAAGGTAATGGCGAGGGCCGGAGGCGCGGCGGGCGTGTTCACTGGCAGTGTAGGCGGCGTGGACGTCGCGATGGGTGGGACAGGCGTGTTGGTGAGCGTGCTAGTCGGTGGGGCAGGTGTATTAGTGGCTGTCACGGTCGGCGGGACAGGTGTGTTAGTCGGCGGGACAGGTGTGTTAGTCGGTGGGACCGGCGTATTGGTGGGTGGGACCGGCGTGCTAGTTGGCATATTGGTGGGCGGGACCGGTGTGTTGGTGGGCGGGACCGGTGTGTTGGTGGGCGGGACCGGTGTGTTGGTGGGCGGGACCGGTGTGTTGGTGGGTGGGACGGACGTCGCCGTTGTGGCCGCGATCACGGCAAGTGTCGCGGCCGCGTCATTCCAGGCGTAGAGAGGCGCCCATCCGGCGCCAAAGACGCCTACCTTGAGCGTGAAGGTTCCCGCAGGCAGGACCGCCGGGACGGTCCAGGGGACGGTTATCGTGCGCGGCGCGCCGGCGATGAAGGACACGTTGTCCTGGTAGGTCTGGTAGACTCTGGCTCCCGTGCCGTCATAGAGTTCGACATCGACGATAGCGTTAGCCAGAGCGGCGTTGGTGGTCACAGTCGCTACGAAGCTTGTGGTCCCGCCTTGAGGCGCCGTGGCCGGGCTGGCGGCGACGCTATTGATGGTAACGGCAAGAGATGCGGGGGCAGTGGTCGCGCTAGGAGCGGCGGTCATGGTCGCGCTAGGAGCGGCGGTCATGGTCGCGCTAGGAGCGGCGGTCATGGTCGCGCTGGGAGTTGCGGTCATGGTCGCGCTGGGAGTTGCGGTCATGGTCGCGCTAGGAGCGGGCGACGGCAACGCGGGCGGGGTTGTCGTGGCCGGGACGTCCGTCGCTGTAGGCGGCGCGGGCGTGCTGGTCGCTGTGGCGGGAGAAGATCCCGTGAGCGGGTAGCCGCCGTTGGCATAATACTGCTGTCCCATCATGCGCAGGTAGCCGCCGTCGTCGTCGGAGACCGTGCTGGTGTTGGTGTTACACACCTGACCGCTGCTCACGCCGTCGCTCGTGCAGAGGCTGGCTGGGTTGGTCACATCGTCGTTCATGCCGTCGGCGTTGACCGTGCTGCCGCCATTGCCGGCCCCGAAGAGCAGCCCGATGACGCCGGCTTGGGCCAATTCATCCATGTGGCCGAAGAAGTATTCGGCGCGGTTGTCCTGGTAGTGCCCGTTGGTGTTGTTCTCGGTGTCGAAGTACTGGTTGCCCTCGGGGATCTGCCAGATCATGATGGGCTTGCCCGCCGCGCTGTGGACGGCCCCGATATACGTCTCCCAGCGGTGGAAATTGGGGAAGGTCACGTTGAGCTTGTCCCACCAGGCGTGCGGGTTGTTGTACACATACTTGTAGTAGCCGGCGTCGCGGTCGCCTACGTCGTTGAAGATCAGGTCGTAGGCGCCGTTCTGGGCGGCGAAGCTCCCGGCTTCCTGCCCGAGCGCGGTCGCGTCGAGGGTGGAGTCGGTACTGCTGCCGATGTCGTTGATGGTGGCCCACGTGCTGACGTGGAAAGCCAGCCGCACGTTCGGCGCGTAGCGATCGCGCAGGTGCAGCAGCGCCTGGTTGAAGCCCTGGTACGTGTTGGGATAGCCCACGACATCGCTGACACCGGAACTGTTGACGGCGGCCTGGAGCAGGGCGGGATTGTTGCCCTGGCCGGCGCAGTAGCCGTAGCATTTGCTGTTGTCGAGCACGCTTTGCTCGGCGAAGCCGGAGAGGTCGGGCTCGACATGCACGATCGCGGTCTTGCCAAAACCGGCGATGCCGTCATAGGTCCCGGAGCCGAGGCGCTTCATCAGCAGGGCGAAGTTCTGGAAGTAGCTCGCCATCGTGCTCGTGTTGTTCAGGTTGGAGAGGTCCTTCTGGGCCTCGCCGCAGGAGCCGCAGGAGCCGTTGCTCTGCAGCATCTCGTAGTAGCTGAACACGGGGATGTAGTTGTGGGAGGCGGCGCCCTGCGCGTAATAGAGGGCGAACTGGCCGCTGGTGTTCCAGGTCTCCCAGCCGTGGCCCGTATTGGCGCCGCCGGAGAGATATTGGTAGGCGTAGTCCCAGGGGATGTGCGAGTCGGGCATCCACCCGTAGATGCCGCTGCTGTCAGGTAGGGCGGCGAGCCCAATGCCGAGGTGGGTGGGCAGGCCGAAGGGGATCGTCGTTGGTGTCGATGCCGCGTGCGCCGCGCGAGGCGCGCGCGAGATAATTGGGACTGCCGTGATCGTGGTGATGAGTAGGGCCGTACTGAGGAGGCCACGCGTCAAGCGGTGCGCCATTGTGTGAAATTATCCTTTCTATCGCCCGTGGGCTGGGCACAACTATTGATCTCTACATCGCCCATGGGCCGGGCTACATACGCATGGTAGGGCAGGTCACACGTTTCTCAAACCGCCCATTAGGGTCAATCGTGGGACCAATAGGTACTGGGGTACTGCCGCCGTAGCCCATATGTCCGCTAGGTCCTGGATACGCGCCACTTCTTCGCGCCGGTCAATGAGGCAAAATTTTATGCTACGCTCATAGATAGAGGGGCTATTTACTGTGTTTTTACGTGTGGTCGGGACCGTTGTTTTTCTAGCGATGGTCGCGACAGCCGTCATTTGGGAGAAAACACGTCCCACGATCGCGCCAACTCACCACAATACGGCTGTCGTTGGCGCGACGCTGACGCGTGAGATTCCATCTCTCCTACGCCTAACGTGGCAGGGATACAAGGCCGACGAAATTCAAAGCGACGGACGGGTGGTCGACCATGGCCGCGCCGGGGTTAGCACGTCGGAAGGGCAGTCGTATGCGTTGCTACGGGCCGCCTGGATGGACGACCGCCCCACATTCGTCCAGGTCTGGGCGTGGACGCGGTATAACCTGCAGGTGCGGCCCGATAAGCTGTTCGGTTACCTGTGGGGGCGGCGCGGCGACGGCCGGTGGACGATCCTTGACACGTCGAGCGCTACGGATGCGGACGAGGACATCGCGCTCGCGCTGGTGTTCGCCGGGCGTCGTTGGCGCGACGACACGTACCTTCGGCAAGCTAGGGCGATTGCCCAGGGTATCTGGCGCGACGAGGTCGTGGTCGTGCGGGGCGCGCCATATCTAACAGCCGGCAGTTGGGCCCCCGCCTACGCCACGCCGGGGCCGGCCCTTAATCCATCATATTTGGCGCCGTACGCGTACCGCATTTTCGCGGGCATCGATCCGGCGCATCACTGGATGCGCCTCGTCGATAGCTCGTACCGCGTCCTTGCCGCCTGCTCGCTGTCACCGTTGGGGAGCGGCGGCAGCGTCGGATTGCCGCCCAACTGGTGCGCCATCCGGCGCGCGACGGGCGACGTAGCCCCTATCAAGACGATCAAGCAGGCTGATGTCTATGGATACGATGCTTTTCGCGTTATGTGGAGGGTAGCCCTCGATTATCTCTGGAACGGGGAGTCCCGTGCCAAAGCCTACCTCGATAGCAGCGCCTTCCTGCGGCGGCAGTGGCAGCGCAAGGGGATGTTGTCCGCGTATACGCACACGGGCGCGGTCGTTGGGCTCCCCGATGTCCCTCTGTTCTATGGAGCGGATATCGGCGACTTCGTGGTGAGTGACCCTGCCGCCGCTCAAACTATCACCGCGCGTAAGCTGCTGCCCCTTTTCCACCAGCAAGATGGCGTCGCCTACTGGGACCAGCGCTATAGTTACTACGAGCAAAATTGGATCTGGTTTGGCGTGGCTATGGTTGGGGATGCGTTACCGAATCTAGCCGCGGTGGCGTAGCTGCCGGCGCCAGCTACGCCACCGACCAGAGCGATGCGCTCAACCACTCGTCGAGCTCTGACGCGGGGAGCGGGCGGCTCAGGTAGTATCCCTGTGCGACGTCACAGCCCATCCCCGCGAGCAGGTTCCACGCGCGCTCATCCTCGACCCCCTCGGCCACGACACGCAGCCCCAAGCTGTGACCCAACCCAATCGTCGAGCAGACGATGGCGGCGTCATTCTCGTCCGTTGCTAGCAGTTTGTCGGAGAGAACGTGTTTTTTCGGAGGAAGGTGCGCTTGGAGGCCATTTTGAGGTCAAGATACGGGCTACAGACGCGATTTTGCCCTCCCACAGCACGATAAATGAGGTCGGCAAGCTTCTCTCCGACAGACTGCTAGGTGCTGTACGAACGAACGATCGATCTTCAACTCGTCGACGGGCAACCGCTTGAGGTAGGCCAGCGACGAATAGCCCGTTCCGAAATCGTCGATGGAGATACGCGCGCCAAGCGCGGAGAGGCGCGTCAGCACGTCGAGCGCGCGCTCCGCGTCGGACATAATGCTGCTCTCGGTGAGTTCGAGGCACAACAAGGGGGGCGCCACTCCGTAGGCCGCCAGCATCCCGCTCACGGCGTCGACGAGGCTGGCGTCGCGCAGGTCCCACATGGAGAGGTTGACGGACACCTCGATCGTGACACCCCGGCTCCGCCAGGCCCGGCACTGCCGCAACGCCGCGTCGAGGACCCAGAGTGTCAGCGGTGCGATCAGTCCTGTTTGTTCGGCGAGCGGGACGAAGACGTCGGGTGGGATAAGACCGCGTTCAGGATGCCGCCAACGCACCAGCGCCTCGACGCCCGACACGCGACCGCTCCCAAGCTCCACTTTAGGCTGATAGTGGAGCAGCAATGCGTCGTGTTCGATCGCATGCCGCAGCGCCCCGGCGAGGGCGAGGCGGCTGGCGCTATGCTCGTCCTGCGCCTCCTCGTATAGCGCGTAGCCGCGATGCTCCCGTTTAGCCACGTACATGGCGACATCCGCGCGCCGCAGCAGCGCTTGCGCGTCGCCGCCGTGCTCAGGGTACAGCGCGATCCCTAGACTGGCTCCGACCTGGAGGGATTGCCCGTCGACGACGAACGGCGCGTCGAGCGCGTCATGGATCGTGGCCGCCAGCCGTAGCGCGCCGTCGCGGTCGCCGTCTAGCATGAGCACCGCGAACTCGTCACCGCCAAGCCGCGCGACCGTATCCGATTGGCGTAGCGTGGCCCGCAGCCGGGCGCCGGCGTGCTGTAACAAGAGATCACCGTAGTGGTGCCCGAAGGTGTCGTTGACCTCTTTGAAGCGGTCCAGGTCGAGCAGGAGCAGCGCCAGGGGATGCTGGCCGCGTTCCGCCGCCGCCAACGCCTGCGCCATGCGGTCGTGCAACAGGAGGCGGTTGGGCAGGGCGGTCAGAGCATCGTGCGACGCCTGGCGCTGCAGCTGCTCCTCCATGCGCATACGTTCACTCACGTCGGATAGGAGGCCGACGAAGTGCATCACCTGCCCGTCGTCACCGAAGACCGGATTGACGGTCAACTCATTCCAAAAGGGCGCGCCATCCTTGCGGTAGTTCAGCACGACGCCCTTGAAGGGGCGCCGCGCGTCGAGGGCCGTCCACATCTCTCGGACCGTGACTGGATCGGTGTCGGGGCCTTGCAGGAAGCGGCAGTTGCGTCCCATGACATCGTCCGCCGTGTACCCTGTCATGGCGCTGAACGCGGGGTTGGCGAAGATGACAGGGCTATCCGGCTGGTGTGGATCGGTGATGAGCACACCCGTCGTGATGTTGTCGATCGCCGCGGCGAGCAATTCGAGGCTTTCTTTGCTGGCGCGCAGGGCGTCTTCCGCGCGCTTGCGCTCTGTGACATCGCGGCTGGTGACGATGACGCCGCCCACGGCAGGATCGTTCAAACGATTATTCGCCGCCGCCTCGATGGTCCGTCACGTCCCGTCGGCGTGGCGCATACGCAGTTCGACTCCTTTCCCTTGCCCCCCCTCTTGCACACGCAGCGCGAGTCTTTCCCGCACGCGCGTCAGGTCATCGGGATGCACGAACGCGAACAATTGCGTGCCGAGCAGTTGTTCCGGCGCATAGCCAAGAATGGTCTGGTGCGACGGGCTTGCATAGTGGATAGCGCCATCAGCGGAAAAGATGGTCACGAGATCGGAGGCGTGTTCCGATAGGGCCCGAAAGCGCTCTTCTCTAGCGCGCAGCACACGATAGAGCCGCCTGTTTTCCAGCAGAGCCAGTACCTGCCGCGCCAATACGAGAGCAACGAGAACGGCGGCGCCGGCGAACACACCCGGCTCCAACTTGTCGCTGTCATCCGGGCCCCAGTTCAGCCAGGTGTACCCCACCAGCACGCCGACGGGCGGGACCAGCAGGTAGGGCCAGCAGGTAGGGCAAGAGAACGCGCCAGAGTCTTGGCGCTTCGAGGGCCTGCTCCTGCTCCGCGCGCGCCGGTTTCGCGCCTATCGGTACGTCCATTGACACAAGGGATCGTCGTGTCGCATATGTGGCTAGCGCGATCAGCATGTAGGCCAGCGGCCAACCCACATCGAGCAGGCCGCCTACGTGATAGACGGCTGTCAGCTGCTGGATATCGTAGACGCTATCCGTCACGACGTTGATGATCAGACCCGCGGCGAAAAGACGCGCGATGGATCGCATCCGCGCATCGTTGGCGCGCGTCCACAACAGCAGCAGGCAGCACACCAGGACGAGGTCGCCACACGGGTAGGCGACGCCGACGATGCGCGCGGGCAACGCGCCGCCGCCCTGTAATACGGTCGGGCCAAGGACAAAGAACCAGCTAAACGTCACCACCGCGGTCATGATGGTCAGGCCATCTAGCACGATACGTAGCCGCGCCGCCAGCGAGAGGGGTCGCGCGGGCAGCAGCAGGAGACCAATCAACATGATGGGGTAGTAGGCGAGAAAGGCGGCGTCGGCCCACGATGGGAAGGGGGCCGTCGCGCCATGCCGGCTCTGCTCATCGTACGTATACAAGATCCGGCCGAGAGAATGAACGAGTATGCCGGCGCCGATGATCGCGGGCGTGTACCGTCGCGACCGCAGCGTTGTGCGCGCTGAGACACGTCCGACGCACAGCGGGACCAGCAACAGCGGGCCGAGGAACCGCGCGATGTTGTCGACTACCACCACAGTAGCGTGGGGGGCGGGCTTGAGTAGCAGCCACGCCGCGAGCAGGCTGTTGAACAGCAGAATAAAGGCGATACCACGCCACAGAGACGTCCTACATGCGACGGTCGCGCCCACCTCGTCGTCCTCTCCGGTTCATTCGCATGGCGCCGCATGCGCCATATATGTTGTACACGCCGCGTTCCATCGCGCCTCACCCTATCGTCCAGTGAGCGCTTTTGACGCGGCGTCTGTCAGGTTGTGACAGTATTGCTACGCACCATAGTGCGCGCTGAGATGGGGTTGTCGCTATCCCCTAATAGACCTATTCATCGTGGTTGCGAGATGCGGCCTGACCTTGAAAGGTCATGGCAGGAGACGGACCTTGAAAGGTCTGTGTGGGCGCGTCACACGCTCCAAGTGTCGAGCGCGCAGCCATCGCGGCGCGGCTGTCGCCGGGAGACCTTTTAAGGTCCGGTCCCTGCCATGGTCTTTTAAGGCCAGGCCAGCGGCGGGCGCCAGCACAATCGCGGGCGCACCCAGACCTATTTATCGCGGTTGCCGTGATCGCGCGGGAGGAGTAACGTACACTCCAAAGACAGGACAAGTAGGTGAGCGCCGCGTTGGGCAGGGGAGGCGGACAATGAAGCGTCTTGGGGTAATCGCGCTCGCGGCGGCGCTCGTAGCCGGTTTGGCGGCCGTGTTGGTCGGGCGCTACGCCGCGCCGGAGCGCATCTATACGGCGGCGGAGGTCAAGGCGGCCTTGCAAGGACAGCCGGGACAATGGGCTGGGCGCGCCGTGCTGGTGCGCGGCGTGGTGTCGGGTGTCAACACGACGAGTACATGTACGTTGATGGCCGGAGGAGTGGGTAGCGCGTGCACGCCGCAACAGTCGTGGGTAACCATTGGCGCGATAGGATCGGCCGTGCGAGTGCCGTCCTATTCCATTCGGCTTCCCATCATCAGCCAGCTTTCCATCACTGCCATGAGTAGGGCCGCTGTGGGCGTCCATCCGCTAACCGGCCATCCGATAACTGGGTCAGCGCGCCTCTTTCCGGCGCGTGGTCCATCCTTGCACTGGGGTCCGGTTACCAGGATTTTCGTCTACTCTCCCAACCCAATGGAGGAACTGACCGTGTCAATCCAGCCGGGCGCTTATCCACCCGTGGCGGGGCTGGCGCGGACGCTGCCCGACGGGCTGTACACCTTGCCCGCCGTCGGCCCGCTCATGTCGCGGCTTTTCCCCCGCGACGGCAGCGGGGTCTACCGCGTGCGGCTGCTCGACCCCCGCATGTGCGCGCAGGCGCCGCAACCGCCCTGCGCCGACGCTGTGTTCGCGCATTAAGATGACGGCCCTCACCCCCAACCCATGCGGATTGGTCTCTCTCCGCTGCGCTCCGACAGCCCAACCGGCTCTCCCGCGCACGGGAGAGGGGTGCGGGGTGAGGGGAGATCAGCGCGTCAGCGCGCGCATGACCCAGCCCCTCACGCCCTTGCCCAGATCGACGAGCATCCATTCGCCCGTCGAGGTAGCGCCGCGCACGGCCAGGCGTGCGCCCTGGGGAGCGGAGACTACCACCGGCGCGCTACGGCTTGGAGCCGTGTGCACGTTTGCCGCGACGACGGAGATGACGACGTAGCGCGTCGTCGCCGCGCTCGACACATGCGGTCTGATGGTTGTCGTGTGTCGAGCGCGGGAAGCGGTCTTTGACGACGCCGTGGAGTGGGCGTCGCGTGTCCGCGACGGTGTGGGGGTTCGCTCTGTGTGCGCCGCGGCAGTGATGGCGGAGGCACGGGCGACGAAGCGCCCGAGTACGTAGCCCGTAGCGCCGTCGGGCGCCGTCACGGCGGCCCAGCTGACATGGTACCCGCGCAGGTACAGCTTGGCCCCGAGCGCTATCGTCTCGATGCGCGCCCCGCCCAAGCGCGGCGCCGCGCGTAGATTCAGCGCATCCACGGTGGTCACGACGAAAGGCCCGTTGAGCGTGACGTGCGCCCACGCCTGCGTCCGCGTCATCGTGCGTGGCCTGATGACGCCGGTCCGTCGCGCAACCGCCCCTACGCCGTGTGGCGGCGCTGCTGGAGCCTTGAGGTACCAGTTGAGGACGTAGCCAACGCGGCCCGACGGGAGCGCGACCTTGTCCCAGCTGGGCGCGTGACTATCAACTTCTAAGAACGGGAGCTTCTCGCCCACCCACAGCGGCTCGAGGGCCATGTCGCGCATGAGTGGCCCGTTGCGCGCCGGGTAGCGCGCGTCGATGACTGTGACAACGGGGGCATGAAGCACGGGCGCCAGCTCGACCGGAGGCAACTTGGGCAGTAACGCGCCTTCGACCAGTTGGCGCGCGATGTAGCCGGTGACATTGCCCGGCAACACGACGTGGACCCATCCATCACCGCTCATGCCGAGGTAGCCTAGCCGCGCGCCTTTCGTGACCGAGTTGAGAGGTGCGAAGCGATAACCGGAGCCGGCGCGCACGTTGACCTGATCGGCGGTCACACTCACGTACTGCGTGTAGGCCCTCGTGAAGTTGATCAATGTGCCCTGCGCTTCCCCATCGGAGGCGCCGGTCCCGCTTATCGGGATCGTCGTGGTCGCGGGCGCTGTGACGGTCGTCGACGCCGTGGCGCTCACAGCAGTCGTCGGGCTCACGGAGACCGTGGCGCTCACAGCAGTCGTCGGGCTCACGGGCGAGGTCCCCGTCAGGGGGACATCGCTGGAGATTGCCTGCGAAACATCTGGCGTCGCGGTGGCGTCCGGCACCGATTGAGCCGGCGCGGCCGTCGCCGTCGGCAGCAGACTCTGGCTGTGCGCGGCGATGTACTGGATGGGGTCGTCGTAGCCCACGATGAGCGCCGGGTTGCCGAAGGTGTAGCCGTGGCCGTCCTCGTTGACGCTTTTCATCTCGAAGTGCAGGTGCGCCCCGGTGACGAACCCGGTGCTCCCGACACGTCCGATTGACTGGCCCATGGTTACGATCTGGTTTTGGGCGACGAGCAGACTGCCGTACATCATGTGCTCGTACTGCGAGTAGATGTAGCTGCCGTCGGGCAGTAGGTGCTGGATGCGCACCATGACGCCGTAGGTCGAATTGTAGCCGGCGAAGACGACGAGGCCGTTGGCGACGGCGCGTACGGTGTCGCCTTCCTGCATGTCGGACAGGTCGACGCCGGTATGGCCGCAGAAATACTCGCCGTTCAGATAGAAGCCCTGTCCGAGTGAGGGGTCACACGAGTTGTTGAACATCTGCGAGATGTAGAAACCGTTGGCATTGCCCTTGTCGAACGTGGGGGCGACGCGCGGGTCGCCGACGGGATAGATGAAGTCGGTCGCCTGCGGCGCATAGCTCGGGTACGTATTTTGCGGGGATGAGCCGGGAGGGGTTGTGCTGAGGAGCGCGGGAGCGGTGCTAAGGCTAAGCAGGAGCGTTATGGCTATAGCTAGTGCGGCCTTCCTCAAAATAGTCTATCCCTTCTCAAAACGTGTGCGCCTCTGACGAATTCGCCAAGGTCAACGGGCGGCGTTATGTGCCGCTAAGGTCGGTGCGATAGTAACAAAAAAGCGAGGGTGTTGTCAATAGCTACGCGCATTTTCCGTTTGTAGGCTACATGAGCCCCATACTTTTGGGGAGGCTTTTCCCCCTCACCCCCACCCCATGCGGATTGGGCTGTCAGAGCGCAGCGGAGAGAAACCAATCCGCATGGGGTGGGGGTGAGGGGGAAACGACATGACCCTACGGACGCGCGGACGCGGTACACTAGTAGTGGCGATACGTCGTTCGTGCTATCATAATCAACATCAATCGCACGTTGCCGGAACCCATGCGTGTGGGCCGAGGCGACGACCCTGTAACCGGAGGCATAACCAATTAAGGAGCATCATTGACGATATGTTCTCAACTCGCGGTCCCCTTGTCCGATCTTTGCCAGGTTCGCGCGCGGCGCGAAGGAGGCGCGCATGAGTAACCGTGACCGCGACCGCAGCGGTCCCCCGCGTGAACGCATCAACGGCGCTATCCGCGTGCGCGAAGTGCGGCTGATCGGCGATGACGGCGCGCAACTCGGTGTAATGCCGACGCAGGAGGCGCTGCGCCGCGCCCAGGAGGCGAATGTCGACCTCGTGGAGGTCCAGCCGGGCGCCGATCCGCCCGTCTGCAAGCTGATGGACTACGGGCGCATGCGCTACGATCGAGACCGCAAAGAGCGTGAAAACAAGCGGGTGCAGAAGATCGTCGAACTCAAAGAGTTGCGCTTGAATCCCGACACCGACCAGCACGACCTGGACACCAAACGTAAGCGGCTGCATGGCTGGCTCGGTGAGGGCAACAAGGTCCAACTCACCGTGCGTATGCGCGGCCGCGAACAGGCGCACCCGGATGTGGCGCGCAAGGTCCTCGCCGATATGGCCGCCACCGTGACCGATGTCGGGCACATCGAGCGCGATGTCTTACCCGAGGGCCGCACCATTACCATGATCATGGCGCCGGGCCCCGCGCCGGTCCGCCGCCAGCCCAGTCCCCCACGACCGGCTCCGGCTTCGGCTCCAACTCCGGCCCCGGAGCGAGGACCGTCGTAGCCTACTATGGGTGGCGCCAGAGTCTGTGAAAAGTCCTGGGAGCGCGGGCGTCTCGCCCGTCCCGGTAGGCGTGCTGGGATGAGCGCGTACCGGGAGGCGACGCAGCGGCCCTGCGGGGAGGGCTGGCCCACGCCCGCAGACGCCGGGGACGGGCGAGACGCCCGCGCTCCCAGTAGGACCCGCCGATTTTTCATAGATCCTGAACGACGCGGAGCCAGACGCGCCCTGGGGAGCAATCAGGCGCTACAAAATAGAGGCCATCGTGGGGGCACAGCCCGAACCCCCGCGATGACCTCGTATTATCTATATCGGCAGTTCCCCCTGCTCTCTGTAGGGCCGCGTTACAAGCTATCGGAGATCGCATTCATAGTGTTGTCCAGCGCGTCCGCGGCGAAGGGGTGCAGGAGGCGCAACCCGACGCCAAGCGCCACGGCGATCAGCGCGACGACAGCGATATATTCAGCGTACTCCGCGACCTCACGCCTGCTCCTGACGTATGAGCGCGCCTTCGCGATGATCCTCTTCACCCTAGCCGCCCACATGGTTATGAACTTGTGCAACTCGCGCATCCATTAGCCTTTCGATCAAGCTACCACATCCTCAGTGACCAGCCGTGATGCGGCCAATAGTCCTGGGTCCATTAGTACTATCGGCCGCGTCGCGGTCGGCATGTAGGGCTGCTCTGCATGTAGGGCCATGTAGTTCTCGTGGCGACAACGCGGCCCTCACCCCCACCCCATGCGGATTGGGCTCTCTCCGCTGCGCTCTGACAGCCCAATCCGCATGGGGTGGGGGTGAGGGGGAAAACTACATGGCTCTGCGTGCGGCGGCGCCTTTTGTCGCGCGCGTATCGTGATAGACTAGGCTATCTACACATCCAATGGGCGCATTATCGCCGGGATGGATGTTTCCCATTAGAAAACTAGCAAAGGGTTTGAACAGCGATGACGACCGCGACGCCGACGCAGGCTTTGCCGCACTGGGACATGACGGTGATTTACCCGAACCTGGACTCCCCACAGTTTGAGAATGGCTTTGCCGCCGCCGTCGCGCACATCGCCGACCTTGCCGCGCTATTCGACGCGCACGCGGTTGGCGCGCGCGACCGGCAGCCCCTTGACGAGGCAACCGTGCGGGCGTTCGACACAGTGATCGCGCGCTACAACGACGTCCTCAAAGAGATCGGGACGCTCGGGGCCTACATCAGTTCTTTCGTGTCCACGAACTCGCGCGACGATCACGCACAGTCGCTGCTCAGTACCATGCAGCGGCACACCGTCCTCCTCGCGCAATTGGACACGCGCCTGACCGCCTGGATCGGATCGCTCGACGTCGACGCGCTGCTCGATCGCTCGGAAACGGCGCGCGCCCACGCCTATACGCTGCAACGCGCGCGGGTCGAGGCGACGCATCAGATGTCGCCGGACGAGGAGGCGCTGGGCGCCGAGTTGGAGGTAACCGCCGGAACCGCCTGGGGTAAGCTACACGGCAACTGGACCTCACAGTTGTCGGTCACGGTCGAACTCGATGGCGCCACGCAAGAGTTGCCCATGAGCCGCGTGCGCAATCTCGCCTACGAGCCCGACCGCGAGACGCGCCGCCGCGCCTATGAGGCCGAGCTCGCCGCCTGGAGCCGCGCCGCCCTGCCGCTCGCGGCGGCGCTCAACAGCATCAAGGGCGAGGGCAACGCGCTCGCGGCGCGGCGCGGCTGGCCCTCTCCGCTCGACGCCGCCCTGTTCGGCAACAACATCGACCGGCCGACGCTTGACGCCATGATGGAGGCCGCGCGCGCCTCGTTCCCTGACTTCCGGCGCTACCTGCGCGCCAAGGCGCGCGCGCTCGGCGTCCCCGCGCTGGCCTGGTATGACCTGTTCGCGCCGGTGGGCCGCGGTGAGGAGGCGTGGAGCTACGACCGTGGCACGGCGTTCATTGCCGATACGTTCGGCGGCTACGCGCCCAAGATGCGCGATTTGGCGTCGCGCGCCGTCGGCGAGAAGTGGATCGACGCCGAACCGCGCCCCGGCAAGCGCGATGGCGCCTTCTGCATGCTGCTGCGCGGCGCCGAGTCGCGCATCCTGTCCAACTACGCGCCCACCTTCGAGGGCGTCAGCACGCTGGCGCACGAGCTGGGGCACGCCTACCACAACCTCAACCTGACCGGCCGCACCCCGCTACAGCGCTCCACGCCGATGACACTGGCGGAGACGGCCAGCATCTTCTGCGAAACGATCATCCGCCAGGCCGGGCTCGCCGCCGCGACCGCCCCCGACGAGCAATTGGGCCTACTCGATGTCTCGCTACAGGGGACCAGTCAGGTAGTGGTGGACATCAGCAGCCGCTTCCTGTTCGAGAGCCGGGTCTTCGCGGCGCGCGAGGACCACGAACTTTCCATCGACGACTTCAAAAGCCTGATGGTACAGGCGCAGCGTGAGACCTATGGCGACGGGCTGGACCAGGACAAGCTGCACCCCTATATGTGGGCGGTCAAGGGGCACTATTACAGCGCGAGCCGTGCGTTCTACAACTACCCCTACATGTTCGGGCAGCTCTTTGGGCTGGGGCTGTACGCGCGCTACCAGCAGGACCCCGCGCGCTTCGTGGCCGGCTACGATGACCTGCTCTCCTCGACGGGGCTGGCCGACGCCGCGACGCTGGCCGCGCGCTTCGACATCGACATCCGCACGCCCGACTTCTGGCGCGCCAGCCTCGACATCGTCCGCGCCGACATCGACCGCTTTGAGGCGTTGGTAGACGCGGCCCTCACCCCCTAACCCCCTCTCCCTGACGCGGGAGAGGGGGAACCTCCCTTCGTATAAGCGCTTCTTCCGCTACCGTATCGGTCAAAGAAACGGCAAAGGACGAGACACAACACGTAGGACGCTCCCCTCTCCCGCGTCAGGGCGAGCCGGTTGGGCTGCCGGAGCGCAGCGGAGAGAGCCCGATCCGCATGGGGTAGGGGTGAGGGCCGTCCCCCTGGCATAAGGCGTGCACAGTCTATAGTCCGTAGACCACGCATAAAGGAGAACATATGATGAGCGACGACAACATCACTCGCGTCCACGCCCCTGAGGCGCCCTCGGCCGATGTGCCAACCGTGCCGCGCGGCGGCGGCCAGCCGATCACCGACGATGCCGTGCTGCAGCACGACAACGACACCCCCGAGGGTGAGTTGACCGTGACCCACACCAAGACCGCGCGCGCTGCTGAGGAGGGGGTGTCGCCGTATCCTCACACGTCCAGTTCCCCCGATTCTCCGAGCGTGGGCATGGGCGACTCCGGTCTCGCGCCCGATCGCCCCAACCGCGCCACGCTCGACGACTCAGTCGGTGAGGGTGTGGTCGATAATCAGTATTAGTTGCCAGTTGCCAGTTGCCAGTTGCCAGTTATCAGCCCTTGAAGGAATAACGCCAATGACGAACCAACCTGATACACAGTCGCCGCCGGACGATACGGCTCTGTCGCCCCAGCAATCGGCCCAGGCGGGATCGCAGTCGGGGTCCGACGATAGCTTTACGGGCCCCGACGAGGGCGGCAAGATGGGTGAGAATACGCCTTACGCCGGCGGTTATGACCGTCAGCCCGCCCCCGATATGCTCACCATCGACGCGGGTATCCAGAGCGCTGATGCTACCGCCGCTGGTCCTAACAGCGACGCCGATACGCTCATCGAGGACCCCAACGCCTCGCGGGACAACCGGGCATAGTCGGAAGTCGGAAGTAGACTTGGTAAACTATTATGCGAGAGGTTATCAGTATGACGTCAACAACCTGCACGAACTTTCGAGTCCTTAACTTCCGACTTCCGACTTCCGGCTTCCGACTTTCATGATCAAGCATCTCATCTCGGCGGCGGACCTCGACCGCCCCTTCCTCGACGATCTGTTCGCACGGGCGCGCGAGATGGAGGATGCCGTACGTGAGCGCGGCGGGACCGATGACCTGCGCGGACACGTGTTGGCGACGCTGCTGTATGAGCCGAGCACGCGCACGCGTCTCTCTTTCGAGGCGGCGATGGTACGGCTGGGCGGGAACGTCATCAGCACCGAGAACGCGCGTGAGCACTCGTCGGGGACCAAGGGCGAAACGTTGGAGGATACCGCGCGCATCGTTGGCGCCTACGCCGATGCCATCGTCGTGCGGCACTACGAGGAGGGCGCGGCGGCGCGCATGGCCGCGACCTCGCCCGTGCCGGTCATCAACGCCGGCGATGGGACCGGTGAGCATCCCACGCAGGCGCTGCTCGATATCTACACCATGCTGCGGGAGTTAGGCCGCGTCGACGGGCTGCGCATCGCCCTCGTGGGGGATTTGGCGAACGGACGCACCGTGCACTCGCTGTGCCGCCTGCTGCCGCTCTTCCAGGACGTGCGACTCTCCCTCGTTTCGCCTCCGACCACGCGGATGCGGCGCGATGTGTTGGAGTACCTGCGCGCGCGCGGTGTCGCCTACGAAGAGTCGGACGATCTTGCCGCCGTCGCGGGTGGGGTCGACGTGCTCTATCAGACGCGCGTGCAGAAAGAGCGCTTCGCTGACGCCGACGCGTATGACCGCGCGAAGGGGCTCTACATCGTAGACCGCGCCCTGATGGATATTGTGGCGCCGGAGGCCATCGTGATGCACCCCTTGCCGCGTGTCGACGAGATCAGCCGCGAGGTCGACGCCGACCCGCGCGCCGCCTACTTCCGGCAGGCGCGCAACGGCCTCTTCGTGCGCATGGCCCTGCTCACGATGCTGCTCGCCGCGGCCCTACTCGACGTGGATTGACGATCCGCAGCGTGCGTCCTGCGTCCCATGCCACGGTGGGGTGTACCTCGACATAGGATATTGTTAGCAAATTGATAGGCTCTCCCCGCCACGCGCACGCCGTCGTGCCAGGGCCGCGAGGCGTGCGCGGCGTGGCGGTCAGCCAAGCCACGAGTCGCACGAGGTTGATGGCGACGGCCGTGAAAACGTACTATTGCACATCGGTCTAGTACTACAACGACGCTTGTGTAAAACCGCCGTTTTCAGCGGCAAATCTCGACCGATGTCGCGGCTATGCTGGCCTTCGGCACCCGTTATTGCTGCCATAAGGGTGTCAAGATCTAGCACAAAAGCGGCTCTTCGTAGCTATTGGAAGAATCCGTCGTTGTAGTACTAGGGAGTGGTACAGTGGCTACAAGAGTGACGCAGGCGCCAAAGAAGGCACGCGATGGAGCACACGACCACCCTGTATCTCACCACGAGTGAGGCCGCCGCGCGCCTTGGCCTCTCACGGCCTGCGCTACTGCGGGCCGCGCGGCGGGGCGACATCCCCGTGTCCCAACGTACGCCCGGCGGACGGCTCCGTTTCGCTCCAGCGGACGTTGACGCTTACGCGCGTCGCCTGAGAGCTGGCCCCGCCGTGCGCGGCGACATCGTCAGCGGCCAAGCCATCGCTGCGCGTGCGCGTGTGGAGAGCGAGGAGTACTTCCGGGCGCTGTCCGCGCACGCCTCCGATCTGGTAACGGTCCTCGATGCGCGCGGAGTCATCCACTACGCCAGCCCCTCGTATCGCGACATCCTGGGGTATGAGCCGGCGGAGTTGGTGGGGCGAGACGGTCAGGATTTTATTCACCCTGAGGATCGGCTGCGCCTGCGCGAGGACATAACCCACCGCCGCGCCGGCGCTCGGAGCGTCGCCATTGCCTACCGCGTGCGCCATGCCGACGGCTCCTACCGTACCATAGAAGCGCTCACCAACAATCGGCTGGATGATCCCGCCGTGCGCGGCATCATCGTGAACAGCCACGACATCACCGCGCATGTGCGGCTGGAGGAGGCGTTGCGCGCGAGCGAGGAGCGTTTGCGCGCGGTCGTGGACAACGCGCCCCTGGTGCTGTTCACCCTTGATGGCGACGGCGTGTTCACGCTCTCCGCTGGACGCGCGCTGGAAACGTTGGGGATCCACTCCGACGAGTCGGTTGGGCGCTCGGTCTTCACTGTGTATCAGGACGTGCCGGGCATCGCGGCGCAGAACCGCCGGGCGTTGCAGGGTGAGACCTTCACAGCGCGCGTCACGATGGCGGGACGTATCTTTGAGACGCACTATGCGCCGTTCCGCGCTGAGGGAGGCGCTGGCGCCGGAGTGATCGGGGTGTCCCTGGATGTGACGGAGCGCGCGCGGGCCGAGGAGGAGCGCGCCCGTCTGGCCGCGATCGTGGAATGCTCCGACGATGCCATTATCGGCACGGCCCTTGACGGCACGATCACAAGTTGGAACGCCGGCGCGGAGCGGCTCTCTGGGTACACCGCGGAGGAGGCCGTCGGCCGGTCCATCAAGCTGCTCTTCCCTCGTGAACAGCAGGACGAGGTGGCGGCAATCCTGGCACGGCTGTGGCGCGGGGGGCGCGGTGAGCGCAGCGTCGACCTGGAAATAGTCCACCAGCGCCTGGATGGACGCCGCGTGCCCATCACACTCAGCGTCTCACCGCTCCGGGACGCCGCTGGGCTGATCGTGGGGACGGCCACCATCGCCCGTGACATCACAGAGCGGAAGCGCGCGGAAGAGGAGTTGCGGCGCCTGGCGCTGCACGACGCGCTGACCGGGCTGCCCAACCGCCTCCTGTTCCACGACCGCCTGGCGCACGCCCTCGTGACGGCCGCGCGCCATGGGACGGACGTCGCCCTGCTGCTGCTCGACCTAGACCGCTTCAAGGAGATCAACGACTCCTTCGGCCACCACCACGGTGATAGGGTGCTATGCCAGGTAGCTACACGTCTCCAGCAGGTCGTGCGGGCCGTGGACACGGTGGCGCGGCTGGGCGGCGACGAGTTCGCCATAATCTTGCCCGGCGACGATGCGGACGGAGCGGCTGTCGCCGCGCGTAAGCTTGCGGAGGTCCTCGACGCGCCCCTCATGATCGAGGAGCAGGCGCTCACGGTGGGCGGCAGTATCGGCATCGCACACTACCCTGACCATGGAGACGACGCCGGCACGCTCCTGCGCCGCGCTGATGTGGCCATGTACGCCGCCAAGCGCGCGAAACGGCCGTATATCGTGTATGCTCCAGAACACGACGCGCACGGCGCGGAGCGCCTCGCCCTGGTCAGCGATCTGCGCGAGGCCATCGCCAGCGGTAAACTGGAACTGGTGTACCAACCCGAGGTTGATCTAGGGAGCGGGCGTGTACACGCGGTCGAGGCGCTCACGCGCTGGCGCCATCCCACGCGAGGGCCCATCGCGCCGGATGTGTTCATCCCCCTGGCCGAGGAGACCGGGCTGATCCAACCCCTCGCGGAGTGGGCGCTGGAGGAGGCGATCCACCAGCGCCGCATCTGGCAGGACGCGGGCTTGAGCGTGCCCATCGCGGTCAACTTGTCAATGGACAACCTGCGCGACGATAGCTTGCCGGACAGGCTGGCTCGCTTGCTGCGCGCATACGCGGTCGCGGGCACGGCGCTGCGTCTGGAGATCACCGAGACGACCCTGATGTCCAACCCAGCCGTGACGCACGCTGTGCTCGTCCGCCTGGCCGCCCTCGGCGTGCGGTTCTCCGTCGACGACTTTGGGGTCGGGCAGTCCTCGCTGTCCGCCCTCAAGCGCCTGCCCATCGACGAACTCAAGATTGACAAGAGTTTCGTGCTGCACATGACCGAGGACGAGAGCGACGCCGTGATCGTTTCCTCGACGGTGGGCCTTGGCCATAGCCTGGGGCTGCATGTGGTGGCCGAGGGCATCGAAAACGAGCGAACATGGGCTCTCTTGCGCGCGTTGGAGTGCGACGTGGCCCAGGGATACTACCTGAGCCGGCCGCTGCCGCCCCGAGACGTGGAACGATGGCTGCGTGATCCCACGCGTTGGCTAGGAGTGAGCGCGCCGCACCGCACGGCCGTTGGTCCCGACGAAAGATCGCGGGGGATCAACTGAACCGTATTGCTTTTAAGGCCACGCCAAGGCGCTAGACCCGCTCACTCATCCAGGACACAATCTCGCCGGACGGGACATCTTCTTGGTCGCCACTGTCGAGGTCTTTGACGGCCACGACGTCGCGCTCCAGTTCACGCGCGCCGAGCAGCAGCGCGTAGCGGATACCGCGCCCCGTGGCGTACTTGAACTGCTTGCCGTAGCCGTCCGCGTCAGGGTAGAGATCGACGCGCAGGCCACCCGCGCGCAGCCGTTGCGCCAGGGCCAGGCTCGCCCCCGTCGTGCTCTCGTCGCCCCGTGTGACGAGAGCCTGCGGCTGCCCGGCCAACCGCTCCGGAAACAGCTCGCGCTCCTCCATCAGCAACAAGATACGCTCGAGACCCAGGCTGAAACCGCAGGCGGGCACGTTCTGGCCGCTGAACATGCCGATCAAGTTGTCGTAGCGCCCGCCGCCGCCGCCGGACCCACTGAAGCCGGGGAACGCGATCTCGAAGACCGCGCCGGTGTAGTAGCTCAGTCCGCGCGTCAGATAAGGGTCGACGCACAGATGCGGGGCGGCGGGGCCGTACGCAGCGTACTCCACGACCTTGCGCAGGTCGGCGACGCCTTGCCGGCCCGCCTCGGACGGCTCCAGCACACCGGCCAGCCACGACAGCGTGGCCGCGTTCGTGTCCGGGGCCTCGGCCATCGTCCCCAACAATAGCGCGGCCGCCGCGGGATCGAGCCCACGCTCGTCCAGTTCGCGGCGCACGCCGTCGAGCCCAATCTTGTCCAGCTTGTCGATCGCCACCAACGCCAAGCCCTCCAGGGCGGCCGGGACCCCCGCGATCTCCATCAGGCCGCGCAGAACGCCGCGGTGGTTAAGCCGCACCGCGAACCCCGCCGAACTCTCCGGCTGCTCCGACGCGTTGGGATCCGTCTCCAGGAGTTCCGTCTCCAGGGGACCCGCGAAGCCAAGGTCGCGCAGGATTTGGGCGACCGCGCCGATCACTTCGGCCTCGACGGTCTGGCTAGCCGAGCCCACGATGTCGACGTCGCACTGATAGAACTCGCGGTAGCGCCCTTTGGCCGGGCGATCCGCGCGATAGACGGGTTGAATCTGATAGCGCTTGAAGATGCGCGGCAGCCGATGGCGATACTCGGCCACGACGCGCGCCAGCGGCACCGTCAGGTCGTAGCGCAGGCCGGCGTCGGCGAGCGTGTTCTCGGTGGGCGCGCCGTCGAGGACACGCTGAAGCTCCTGCCCGCGCTTGAGCGCGCGGAAGATCAGCTGATCGCCCTCCTCGCCATATTTACCCAGCAGCGTATCGAGGCGTTCGAGCGCGGGCGTCTCCAGCGGCTCGAAGCCGTAGCTTTGGTAGACGCGCTCGATCGTGGCGATCACATAGTCCCGGCGCAGCACGTCCAGCGGCAGGAAATCGCGCGTGCCGCTCATCGGCGCCGTGTTCATCTTGCTCATTATGCGGCTATCTATACATCCGTATCGGTATCAGTCATGTTATAGTAGGCGCGTGCGGGAAGGGCTTCGACCCGCACGGTCGCTAACGCGCCTTTTAGGGGGTGTCTTATGGCGAAACCAACGGCCAGGGCGATAGCGGTGCTATCCACTATCGCCCTGTTGTACCTCGTCGCCGGTTTATCGGCGGCGGGGTGGCTGCCAGCAGTGCGGTGGGCCGCTCTGTGTAGCGGCCGTTGGCTTGGCTAGCGTTTCAGCAAAAACGCTAGACTAGGCCAAAGGTGGGGGATGCGTGTCGGACTACGCCCCTCCACCGAGGCCGCGACGTCGACGCGCGACGTCACATGCCATGGCATCAGTATACTACACCAAAGATCAAGCGGCGGTTCGCGGCAAGCCGCTATACTATGGATGCGTGGCGCGCCGCTACTGTAGCGGTGGCGCGACGTTGATGGCGCCCCACAAACGCGGACCGCTCGATCTGGTGACACATGACCTACCATGTTTTTCCATACCGGCCTCAGCAGACATCCGGCGACGCGGCGCCTCCCCTGCTCCAAGACGCGGAACTGGTGGAGCGGGCGCTACGCGGCCAGACGGATGCTTTCGCCATCCTCTTTGATCGTCACGCTCCCCGCGTCTATGCGCTGGCCTACCACCTCATCGGCGACCGGACCGAAGCCGAGGATATCGCCCAGGATGCTTTCTTGCAGGCGCTACGTGCCCTACCAACCCTGCGTGAGCCAGGCTCTTTCGGGGCCTGGCTCACGCGCATCGCCACCAACGCGGCCTTCGTCGTCGCGCGTCAGAGAAAAAACCTGCCCCGCGCCGAGTTAAGCGACGTCGTGGCCGATACGTATCCCGACGCGACGCGCTGGGGCTCTCCCGAAGCCATGGGGCTCGCCGGAGAAGATCAGCGGCTGGTCCGCGCGGCGCTCGACCGCTTGGCTCCGTCACATCGCGCCGCCCTCACGCTGCGCGAAATCGGCGGACTGAGCTACGCCGAGATCGCCACGGCTCTGGGCCTGACACGCGGCGCGGTCGAGGCGCTGCTGTTTCGGGCGCGGGCGCGCTTCCGCGCTGAATACCGCAAAGTAAGCGGCGCCGCCCTGGCGCCCCTCCCTCAATGCACGCAAGCGCCACGCGTCCTGGCGGCGCTCGCCGACAACGAATTGGCGGGAACGCAACGCGCACGTGTCATCGCGCACGCGAACCGGTGTGCGGCGTGCGCGGCAACCTTACGCTCCCAGCGCGACACGCGGGCGCGCCTCATAGCGCTGCCCTTTGCCGTGCCCGCGGCCATGAAAGCGGCGGTGCTGTCCAAAGCGGGGCTATTGTTGGCCTCGTCGAGCGCCGCCGCGACGGGGACCGCCGCGGCGACGACGAGTGGAGCGGTCGGTGGCGCCAGCGCCGCCAGCGCCGCTAGTGGGGCGGCAACGGTCGGTGGCGCGACTGGGACGGCCGCGACGACAGCCGGCGGTACGGCAGCGACTAGCGTCATCACGGCGGGTGGCGGCGCCGCGACGGGGACCGCCGCGGCAAGCGGGGCGACCGGCCTTGGCGCGGCGGCGAGCGGCTCGGTCACGGGGCTTGCGGCCGGGGCAACGGCTGGCGCCACCGGCAGTGGAATCGCCGCTGGAATGGGCGCGGCCAGCGCCGCGACAACCGCGGCAACCTCGACGGCCGGACCTGTCATCGTGATGACCGGCGGCACAGCGGCCGTCGCCAAGATAGCCGCCATCTCCGTGGCCGGCGCGGTCATGGTCGGCGCGCTCGTCTCGAAACCGGCGCCGTCCCCGTCGATAGCCCTCGCGGTATCGCGGCCCCATGCGCGTTCCGCGCCCGTGCCCGCGCGCCGATCCCCGCCTCTGCTACCGTATGTGTCCATGGTTGAGCCAGATGTCGTACCAAGGCTAACCATTGCTCCGCATCCCTATGCCGCGCCGCCAGACTATGCCACGCGGAAGATCGTCGCGCGGCCACCCGTCAGCAGGGCGCCGCTCGATCAATCCGTGTCCTCGACGCCGCTGACCCTATTCTCCGTGACAGTTAAATCGCCGGCGACGGATAGACGCGTATTCGTCAATCAACCGTCCGCATCTGTCACCGCCGCGACGGCCATGGCGTCACCGCCGTGGACGGATACGCCCACCAAGGTGGTCGTCGTACACGACGAAGCGTCACCACTTCCAGCGCTGGCGCCACCCACATTGCCAACAGTGGCGCCAACCGCGTCGCCACCTCTGACGATAACACCAACCACAACGCCGCTCCCATCCACCCTCTATGCGGCGGGACCGGACATCGCTCCCCCGGCCGCCGCACGATTCAACGAGAGACAAACCTCACCGACGATCTCGCCGGCTGTCGGAGTTGGTACCGGCGACGCCACGCCCACGACGCCGTCGACGGTCGTGGCTCAAGGGACGCCAACGCTGGTAGCGGGATCGGTGAACGCTCAACCCGCGCTCGTCAGCGGCCGTACGAATGCCACAAGTACGCCTAGTCCCACCCCCACAGCGGATAACAGTACGACCAGCGCGCCGCTCGTGAGGGCGACTATCACCGTGCAACCACCCGTCGCCACAGTCACCGTCACATATACGGCCACCCCCACGCCGTCAACGGCGCCGTCGCTGAATCTAGCCGCCACTGCCGGACCACCCGCGCAACCAGCCAAGATTGGCGGCGACGCGGCGAGCCCGACGCCATCGGGTACGCCCACCGCGCTACTCATCACCGACCCTTTCAGTGTCACCGGCGGCATAACCGGCACGCCCGTGACGCTAACCGGCGAGGCGAATCCTATCGCGCCCACCGCGGCGCCGGCAGCGCCGCTCCCAAGTATGACGCCAACGGCAACGCCTTCCCCAAGCGCCACTGCTACGGCTATGCCAGCGGATACCGGGACTCCGAGTCCGACGGATACAACAATACCGACTGCGGCGCCGTCTATCACCGCGTCTCCAACCGCCGCGCCGTCGAACACTGACCCCGCCCTTAGCGCTACACCGACAGCAGCGGTTGATGAGCCATCTCCTACGACCATATCGTCCTCAACGCCATCGCCGTCTCCGGCGCCGCTAGAGAGTCCTACCGCTGTGCCCGCCACGGAGATTACTCCCACGGCCACGACCACGCCTATCCCAACGAGCACGAGTACGCTAGCCGTAGCCGCTACAGACACCACGACAACGACGCCCATTTCAACAGACTCGACAACACCGGCGCCGACGTCCATGGGCATGACCGCGTCGCCGAGCACGACCACACCCAGCGCCACGGCGGCCACCGCGACGAGCGCTACCGTCGAGATCGACAGCGGCGCCTCCGCGACGCCGGACGCTAGCACACCTGGCTAACAGTCGCCGAGCGGGCATCGTGATGAAAGAGCCGGAGGACTTATGGACCGCCAACGTATCGCCGTGACGCGTCTCTTGCCGGGCGGCGCGCTCGACCGCCTGCGCGCGGCCGGTAACGTGGCCGTACACACCGATGATCGCGCCCCGACACGCGACGAGGTAGTCGCGCTCACGCGCGACGCCGACGGCCTGCTCTGCCTGTTGACCGAACGTATCGACGCCGCGCTGTTCGACGCGGCGCCGCGCCTGCGCGTGGTCTCCAACTACGCCGTCGGCGTCGACAATATCGATGTGGCCGAGGCCACGCGCCGCGGCATCCTGGTCACCAACACGCCCGACGTACTGGCCGAGGCCACGGCCGACCTGACGTGGGCGCTGCTGCTGGCCGCCTGTCGCCGCCTCGGCGAGGGCGAACGATTGGCGCGCTCCGGCGAGTGGCGCGGATGGGCGCCGATGCAACTGCTGGGCGCCGATGTCTACGGCAAGACGCTGGGTATCGTGGGACTCGGACGCATCGGACAAGCGGTGGCGCGCCGCGCTATGGGCTTCGGCATGACCATCCTGCACCACACGCGCCGCCCCGTCAATGCGGCGGTCGAGCGAACGCTGGGGGCGCGAGCGGTCGGGCTGGAGGAATTGCTACGGGAATCGGACATCGTAAGCCTGCATGTACCGCATACGTCAGAGACGCGCCACCTCATCAATGGTGAGCGCCTGCGTCTGATGAAGCGCTCGGCCTACCTCGTCAACACCGCGCGCGGCGCGGTCATCGACGAGGCGGCGCTGGTCGACGCCTTACGCGATGGGGTCATCGCGGGAGCCGGGCTCGACGTCTACGAACGCGAACCGCGGCTCACGCCGGGCCTGCTCACGTTAGAGAATGTCGTCCTGGCGCCGCACCTGGGCTCGGCCACGATCGAAGCGCGCACGGCCATGGCCGACCTTGCCGCCGACAACCTGCTCGCGGCGCTGGCCGGCCTCCGGCCCCCACACCCCGTCAACTCTGATGCGCTAAAGCTATACTAGGCCCAGCAACTCTTCCAGACACGCGGGCTGGTAGCCCTGCACGGGGACGCCGTCAACGACGGTGACCGGAGGCAGCGGCAGGCCGAGCGCCAGGAACTCACGCAGGGACCGCTCGTCCCGCGTGACATCGCGCAACTCGTACCGCACATCATGATCGGAAAGAAACTCTTTCACAGCCCGGCAGGGCGTTCAACGCTCGTGCGTGTAGAGAATGACCGTGTGCTCCTGTTCGTCCATACCTACAGCTTGCCAGATCCACTTCTTCGGTGAGCATATGCTACCGCGATCAAGGGGGGCGCGGTCACGGCGTCGTAGCGATCAGCCGTCAGCCGACGGCTAATCGCCCTGGGCCTGATCCTCGCAAATAGTGTCGGCCAACCCCTCGGCGTGCCCCGCCGGGACCAGCACGGTGAGGCGGTCGCCCCGCCGCAACTCCGTCTGTCCGTTCGGCGCGAACGTGTCGGCGCCACGGCGGATGGCGACGACGAGCGAGGAGGGGGGCCACGCGATCTCCATCACGCGCCGGCCGACCGGCCCGCGGTCGCCCGTCAATTCCAGGTCGACGATGCGGTAGCCGCGCAGCCGACCCAAGAGCGGGTCGCCATCGGGGGCCTGCAGCTCGGTGGGCGCCTCAGGCGCCTGCGCTGGTACGTCCCGCGGCCCCTGCGCGGCAGCGGTGGGTTGACGCGTCGCCCTTTGCTCAACCTGGGTGAGGCTCTGTTCCAGGCGCTCGTTGTAGGCGCGCAGGACATCGCGCTGCGTCACCCACCCGCTGACCGTCTTTTGATCCGCGGCCAGCACCGGCAACCCCGACCGATCCTCATGGACGAGCAGCCCCAAAGCCCGCTCCAGACTCTGGTTGGCGTAGAGCGCCGGCGCCGCGCGGGCCAGATCGCCCGCCACCACGTCCAGCGCGTTATCGCGCACGGCCTGCTCGACCTCCTGCAAGGTAACGGCGCCACGGAAGGCACCATCCTTGTCCACGACCGGCAGGGCGTCGCACTCCTCCTCGGTGAAGCGCGCGATCAACTCATTGAGCGTAAGGCTCTGGGGCACACCGTTGGGGAGCGCCCGCATGGCGTCGGCGACAGTCAGGATCTCCATCAGGTTGGCCGAGCGCCCGCGCATGATGTCGATGCCACGGCGGCGCAGCTTGAGCGTGTAGATAGTGTCGCGGGAGAGGCCCTTGCTGATCGCCGTGGCAAGAACAATCGCGGCCATCAGAGGTAGGATAATGGTGTAGTCGCCCGTCAACTCGAAGATGATGATGACGGCGGTAATGGGCGCGCGCGCCGCGCCGGCGAACACGGCCCCCATCCCGACCAGACCATAGGCGCCGGCCGGACCCACGGCGCCTGGGAAGATACCGTGCAGCACTTGGCCGTAGGCCGACCCAAGCATGGCGCCGATGAAGAGCGATGGCGCGAACACGCCGCCGGACCCGCCGATGGCGATGGTCAGGCTGGTCGCCACGGCCTTGGCGACCAACAGGACCAGCAAAAACCACACGACGTACTCGCCACGGATACCATTCTGTAGGACCGGGTAGCCGACGCCATACATCTGCGGCAGCGCGAGCAGCAGCAGGCCCAACAACAGCCCCCCCACCCCCGGCCGTAGCCAATCGGGGCCATGCCACACGCGGTCAGCAAGGTCCTCCAGACCGTAGAGCACGCGCACGAAGCCGATGCCCACGGCGGCCGCGAGCACCCCCAGGACAGCGTAGAGCAGGTACTCCCAGTAGGACACGAGGTGGAACGCCGGCAGCGTCAGGAACGCTTGCGCGCCGAAGGCGGCGCGCCCGATCACGGCTGCTGTGATCGACGAGAGCACCACCACGCCAAAGGCCTCGGTCTCGAAGTCGCGCAGGATGAGCTCGAGCCCGAAGAAGAC
>JAABUV010001217.1_pt1 | contig 37597 bp, 43 predicted proteins | sample 5559971 | NCBI WGS metagenome assembly JAABUV01 (sample SAMN10711881, study PRJNA513362) | rock metagenome | isolation source: Antarctica rocks | place: Antarctica: Victoria Land, Knobhead nord | collected 2015-12-19
GCAGCTGATCCAGCAGCAGCAGCAGGGCGGCGCCGCGCCGGGGCCGTCCGGCCACATGCAGCCGGGCGTCATGATGCCGCACTACATGCCCGGTCCGTTGCCAGCATACCTTGCCGTGCCGTGCCTCAGCCCGGGCCTGTGTGATGTGAGCGGGCCACAGCGGTCGGGCGCTGACAGCAGCGCCAGCGCGCAGGCCACGGCATGGGCATGGTGGGAGCGGGCGGCGCGCTGGGCATGGGCGCGCAGTTCGGTGGGCTGATGGGCCCCATGCAGGTGCAAGGGATGCACTCCATGGGGTACCTGCAGCAGCAGCTGCGGCCAGCTGCGGCGCCGGCCGCCAGCGCAGATACCGGCGCGGCGCACAGCTCCGCAGGCGCATCTCAGGCGCGCGGGGTACCTGCAGCTTGGGGGCGCTGCCTGACATCAGTGCTCAAAGCTGCTACGGGTTCTATGCTGGTCGCGGACAGAACGTGAGGCGAAGCTCTTGAAGGTACACATACGACTAGGACAAGACACCTCAGCAGCCAAATGGGTATATGTGTGCACGCATGTTGTTCATAACTACAATAGCGCCACAGCGTGGGCTGAGGGCAGCATCAGTGGCTGCTGTCATTGCCGCAGCAGGCTGAGTTTGTGGCTGCGGTCGCAGGCCGCGGGTGCCGAGCGTGTTAAGGGGGAGCCGGGCGCCGACGGTGCGCCGGGCGCGGGCGCGGGCGGCAGCGGCGCGGGCGGCGGCGGCGCGGGCGGCGGCGGCAGGGTGGGGCCCGACGCGGAGGAGAGCGGGGCGCGCGCCGCCGCGCAGCCTTTCCCAGTGGGGCCCGCAGGCTTCATGCCGGCGGCACAGGTCAACACCTCGCTGGACTCCGCGCGCCGGCCACCCGCCGCGTGACACATTGCGCCCTTGCACGGCGGGGGGCGGCCATGCATGCGCCGAGCCCCCAGCCGTCCCAGGCAGGCAGCGCCTGGTGTGGGCGCCTGCGCGGCCATGGACTGGGGCGGGCAGCATGCCGCGCCGCTGCCTGCCTGCCAGTGCTGCTGCGCGTGTCGTGCACTGGCTCCCGCGGCCTTGAACTGCGCGCATTTGCGCAGAGCCTGCATGCGCGGATTAGAGAGCATTGTCGAAGTGGGTTTGTGGATGTGAGAGCTGGGTGGGGAGGTGTTTCCCACGAGCAAGGCGTTGGGCCCGTTAACAAGCGCTGGCGTCTGGGCACCCAGCCCCTGCGCTACCGCAGGGCTGAAGCTTGTTTTCCGCTGAAGTGAAGTTTGTAGGTTCAGACTCTGAGGTGTCAATGTCCACTGTGGTTTGCTGCGTACTGGTTCAGTGCTGTCGCTCATTTTTTTCAGGTCTGTGTAATCAGGCAAGCTGCGGCATCATCACCTCACCACTCACGACCACTGCCCATCAGTGGGCGCGCTGTTGAGCCGCGGTTCTACACGCCGTACGCACAGTGGCCAGCATCCGCTCGAGCATGCGTGGCACCTCGCACCCGCAGCGGAGCTGGTGGCTGCGCGGGCGTGGGCGCGCGCCTGCTGTACGAGCCGCCGGCAGCAAAGCTGATCGCGTCCGAGTGCAGCCCGTCGGGCTCCTCCTCCTGGCTGACCAGGCGGTGGCCGGCCAGCAGGGCGTCCCAGTCCACCGGCCCGGGCCCCGGCGGCAGGGCCTGCAGCTGCGCCGGGTCCAGGCCTGCAGCCGAGCGCTGCTGCTCAGCAGCCCGCCAGGCGGCCAGCCGGCCTGAGTCACACTCTATAGCCAGCTCTTGCAGGGGCGCCTTGGTCATGCACTGAGGTTGAGACAGACGAGCTTCCGCAAAGCCTTAGCATGGAAGTTTCCTGGCACTGAGTGGCGCAGGAGCTTGATGCCCAGGGGCCTCGCTGTGCTCCTCCTGCCGCACGACCTTGCATCCTGCTCCTCACTCGCAGCATTGCGTAGCTGTCGGCAGCTTGTGCTCGGGCGCGACATGAACAGCACGAGCGACCGCCGCGCACCTTCCAGCGCGGCGTCCAGGCGCTCAAGCGTCCAGCGTGCGCCGGTGAGCCCGCCGCCGAGCACGGCGAGGAGGAGGGTCTGCATGACGCACAGGGCGGCCACCAGCAGCAGCGGCGTGCGCGCGCCGCGCTGCCGCGGCGACAGCAGGCCGCTCTGCGTGGAGAGCGCGGCCGGCTTGTGCGGCGTCATGCTCTCGGTCGCCTCGTCCTCCACGCGGCCCCACTGGCTGCGCGGGCGCGGCAGAGGTGCGCGAGAGCGGTGGCGGGCATAAAAGGGAGAGCCCGCATAACATGCAAGGCTCAACAGTCTGCGAGCGCACCTGAGCATCGCAGCCCCACTGCTGCGGCGTACTGAAGTCTCTCCGTGGAGGTTGACAGGGAGCGTTTCACGGAACTTCTTGATCAACGCAGAGTCGGCACCCGAGCTTGCGCTGCCGTGCCCTTGATCAGACGCACGAACGTGCTGTACAGCGAGCAGGTACGTGCAGCTGTGTGCTGCGCCTGCAGCGTCAAGCAAAGTGGTCCACCTTCCACTGCTCACCCTGCCTTCCCTGTGTTGTGCACGTGTTGTGTGCGCGTGTGTTGCGCATGAGTACGCACGACAACTTCGACATTATCTACTATTCTCGGCATTCTAGTGCTTCGTGGGCCACCCCTGCATGCCCAAAGCACAGCAGGGTCCCAACTACCCTCAGAGCATTTTTTTTCGACGCGGGCTTTGGGAGAACGCCCGCCTACGGCCTGCTCGCGCGTCCTGCTGGCTCGCGCCCGGACATGCCTTCCCACGCTGCCTCACCACGTCACACACACCCAGCACTGCCAGCACACCTCCAGCCTTCGCCTTGTACGCCGCGTGCTGTTGTCCTCGTCACACACAACAGCCCATGCCCGCAAAGGTGCCCAGGCAACTGCGCCTGCGACGCAGTCATGATGGCCAGCGCGCGCGGGGCGTGCAGGAACCCCATGAAAGTCAAGCGCCGAAACCAGGGCCGCAAGCCTGCCGGCCTGCGCGCGTCGCTGTCCAGATGGCGTGAGGCGCACCCTGCAGATGCCTAAAGCGCAGGCTGTCGCGCTGGGCAGCAGCTTTCCTGCGTGGTGCATGATGTCGAGTTACGTCATGCCCAAAGCTGCGTTCTTGCTGTCACATCGGGTCTTGCCTGAGTCTGCATAGGGCACTGGCTCTGTGTGCCACATCGCTAGATCCTGCAAGCGGCAGCAGCACCCAGGGCAGCCTGATTGCTGGGTGCCGTTCTGCACAAATCTGTCTGCTGATGTCTGAAGACTCTGCGGCGCGTGATGGGCCAGAGGCTGCGTCCCTCGCGCATCCAGTGATCAGGCTGGCCGTCTCCTTCCTGCACGGAGGCCCCATGGACCCTGTGCTAGCATCCAGGCGTGCACCCATGAGCCTCCTGCACCGCATGTGAGGCCCGAAGGCTGCCTGCGACAGGCCGAGTGGCAGGTCGTGAGGGCCCGGGCGTGCCGTGCTGGCATGCTGCACAGTCATGGCCCATGACTCGCTGCAGACATGGTCTCAAACAAGGCGCTTGTGGAAATGCCTTGCGCTGCATGTCCCGGCCTGCGTCATGCTGTGTCTGATGCAGGATGGGGCCGCGCATGCTCGTGATGCTCACCATGCTTGTGATGCCCACAGAGAGCATGCGAATACCCCTTGTGGGACATCGTCTGCATGTCAAGCAGGCAGCCTGCTGCCCGTGATGCAGCACAGGAGCCTCGCGACACGGCCTGCCGGTAGCAGTGTTGCTCAGCGGTTAGCAAGGATGACATGCCCGAAGGGCTTTGCCTGTCCCCTTACAGACTGCAGACAGCATGCATGTGAAGCTGGCTGCCCCGCGCCCATGTGTGCAGCACAGGCATGAGCATGCCAAACAGTGGATGACTGGCTGCATGTTTTCATAGGCTCTGAGCTGCTGGCATGCGCGCTGTGTGGCCCGCGCATGTGCAGCATGTAGCGTGACAGGTCAAGGGAGGACGTGGAATGTAAGTCCGCATGTATCAGCCAAACCCTAGATCAACCCCCGCGACGCACCTGCTGCTGTCGGCGGTGCCGTGCCTGCGTTTGCCGAAGCCGGCTGCAGCCACCCCACCGCAGCACCCGCCAGCAGCGCAGCGACACCTGCGGCGCATGACAGCGCATCCCCGGCCGCGCCAGCCTGCAGCCTGGCGACAGGCGCGGCAACACCTCCCGCGCCTGCGGCCGACGCGGGTGGCACGGCCCTGGCTTTCAGCCGCACATGCTTGCCAAGCTGCGGCAGCTCCTAGCTGCAGCGCCTGCGAAGGCGGCCGCAGCTGATTTGAGCGCAATCCCGAGAACAGCCGCGAGGCGGACGTGCGCCGCAGCAAGCTATGGGCGGAGGCTGTAGGTGCTGCATGCAGCAGCTGGAGCAGCTTGGCGCGCACATGCGGCTCAAAGCCGCTCCCGCCGCTGCTGCAGCCCGCGTCCGCCGCAGGCGCGGGCGGTGTCGGCGCGCCTGCCGTCAGGCTTGTTGCGGCCGTGGTCGCGGCGTCGCGCGCCGCGCGCGTCCTGCGCCGCCGGCGGGTGCGGCCGGAGGGCTGCTGCAGCCGTCTGCAGCGCCGGCAGGCGCGGACTGCGCCGCCTTGAGTGTGGTCGCCGCACCTCCACGGACTGCTTGTACGGGAACTTGGTGCGCGACGTTGCGTCGAGCAGTGGAGGCCGGCCCGCCTGCGGGGCCGGCGCAGGCACCTCGCGCCAGGTGAGGCCCTGCACTCCCGCCCGGCACGCCGCTGGGTAGACTTTGACTCGACATGCAGGCCTTCGCGTTTGCCTTCAAGTTTCTGCACCATTGGCGGCTCGCCCACCAACAAGCGCGCCTGTTGTGCAACGGCGGTGTCAAAATGCTGAGGCGCGGGATTGCAGGGCCACACCTGGCGCGAGGTGCCTGCGCCGGCCCCGCAGGCGAGCAGGCCTCCACTGCTGGACGCGGCGGCGCTCATCCAGTTCTCGTACAAGAAGTCCCTGGAGGTGCGGCTACCATGTTTATTGTGTTTCACAGGCTGAAGGTGTAAGTCTCAGCCTGTGCTCAAGTGGCAGTAGCTGTTGCACGCAAGGCTGCGTTAACAGCATTGGAGAGCGCTGCCGGCAAATTGTTCAGCAGTGCATGAATGAATAATAGCCAGCATGCATGTTGGCTGGATCATATGCCGATGGCCGCAGGCGCGGACAGGGCCGCCTTCGGCAGGTACGCCGCGCGGCTGCTGCAGTCCCCTGCTGCGCCCGCATTCCCGGTCGACGCGCTCGCCCCTGCGGCATACTTGGCAGGGGCAAGCGCAGGGGCAAGCGCATACTCGGGGAAATTTTTTTTTGCTCAGCAGCGGGCTCCACCTCAGCCTTCCCAAGTCAGCGGCCGCCCTGGGGGTGTCAGTTGTGGCTGCGGGGCCGCGGCAGGCGGCTCTGCTTGGTGGCTGTGCCATGGCTGAGTGCCCCACTGCGCGCGCAGGCACCTGCGTCATAGCATTGTGCAACCCATGTAGCCCACGCCGCAGAGCAGCTTCAAGCGCAAAGTACCAATTGGGTGGTGCTGGCGTTATCGCCACCCCTGACAATCGAGCCAAGCGGGTTATGCCTGGCGTGAGCACGCCGTCTCTGTCATTTTGTAGACTAGAGGGACCGTTTGCGCCACATGCAGCGTCGCCTGTGGCATCCAGCTCCTTCAACTTGCAGGCTGCAAGTATGGGAGCGCGTAAGGATTTGCTGTGTTGTGGTGTGTGGCACAGCCACCAATCAGACAAGGCATGCATGCCTGTCTGCCGGCGGCCGCAGGCCCCGCAACCGGCGCGGCGGCCGCCGCCGCAAAGTAGTACGTCGGCGCGGCCTGGCGAAGCGGCCCCCCGGCGCGCTCAGGGCGGTCTCCAAGTCATGTGGCCACAAAGCGATGCCGGTGAGCCCTGCGGCGGGCGAGCACGCTCGCATGAATCATGCAGCGCATGGCGACGCAAGCCTTGCGGGTATCAGTCATGGCTGCGGGGCGGCGGCGGGCGGCTGATAGGCATGCATGCCTTGTCTGCTTGGCGGTTTGCGCCTCAAAGTGAGCATAGTCACAGCACAATAACCCTGACATGTTCCCATGCTTGCACCCTGCAAGTTGCAGGCGCAGGCTGCCACAGGCGACGCTGCATGTGGCCCAAGCGGTCCCTCTGGTCTACACAAGTGAGAAACATGGCGTGCTCCTTTTTGGACTGTTGCTAGTTGCCGACGAAAGTTTGGCAAGTAGTCTTACAAGGCCATGCATTGTTGCGTAAATGTACGGGGTAACTGTAACGCTTGAGCATATAACGTTCTGGTCTAGCGCTCACAGGCCTATAGTGCACTGCACTGATCCCACCTACCTGGGTGCTGGGCAGCACCACAGCCTGATAAGCGCAACACATAGCATACTGGCAGCACACAGCCCTAGAACATGCTTCCTACCCATGCGCATGGAGAGCGCGAGCCATGAGCAAAGTCAAAGGCACTGTCAATTGTGTTCAACCTATGTCAAACCAGACATATGGGCACCGCGGCCGCAAAGGCCCAATGCCTCACCAGCAAATCTACTGGGCGGCAAATCACACGTGCTCACGCCAGGCAAAGCCAGCATTGGCCCAGTCGTCAGGGGTGGGTAAGATCGCCAGCACCATGGGCTCGGTATATCACGCTTGATCAGCCGTCCGCTGGGTGGGGTAAATGAGCTGCAGTGAACGTTGACGTGGGTGCCCTGCGTGCGCAACGGGGCGCTCAGTGCACTGTCTACCCAAGTCTTCAGCATGTGTGGCCACACTGTAAGTAATTCAGTGATATATACGCATACAGCTGTGCAGCGGCTGTCATCCGCACGTGCACACCTGCTCTGTGCGCATATTGAGCGCAGTGCACATATGGGTATGTGGCGTGCAAATACATGTACATGTTCAATACAAAAGGGGAGATGTAAGCCATCTTTGCACATCACTTTGCTAGCGCCAGGGCTCACCCGCATCGCTTGCGGCGCCACGCACTGCATGTTCATACGAGCGCGCTCGCCCGCGGGACGAACGGCGGAGCGTCAGCGCGCAGACCGCTGCTGCGCTTGGGCGCCGCGGGGAGCGCAGCCCGCGGCACAAACGGCGGCGCCTCCGCACGCAGCTTGCTGCAGGGCACCTCCGCCGCCGCGCGGTCGCCGGCGCCCAGGGCAGCCGTGGCTGTCTCTGGGCGCGCGTCTGGAGCAGCAGTAGGTGCCGCGTGCAGCAGCTGCAGGAGCTTGACACGGACGTGCGGCTCAAAGCTGCTCCCGCCGCTGCTGCTGCCCGCGTCCGCCGCAGGCGCGGGCGGCGTCGCTGCGCCTGCCGCCACGGGGCAGGCTGGCGCGGCTGGGGACGCGGCGTCGCGCGCCGTGCTTGACGCTGCGCCACTGGCAGGTGCGGCAGGGGTGCTGCAGCAGCTGCCCGCATTGGTTGCAGGCGCGGGCGGCGTCGGCGCGCCTGCCGCCAGGCTTGTGGTGGCCGACGACGCCGCGTCGCGCGCCGCGCTCGTTGCTGCGCCGCCGGCGGGTGCGGCAGGGGGCTTGCAGCGGCTGTCTGCGGCGGCCGCAGGCGCGGGCGGCGTCGGCGCGCCTGCCGCCAGGCTCGTCGTGGCCGGTGGCGCGGCGTCGTGCGCCGCGCTCGTCGCCGCGGCGCCGGCGGGTGCGGCAGGTCGGCTGCAGCGGCTGTCTGCGGCGGCGGCAGGCGCGGACAGCGCCGCCTTGAGCAGGCGCGCCGCGGGGGCGAGCGCCCACTCGGGGAAGGCGTGCGCGGCAGCGCTCTCCTTGGTGTCCTTGGCCGCGGCATCGGGCGGCAGCGGCGGGGTGCCGACCGGGGCGCGGGACTTGACCTCGGCGATGCCCGTCGCCAGGTCGCTGGCTGGCGCGGCCGCGGGTGCCGTGTCCAGCGTTGCGGCCGCGGGAGCGGCGGTGATGTCAGCTGCGCCGGCCGCGGAGGCGCGCGACGCCTGCAGCAGAAACGCCGCAGGGTGTCAGTGCCGTGCCCTGAGCATGCACAGGGTGGCTTGTGCATGTCGCTGCGCACTTTGCCGGCAGCGCTCTACCAACACTGGAAGGCACCGCAGCCTTGCATGCAACAGCGCTTGCCACTCAAGCACAAGCCTGAGACATACACCTGCATACACCTGCAGCCTCCGAACATGTGAGCATGGTGGCCGCACCTCCAGGCAGTTCTTGTAGGAGAACTTAATCAGGGCAGCCGCGTCCAGCAGCGGGGGCCTGCCCGGCTGCGGGGCGAGCGCGGGCACCTCGCGCCAGGTCAGGCCCTGCAATCCCGCACGGCACGCCGCTGAGCAAACTTCAACTATATGCGCACGGCCATCGTCAGCAGCGAGGTTACTTTGTGCAGCACTCAAGCAGCGCTGGTTGCGCATAGCATAGGCTCGCTGCACCTGACAGACATTGCTGAAAGCATAGGGCAAAATGCACTGCACCCAGGCAACAAGGTCGTGACAGGGCAAGCAGCAGCACCTTGCCGTTGTCTTGCGCCTCGTAGCGGTATGTCCACTTCATGGCCTTGCCCCTGCGCATTGGCCGCACATGGGGTCAGAAAACATCTGGTTGTGCACTTGTGTCAGTCCTGCAGCCTCAGCGCCTTACCACCCCTGCAAGCACTGCCTGTGACGCTCTGCTGCAACCTGACCTCCGCAAGCATGCCGTTCCTGACAAGTGCCGTCCGGAACGATGCCACAAGCAACGAAAATGGCGTGGGGCACGCGCACTCATCGAAGCGGAGGCGCTCGATGTCAACAGTCTTCCACCCATCCGCGCACCTGCGCCGGGTGGGCACGTTCAGTGAGTGCCCTGACGGTGTGACGCCCATGCCGCGGGATTGCCACCACGGCGGGCCGCACCGCCGTGCGGGGTGCCTGGTGTGCAGCACTTGGTGCGTGAAGGCCGTGCTGTGCCACTTTAGCGGTAGCCAGCAGCCAGTGCTGCGGACAGACATCAACGGCAACATAACAAGATGTCGCCCCAGGCACCCGCAGTGGGCACCACAACATGCCAGCAGTCCACAGACCTGGCGCTGAGAGTTACAGAGGACACACAACAGCTTCAGCGCCGGGGCTCACCCGTCCAGCGAGCAGCGGCGCCAGTCCATGGTGCCAGCCACTGCAGTCATGTTGCAGGGGCGTATCCAAGCAGGCGTGTCCCACCAGCAGGCTCCAGGATCCAAGGCTGCAAGGCTCGTTTGGCTCCAGGATGTGTGAGGGGCTGCACTTCTGAGCACAAGCCCTCAGGGGTTACGGGAGTGAGCAAGGGTGCCTGGGCTGAAGGGGACGCCTGAAAATGCATCGTTTAATCGCCTCGCTGGGCACTTGGTAGCGGGAAAGATACCAGCTTTGCAAGACCACCGCAAGCGGCCAGTTGCAGCGCGGAGCAACGATGGCGATGCGCGGGAGGCCTGTCTCCTGGTCCAGTGTGCAGTGTCCCACCTTGCCTGCCTAGTGTCATGTCGCAAACGCCCGCCACTAGGCAACCGAGGCTGCGAGTATGCGGCGGGCTCCACTGGGGCGTCGTGCGCGCCCCGCCGCCAGCAGGCAAGGTGGGACACAACGTGCGCTCGGGACCAGGACGCAGGACTGCAGCAGGGTCGAGCCCCAGGTCCGGAGGGGCTGTCGCGAGCCCTCTTTCGCCCCTGACCACTGGGCGTGCCTGCAAGCGGCGGGCCAGGCACGCCGCCTCGCGCTTGATGCGGCGCCTTCGGCGGCTGTAGCACGTGTCGCACACGCACTTGCAGACCTCCAGCACACCGGCAGTTACGAATAGTGGTTTCACTTGCAAGTTGCGGTGGTCCCTCAAACGTGGCACTCTTGTGCGTGCACAGCAAGAGTCGGCCTCGCTGCCGGCTGGCTGCTTGCAGCAGGGCTGGCTCGCGCCATGTGCGCAAGGGGAGTGCCACTTTGCAAGACCTTTCAAGCTGTCGTTGGCACCGCACTGCGGCGACGGCCATTGCGTGGGAGAGCTGCAAGTGCGTGTAACCCGTGCTACAGCCGGCGGAGGCGACGTATGCAGCGCGGTGTGGCGCACCTGGCGCGCCACTGTTCACTCGGCGGCAGCGGCCACGGCGAGGAGTGTGTGCGCGCGACGCTTGGTGCAATCTCTGGCGCGCCCAGCTGACCTTGTCGGGGGCTGGAGGGAGGCTCGCCGATGGAGGATACTTGCCCCGATCGTCTACGAGCGGGGTGGAGGGATCTCTGCGGCAGCAGCGTGCTTTATATGTCATATACTAGGAGTGTGCTGTACCGTACCCACGCACACCTGCTTGCTTAATGGCAGGAGTGGCGCACAACGTGCGGGCGCCCAGCCTGCTGGTGGCGCCGAGCAGCGCAGGGAGCTGGCCGCCAGGGGAACGGGGCCCTGCGCAAAGGCAGCATGCGTGCGTGCGAAGCATTTTGTGGCGCACATCGCTGCGCCCCGGAGGGCCGACCGGCCGAGCGGTCTGTGATCTGCTAGCCTGTTCACCATAAGAGGAACGGCAGACGAGCCGTTGCAGTCGGTGTGCTGCCTGCAGCTGCCGCTGGTGCTTCAGGCTACGCTTTTAAGACAGGAAGTCATCAATACTGCTGAATCTGCTGGCAACATCTTGTGTTTGCTCGGCAACCCGAGCAAACACAAGATGTTGCCAGCAGATTTTGCAGTGTTGATTACTTCCAGTCTTAAAAGCGTAGCCTGAAGCACCAGCGGCAGCGAGGCCGCATGTGGAACGGCCGGGCGCCCTGTGATCTGCTAATCTGTGTCTTCTCTCTACAGCTGGTTGGTGTTTGGTGTGCTGGGCGCCTGATGTGGTAACATTGAACGTGCCAATCCTTCAAGCTCATCTAGTTGTGCCTGGTCAGGCCTGGTCTCCTGATGTTTTTCCAGTCTGTGATATATCTTGTGGTCTCTTACCTGCCTGTCCGGTTGACCAGCTGGCCAGCCCTTCAGTGTAAAATGTGGCATGCTGTTACGCTTATGGGTGCATCGGAGCTGCGACGGGCTCACCGAACACCAGCAGCCGGCTCCCACATGTGCATGCACAGTTACAGCCCTGTACATAAAAGGCCCTGCCAAGATATATCGGCCGGGCGGCCAGTGCCAGTGGCCCTGCCTGCAGCAGCTGTGGGCAGAGGTGCCAACGTCAGTTCCAGGGGCTGCTGCGCCTTGCCTGAAGGCTTGTCTAGTATAATATAAGTGCAACTGCCTGAACCCCTTAAAGCTCTTGCCTACAAAGTACATCCCAATGTATGCTGAGTTGCCTGTGTGCCTGATAGCCGCTTGACCCACCCCACGCCTAAGCAGCCCCAGCTGGCTCATGCAGGCTTGTTGCACTTCAGCACAGACCATGCACGCGCTCTTACCACGGCGGGCACCCGCAGCATGGAGGCTGGTTGAGCGGCTCACAGTCACAAGACGTCCATGCGCTGAATATACATCAAGGCTGTGTCTGCTGCAGGGTTGAAAGCGCGCACGCGCCCCGGACGAGCGCTACTCGCCCCGCAAGCGCCCGTAGCACATCGAGTACGCGGTTGCGACGCAGACGACGCCGCCGAACAGGTTGCCGAGCGTAACCGGCAGCAGGTTGCGCAGCAGCAGGTCCGCGACCGATACCGGCGCGCCCAGCGCCATGCCCATGGGGATCATCCACATGTTGGCGATCTGCGCGCGGCCGAGCGCCCGGTGAGATATCGCACCGGCTCATACGTGACATCTGAACCTCCTGATTTGAACCCCCCCCCCCCAAGCCGCGGACAGCTGACTCATGTTGGTGCCCCCGCAGCATTACACCCGCATGCCGCAGAGCGCCCTGCCGGTCGCCAGCACCGCTCGGGGCCCCGACTCCCGCGCGCGCGGGCGCGGGGCGCCCCGGCCACGGGGCGCGCCGAGTGCTCCAGGCCCAGCGCGACAAACGCGGAGACCGGGAACCAGGCGCCCAGCGCCTTGCCGGGCAGCGACGCGGCCGCGCCCGCCTGCCACACCGCGATGCACACCAGCCAGTTGGCCAGCACGCCGCGCGCGAACGCCTGCACGCGCGCGCGCGTGCCCCTCTGCCCCGCGCGTTCCTGGCGCGCCTCGTCTCGACTCAGGCACGACACCCCCAGACGCGAGGGCAGGCACCGAGCGGGGCATCACAGGCCTTGCGGTCGCCACGCCGCGCGCGCCCGCACAGGACAGGTGAGGCGGCAGCAGCGGCCAAGGCGCCATGCGTGCCATTGGAGAGCCCAGCCAACGCATCATCACGCCCCATGCGCCATGCACACAGGCCGCCACCAAGCAGTGGGCTGCCAGGCAGCCGCCCCGCCCCGGGCTGGCGCGCCGCCGCCGCCACGGCATCCTGGCGCGCCTGGCTGAAGCTGAGCGAGGTCTTTGCGACGGCCACGGCGGCCGGCGCCTGGGACGCGGCCATGGCGCCGCTCGCGGCGACCAGCGCCACCAGCGCCACAGAGCCCACGAAGTTGCCCGCGTAGGAGGCCAGCCAGTTCTTGATGAGCTGCCCGGGCGTGGCCTTGCCCTCGTACATCTGCGCGGCGGCGCCGCTCGTCGGCGCTGGGCGGGAGGCCGCGGCTTTGTGACCTGCTGTTGAGGCATCACCTCCTGCTCCACAGGGCCTGGTGTGCGGCCGTGAGCACGGAGCATGGAGTGATCGAACTGCATGCGGGCGGGCCAGGCTCCCCCCAAAAAAAAAAAAAAAAAAAAACAGACGAGAGACTGGCCGTGGAACAGCGTCAATAAGGGCACGGGCCGGGAGCCTCTCAGGGCGGGCGAGCGCGGGGGCGGGGGGGGCAGCCGCACCGCGACAGTCACGAGCGCCGTGTTGCCCGTGAAGAGCTCGCCGCCGCAGATCAGCACCATGAGCAGCCCAAAGGGCAGCCCGAACGCACCCTGCGCAGCGCGCCGCCAGCACGTTGACCGTGTGCACCGGCCCAAGTAAAGCACACGGCACACGATCAGACACAGGCACTTGAGCAGTTACCCGACGCGCCAGGCGCTTGCAAAGACGCACGCCGCTCAGAAGAGCTTTACCATCTGCAGCCGCACGGCTGCATCGACAAGCAACCCAGCGCAGCAGCGCCCGGGCCAGCGTGCGCACCAGCACCATCTTCTGCAACCCCGGGTTGGCGGAGGCGAGGCCGGGGCACGCGCCGCCCACCGACAGCGCCAGGAACGAGCCGAACCCGATGAACGCGCCGGCCACAACGCCGAGCACAAACGTCGTCCCGGCGGGCAGCGCGGCCTTCGCCGCGCCGGCCGCCACCGCCTGCGCGGCGCGCAGCGCTGGCGGGCGCGCCACCACCAGGCTGGCGCGGCGCTCGCTGGTGCACGTCTCCGGCGCACAGCATACAGGCACGCAGCACGCGTGCCTCCACTCGCCCGAGTCTCTTGGTTGCAGCGGTGTCATATGCGCACAGCGTCGTAGCAGGTGAGTCGCTATCTTGTCAGCCACCAAGCGTGATATGCCTCAACCTGGTGGAGCCGGCCAGCCTGTCCTGCTGGTGCAACCCTGGATAGGGCTAGGGGCCGCGCCTTGGCGTACGCGCCCGCCGGCGGCACCAGCTCAGCGGCGGGCGGCGGCGGGGCGGGCGCGGGGACGGGCGTCGAGCGCGAAACTGTCGCGACCTCCGAGTCCACCACGCCCGCGCTCTGCACCCGCGGGCGGCCCGGCGCGCGGCGCGCCAAGCGCGCGCCGCGGCCGCACGCGCCCAGCGCCGTCCTCGTGCGGCCTGCGGGGACCGCGCTTGTCACCGCACGGGTGGAGGCTGGCAGTGTAGGTCACCGAGCTAGCGCTGAGAGTGACGGCGGGTAGGTGAGGCAGGAGTGGCTCACCTCCGTGCACCAACTCCGGTCGCAGGCAAGGCTTGCGCAGCGCCGCTCGCATCTCCACTCTGCACGCACACAGGACGGTCGCTTGGCAGAACTTGCACGCTGTGTTGTCTCGTGGCTTCCTAGCAGGCTGTGCATCGCTCAAGAGCCACGTCTCATACACACCCCCACTACTTGGAGACATGCCCTGTTACACTCTGGTGCTACAAACTCACAGCAGGCACGTTTCCCAAAGGGCTTGTAGCAGTCTCAGACGCGTACGAGCCAAGGGTTGGGCAGCCAGACACCTTGGACATGTGCGCAGTGCGTTAGGTTTTGCAGTCCCCAAGCAGTTGCAAGCCAACAGGTGTTGTCTTTCGGCCTATGGTGAGCTGAAGCGCTCCCAGGACGTGTCTGATAGGAGCAAGCAAGAATTCCATGAGGAGCTTGCCAATGTGGCCCAATCTTAACAGAGGGCTCCTGCTCTCCGCTGGTAGCAGCGCACCTGGTTGCTTTATGTTGCATCATCTGGCTGAACATTCTGCACATGCTTCAAAGCCTCCCACAGCCCCTGAGTTGCTGGCCAGTCCACGCTACGGATAGCAGAAAGCGCTTCGCTAGCAGGCTGGGGCGCAGCCAGGCTGATTGCAACAGCGCGAGCTGTGCGTCAAGTGATCAAGACGCGCAGATGAAGGTCATCCTATGTATTTCTGCACTTAGCACTGCAGCTCTTGGACTTATAGTTTGTATTTAGGGCAGCCAGCAGGGTTCGAATAGGGCCACATGAAATTTTGTTTTATTATATTTTCTTCGATGTCTGCCATACGATGCAGACTGCAGCGCACTACTGTCTTAAACACAGCACAGTGCATTTACATGCAAAAGACTTTGTGCATGCAACATGCAGAACCAGGACGCACAGAAGACGACACGCACACAGTTTTTTGTATCAGGCCTCTCGTTGCCGCCACGACTGCGCTGCACAAGCAGAGGCACCACCACCGCAAGCTCAGTGGCCAATGATGTGTAGCGGGTCACACAGCTGCACACACGAGCAAACATGTGTCATAACTGGCGGGCCCGCCGCGGCCCAGCGGCGCGCTTGGAAGCAGTTTTACAACGTGCGGTGACCATGCAGACCCACTCTGCGCTACATCGCCACTGGCACAGGCGCCAGCAGCGGGTGCTGCCGGGGCGCCGTTGGGCGGGGGCGGCTCGTTGGGCCGCAGGTAGATGGGGTTGGCCGCCTGGGCGGTGGCCTGCTGCACGCCCGCCACCTGCTGGGCGGCCTCGGCTGCCTGCTGCGCAGCGGCCTCCGTGGCAAGCCTGCGGCCCCAGCACGTTAGCTTTAGATTCCCAACTGAGGCTGGTTGGCCTTCAGCGTACTCCATGGCCGGCGTACACGAGGAGCTGGGCGCCGAGCGTGTATGCTTCTTCATGGGCGAGCGCCACTCAGGTGTGGCCAGTTGCAACTGGATTCCCAGAGGCATGATGGCGCGCAGACTGGTCAACCAAAGGAAGCAGGCCTGTGTGAGAAATTGCAAGCAAAGCACAGTGTTTGACTGTGATGGACTGCCTTGCAATCTAGGCTTTACGCTCGGTAATGCAGACAGGCCGAGGCACCTGTAATTGTAGGCCTCCAGCTCGGACTGGTACCGGATGCGGTCGATGTTGGCCAGGGCGGCGTAGGGCTCGGTCTCCACCTCGGTCGCCTGCGTCCACAGCTCCGATATCTGGCGCCGAGCCGGGCGGCCGTCAGTCGCGCACGGCCCCCCGCGCGCCGCGCTCCGCTGTGCACTCCGTTGCTTGGGCGCCCACGTCGCCGCTGCTCGGCTCCCAGGAGCTGGTGCGCTGCACCCGCCGCAATGCTCCGCACACTGGTCAACCCCGCTGCGCGGCCGGCCCTCCACCCGAACCCGCGCCCCTGCCGCGCTCAGAGCAGGCGCCGGCCAGCCGGCGCGCGCGGACAGCCCCTTGCCGGGCGCCCGGCGTGTGGGCGGGCGGGCGCCGCGCACCCGCCGCGTGATCTCCTGCGGCGACAGGTGCGGCTGCACCGCCCCGATCTTCTGGCGCGCCTCGGCGTGGAAGAAGCCGAAGGGCTCCTGGCACGCGCGCGGCGGCGGCGCGAGCGCGCCGGCGCCCGCCTGACAGCGCGCGGGCCGGGCTCAGCAGCCGCCTGCGGCCCTGGACCAGAGCCGACGATGCAGCGCCGCCTGCCTGCCAAGCACCACTTGACGCCAGCAGGATGCACTGCTGTGCACACGCTGCGCACCAGGAGGCGGGAAGCGCGCCCGTTGATGGGCGCTCAGGCGTCATGAGCACGCGACAAGCCCCTCAAGATGGCAGACCTTTACAGATAGGCTCATGCCACGGCCACACAAGGCGGGCGGACAGCAGGGCGCGCACCGCCAGCCGCGCGCCGCTCGCGCCCGGAGCTGCGCCAGACGCCACGGGGGGAGCCAGCTGCGCAATCCGCACACGGCCCCAATGCTGGGTGCCCTTCCTCCACAGATTGTCGCATTCAACAACATGACATGCAGGCGCACGCGCTGTGCTGGCGGCTGTGATGCGGGCGGCACAGGGCTCAGGACAGGCAACCAGCCCGCAGAGTGGATCACGCCACGCAGCCTCAACGCGTGCCAGTGATAAAGCAGCGCCCGCTCCTGCAGTGCCTCATGCGCGCGCGAGCATGCCCGGCGCGGCATGCTCGGTAAGGGCCTGGTGCATGCGCGCGCATGGACCGGGCGGCCTGCCCTCAACCAGGCCGCGCTGCGAGCTGCGCGGGTGGAGGCGTGGGTGGACACGCTGAGAGCGCGTGGGTGGCCGCCAGCGGGGCGGCGCGCCTGGCAGGCCGGCGGATAGTACAGCATGCCGCGGAAGTCCTGCCCGGCCACGCGCACGCTAACAAAGTAGCCCGCGTCAAATCGCGCGTCCAGGCGCACGGTGCCGCTCCGCCCCACGCAGAGCGCCTCCGGCGCGCCGCCCGCGACTGCGCGGACGCAGCGCCCCACCGCGTGACGCGCGCGCGCGCGCTGCCGCCCTTGCGCTGCTCTGTGCGCCCCTCGCGGACACCAGGCAGCTCGCCGCCTGGCAGCGTGGCCATCACGCCATCAGGCCCCATGCATGCAGCCGCAGACGCGGGCGCGGTTGCGAGTGTGCAGTACATAAAGGCCGCCTCCTGGTAACACCTGCAAGCCACACGTGGCCCAGGATGCGACAGAACAGCTCAGCCTTCAGGTCCACACGCATGCACCCCAAGCGCGCGCCCGTATACACCGCCTCAGGGGTAGCGCCTGGAGCGCGCCGCACAGGGCTCTGCTCCACAGCACTGGTGCAGCTCGCAGGACAATGCGTGCGCGGCAGGTCCAGGGACGGACAGGGAGGCTGGCGGGTGCCGTGCGACGCCCGGCCAGGCCCTGCCAGCAGCCGGCGCGACAGCCTGCGGAGCTCGCACCTGCGGCCGACGCAGTGAGCTGGATGGGCGTCCCGGCCGCCAGCGGCGGGAACGCGGTGGCGACCACATCCCGCTCCGCGGCCTTGCGCTTGCGGCCCTGGCGCTCACACAGCGGGTCGCCAGCAGGCGGGGGTGCGGGGACCTCTGAAGCGCGCTGTCGCGCGCGAGCACGTGTGCCTCACCGGAGCAGGGAGTCTCCTGCCGAGCCCCATGCAGCGGCCCCATTGCACTGACCGGGTGGCGGCCAAGTGTTCAATGCGTGGCCAATCCTGACGGGCGCTCAGCGCGGCTGAGCGAGCGCCCTAGCATGCCGAGTCATTACCGGGATGGTCACCCGATGCGCACTCCCCCCCGAGCGCACTCCTCGGACTTTGTCGAACACGTGCTGCCGGGCGCGCGACGTCGGCCGCTCAGCGTGGGCCGGCCGGCGCGCACCGCGCCCTCGGCAGGCTCGCCGCGCGCCGCGGCGGCGGGGTTGCTCGGCGGCGGCGCGCGCGCGCCCTGGGCGCGCCAGAGGTAGACCTGCTCGTAGTCCCACAGCAGGTTCTGGTACGCCTTGCGCAGCTGGTAGCTCACGCTCGTGATGGTGTCCGGGAAGCTGAAGCTCTCGCCGGCCTCCTGCGCGCCGTGCATGCGCGCCCTGAACCTGTCCCCGCACTCGCAGCCTGACACCAGACCTGACGAGCTTGATGGAGCTTGATGGACTGGACAAGGCGGCGTCTCGTGCGACCCGGCGCAGAGCGAGCGCGCGTCAAAGCATGGAACCTGGGAGCTCGGGCCGGCGGGCTGGGCGGCGGGCAGGGCGGCGAGCGCGCCCGCGGGCGAGCGGCGGAGGGGGGCTGCGCCGGCCGGGGCGGCGCACCCGCCACTTCTTCTCCGCGGTCACGCGCAGGCAGCCGCCCAGCGCGCTGACATTTCGGTAGAGCTGGTGCAGGTCCAGCTCGCGGCCCGCCATGCGCGGCACCTGCCGCAGCAAGCCTTTTCTTGTTACATGCGGAATGTGCCGCAGCATCCAGCGCCTGTGGCCTGCCGCTGCACGGCTGCTGGGGCGACGCCAGCACTGGCAGCGTCTGCACACCTCCGTCCACAGGTGCGCGGCTGCCGCTCGCTCACCTTGTCAAGGCTGCCGCCGAGCGCCTGCAGCACTTCGCGCAGCGTGGCGGTGAAGAGCTCTGCGTCGGCGAGCACGTCCGCTTGCGCGGCGCGCGCTGGGGGGTAGGTCACGCCCGCCGCTGGCTGCGCGGTGATTGTCCCGACCTCCAGCGCCGCAGACGCGAGCGCAGCCGCTGCGCCAGCCCTGTCTGCCCCGTTCGCATCTGCTTCCGCGCCAGCACCAAATGTGTGAGCCATATGAGTGCCCCCAAGTGAGCGCTATGCAGTGCACAAAAAGATGCCTCGGCAGCCGGTTGTGGGAGCTGCACTGCGGCCAGTGTCGGTGAAATCAAATGCAACCATGCAGATGCGAAAGAGTTACTGCAAACCGCTCTTTAGCAAATAGCGGAGCGGGAGCTCTACCTGGTGCTGTGTGTGAGCCAGGTACAGGCCCACGCGCGTCCATCGTCTGCACAAGGGGCCTGCAAACTGAGGTGCCCGCGCCACAAGCGTCTCGAGCACGGCCTGCAATCCAGCAGGTGCAAGCAATCAAGGCTTCCCGTCTGCGGGAGCTGAGTGTGGGTGTGCTCGCTAGCCGTTGAGGAGGTCTTCATGGGGTGTGCTCTGCCCGTAAAGTCGAGGAGGCCCGTAAAGTCGAGTTGGTGCAGGTAGCGATGGGACAAAGGGGGGGCGCAGCACACCGCGCAATGCAGCGCCTGGTCAGTCGTGTGGCGCGCCTGGGCTGTGGAAGCGCTTTGGTACCTCGCACTGTACAGACGGAGGCGCTGAGCTACAGCCCTTGCAGCTTACCTGGCCTCCATGCAGCCGACCTGCTCGCCAGGCGAGAGACGCACTGCAGCGCCAGCACCAGCTGTGCGAGTGGGGGTGGAGATGCGCAACCTGCGCCCTTCTGGCGTTCACCTCCTGCCGCCGGCCGGCTTCCCGTGCCGGGCTCAGGCGTGCAAGGGAAGCAGAGCCTCAGGGCGGGGCGGCGCGGGCTTGCATCGGCTGCAGGCGGGGAGGCGGGCGACAGGGAAGGGCGCTCCGAGGGGCTGGGCATTGCCAGCCAGCTCGTGTGCCGGCAGAGCCACGCCAGCAGCAGCAAGGTGGAGCAGGAACGTCTGCAGGCCGCCGTGACGTTCCAGGTGCCGCACGCGTGCAGTCACCCACCGCCCGGCAAAGCTCGCACTTCACAGCGCACGCACGCGTCGCCCAGGGCCTGCTGTGCAGCTCTGTGCTCTTGCAGCGGCTGCAGCGGCCCGCAAGCCTGACGCGTGTGCAGAGCAGCAGGTCGCACACGCTGCCCGCCAGCGGCCTGCTTGCGGCGCTTGCAGGTGGTCCAGTTCCGGCCAGACGGGGGCGTGGAGGAGAGGCAGGAGACAGCAGAGTCGCTGGGCCTGGAGCCCCGCGACCTCTCCCTGTTCCAGCCGCGGCCGGCGGGCCTCGACTCGCCGCAGCGCGCCACGCTGACCCCGCGCGGCCACCTGATCCTCTTCCGCACGGAGGCGGCGGCCGCCGTGATCTTTGCTGAGCGCGCCTGCCTGTTCCCCTGCCGGTGCGGCCGCATCCCGCCAGACGCTGGCAAGCCCCCTGCCGTGGTCGACGCACCGGGGCAGCACTGTGACATCCGGTATGCGGCAGCGCCTGTCGCTCTCTCTCCAGGGGCGGCTGTCAAGGACAACTCAACAAAGAGCAGGGCGGGAGAGTCAGAAAAGCGCAGGGGACCTGCGGCGCGCTGGGGCAGGCCTCTGGACAGTGCAGCACAGGCTTGCCCTCGCGAGCCCGGGGGGCCTCGAGTGCAGGGGCAGCCGGGTGCGCGACAGCGCGCGCGCGCGCGCGCGGCCGCAGGAAGCACCGGGACTCGGTCGCGGTCGCGCAGCTGGTGCTGGACCACGTGGTGGGCGGCGGCGGATCGCTGCCCTTTGAGCTGTGCGTGCTCGAGGGCCTGCTGGAGGTACGCGCTGCGGCAAAGCGCAGCAATGAAGCACCTGGCCAGCATCCGCGGCATTTTGTCAGCAGGTTCTGCGCAACGCCAGCAGGACCTTTGTCCCAGCCTCGCCGTAAGACGGGAAACATAGCTAGTTCGGTTTGCATCAGCCGGAGCTGCTGCTGCAATGATGATAGCAAAGTCTGCGAGGAACACACCGCCAAGCGCGTGCTGGAGAGCACGTCGCTGGTCTTCAAGAACAGACTTGAATATTAGGCAAAGGTGGCTTGACAAGGTCGCGCGACGCAGGGCACCGTGCACCACTTCCAGGGGCGGCACCGGCGGCTGGCGCTGCTGGCGGAGGGCATGGAGGAGGACATGCACCGCACGCTCAAGACCAACGGCGGCGACCTGCAGCGCCTGCTGCCCATCCAGCGCGCGCTGACCGAGATCGCGCACGACGTGAAGGAGGCGCGCGAGGCGGTCGAGGGCGCCGTCGACTCGGACGCCGCGCTCAACGCGGCGCGCCGGCCCCCCGCGCGGCCGCCCCAACCCGCGAGCTCGCGCTTGAACCAGGGAGCGGTCACGCAGGGGTCACGTAAGAAGCGGTGTGTGAGGGTTGCGCGTTGACAGCGTGCGAGGCTGTTTACATGGCCGTGATGGCGCGATTCTCGGCAGAACGCTGCAGCGCCGTCCCCGACTGTGGCCTCTTGTAAGTCCTTGTGTCCTGCAGGGTGTGGCAATCGCATCATTGGGAGGTGAGCAGGCAGGCGGCACAGATCCGTGTCATTATTGGTCCTGTAGGCCGGCAGCACGGTACAGGACAGGCATTTCTGCGATTCGGCTTGCTCATCCCGGGTAGTGCGAGAACATTATACACCCATGTACCCGGGGCCCGTGCGAGGGCAGCGCCGGCGCGCAGGTGTGCCTCAGCGAGTCGGCCGCGCAGCCGCAATGGGTGGGTGGCCGCGCGACGCTGCTGCGGCGCTCGCCGCACATGCGCCTGGCGGCCGCGCTGCTGGAGAGCTACGAGCGGCAGATCCAGTCGGTGGAGGGCGCGCTGCGCGTGCGCCCCGCCCGCGCGCCCCGCTACGCTCAGCGTCCGGCGCCTGCCTAGCTCCAGAGCGCCTATGCCATCTCGCTGGGCTCCAGCGCCGCCCGCCGCTCCCCGCACCCAGCGGTGCGGCATGTCACGCGTCAGGCGCCCTGCTTGCCCATGCGTCTGCAATGCTCCGCTGGGCTGTGATGTGCTGTGCGCGTGGGCATCGCCGGCGGCCGCGCTGCTGGCGAGGCGCGAGCGGCAGATTCGAGACGCCCTGTGTGAGCTCCTGTCCTGCGGCGGGCGCGGCACGGCGGGCGGCGCGCGGGCGCGGCGCGCGCCTGACCCCGCGTGGCGCGCGCCATGGCAGGAGATGAGCGAGAATCTGGAGGTCGTGCGCGAGGTGTGGGGCATGCACCTGGCCGCGCAGCGCAACCGCATCATCCGCATCAACCTGGCCGTCACCGTCGGCGCGTTCGCGCTGACCGCCTGCATCGTCCCGGCGTCCTTTTTCGGCATGAACCTGCCGCACGGCTTGGAGGCGCGCGCCTGCGAGCGCCGCGCCCTTTTCCGTGGGCGGCGGCCGCCTGTGGTGCGCGCGCAGCGCCACCAGGCGCTGCGGCAGTGCATGGGGGCTCCGACGCAGAGCGTTGTGCCGCAGCAGTGTCGATAGCCGCTCGTATACACGTCATGCGCTCGGGCGCTTGTGTGCTGGCTCAAGGTACGCGCTGCGCACCCGCGCATGCCTCCGCTCCGGCAAGGCATGGACATGTGGAAGGGTAGGGTGATGTACCCTACCCTATCCATACACCCTACGGCCGCCGCGCAGGACGCCACGCCCAGCATCTTCTGGAACATCGTCACGGCCTCGGGCGCGACGTCCGCCGCGCTGTTCGCGAGCGTGTACGTCTACTGGCGGCTCAAGCCTTTCAGCGCGCACAAGAAGCGCGTGTCGGACATGAAGGCGCTGCGCGACCTGGTGCTGTACAACGCCGACGACCTGGAGGACGTGCTTGCAGCGCTGAGCGAGCGCGCGACCTGTGCGATACCCTCTGCCCTAACCCTACACCCCCTGCGCTCGCCGGCCCGCGCTGCTCTGGGCGCTGCGACCCCTGACGGCGCCCCAGGCGGCACCAGATTGCAGGCCGGCCGCGCCGCCGACGGCTCGGCGGGTGGCTTGCGGTGCTGAGCGAGCGCGCGGCCTGCGTGCCCTGGCGGCGCTCGACGCAGACCACTGAGCATGCCACACTTCTGATGTGCCGAGGGACTGGGGTGGTGGCGGTGTTCTAGGGTGCGGTGTACGGGTTACAAGTAAGGCAGCATGAGTTCCAGGTCTGGACAGAGTGCAGGCATTGCTGCGCGCTGATGGCGGTCAGCGCTGCAGGCGCTGCCAAGGCGGACAGCGAGGCGCGCGTCAGCCGGAGCGAGTTTGAGCGGCTGGTCCGCGACACGCTCCATCACCGCGAGGTGCGCACCGTGGCGCCCGACATGGTCACCTGCCAAGCCGATTTGCAGTGCATGACGGGCTTGTTATGCACTCAGACATCGAGCGGCTGGTGTGTGTCGTGTTGCGGCACCGCGACATGCGCGTTGCCGCCAGCGACTGCATGAAACAGCTGCCAAGCCTTTCGGTGTCTGCACGGCATGATACAGTGTTGTGATTTGTGCAAGGACTGTGCTAAAAGGCCTCCAAGGGCATGCACTCTGCGTGGGCGTGAACAGACCTTCTGAGCCATGTACTGCAAGCAGGGCCTTGCAGATGGGCCATCTCGAGCTGATGCATGTAACGTTGCGATCCACACCTCCACAGAAGATGCGGAAACGTGCTTGGGGTTGTGAGCACAGGCATGTGGTGTGCGGGCGCGCAGGTGCAGCCCGATGAGATCGATCCTAACCCTATCATGGCCGCCAGCAGGCGTGTGACAGCTCTCGAGCCTTGCGGTGCCTGTACGGCACAGCTCTTCGGCGTGCGGGCGCGCAGGTGCAGCCGGACGAGATCGACCTCCTGTACCGCGTGCTGGACGTCAACCAGACCGGCTTCCTGGAGGCGGACGAGCTGCGGCGCTTCCAGTCGCGCCTGCGCGGCGGCCGCGGCGACGCGCACATGAACGACGCCAGCCTGTCCCTGACGCGCATTTAGGCGCCTCACGCGGATCGGCCGGGCGCGGCGTCTTTTGTGGGCGCTGTGTGTAGGAGCCGGATTCGGCGCACATATGTTGAACAGCCTGCTCCTGTGCACTTTGCCCTTGCCCCTGTTTTGGCGAGTACGGGGCGCATGCTGGCCATTCTGTGTTGTCACTTCTGTGTTGTCATGTACAGGAGTAGCTTGGTGCTGCAGGAGCAGAACACAGCAGAACAGACCCATGAACTTCCTTGCTGGATCTGGTAGGAGGGCCTGTAGCTGCGAGAGGGGACAACATGAGTGGCCGCCATGCCCCTCCTTACTGCCTGCCTGCACATCCGCCAGTGCTTTACAGTCCTAGCTAAGTCACGGCACATATTAGACTACATACCTGAACCAACCCAAGCCTATGAAAATTCCTAGAGTTCCTTCAACACACAGAAAGATGTCTTCACAGGGACGTTTTCATTCACATGACAACACGACAAGCAAGCAGCCTGTAGGCGGGGTCAAACAACCCCCAACAGGCAACAACACACAGGCGGACACCAGGTCCTACAAGACATCGTTTGTACAAGCGGCAGCGGCTCACAGCAGCGGGTTGCTGGCGCTCAGCTTGTTGCGGCGCAGCAGCGGGTTGCTGTCGGGCGCGCGCACGCCGTTGCCGTCGTTGAACGCGCGGTACATAGCGCGCGCCAGCGCGCGCCCCGCCGCCTCGTCGGCCTTCGCCTGCAGCACCTGCGCCCGCGGCAGCAGGCGTCACCCCGACGCTCGGGCCCGGGAGAGCCCGCGACACACCGGGCCTCCTCGGGCAAGCCGCCCGCACGCCCAGCCGCTCTCCGAGCTGCAAGGGTCATGACGCGCTGCAGGACCTGCTTGCGCTGCCTGCCCGAGGGCCCGCCCGACCATGTCAGTGCAGGCAGCTGCCCGACCTTGGCACGCCCGCGCAGCAAGGCAACAGACAGCCCCGTGCGCAGCTCGGGCAAAAGCCCGCATCAGGCGGCACCTGCCGCACGCGCGCCACCTTCACCGGCTGTGCCTCCTCCACGGCGACCGCGCTCCACGCGCGCTTGGGCGCGCGGCGCGGCCCGCCCGGCGCGCTCGCCGCGCCTCCAGCGGCCCCCGCGCCGCCGGCCGCGGCCGCGCGGGCGGCGCGCTGGCCCCCGCCGTCCGCCGCCGGGCCCTCCGGCGGCCTGGCTGGACCGCCGGCGGCGCCTTCGGAGCTGGACGCAGGCGCCTGGCTGGGCGCGCCGATGCCGCGGCGGCCCCGGTTGTGCCATGCGGGGAGCGGCGACGCAATGCCCTGCTCCGCCGCTCCCAGACCGCGGCCTTCGCGCCAGCCGGCCAGCTGCAGCAGCTGCGCGCGCGCGGGCACGCCTGGCGTCAGCGCGCGCTGCCCGCCCGCCGGCGGTCTGCAGGCAGGGAGGTGCAGCAGCGCGCGCTTGCCGCTCTTGCGCGAACAAGCACATGGGGGGCGGCCTGCCGTAGGCGAGGAGGCACCTGGTAGCCTATGCTGTTCGCCGGGATGTGCACAGAGCCGCGCCCGGACGACTCGCCAGGCGCGGCGCCGGGCGCGGCCGGCCCGCCAGGGCCGGGCGGCGGCGCCGGTCTGTACTCCTGCAGCGTCTGCGCCCTGCAGCGAACGAGAGGGACGCGTCACACAGGGCGTGGCAAGCGAGACAGCACGAGCCCTCCCATGCGGCACGTAGGACAGCCCCTCGCGCACCCGCCGGCCGGCCCTGCATCCTCTCCTGCCGCGCAGGCTGCCTGCCCTGTGTTGCCCGCGTGGGCGGCGGGGCTGGCGGCTAGCGCAGGCCCGCCTGCAGCAGCGCTGCATGGCTCGTCAGCGAGGCGCGCAGGCTCTGGCCCCGCGGCGCTTGCACGCTCGGCGTCGTCGGCGCTGGCGGCAGCGCTCTCCCTCGCAAGTGCGCGGCTCCGCGCGCTTGCGGGCTGGCCTCCGCGGTCCGCCTGCCAGCCACTGCGTGACACGCCGGCCAGGAGGTCCTCGTAGAAAGCCGCAAACCAGCCCCGCTCTGTCATGCGTGCAGGGTCGCGAGCAGCGGAGAGACCTTGGAGCCCAGGAACAAACGGCAAGCAGCCGCTCTTAGCTTTGTATCATTAACGGAGGCCTGCTCCTTCCTCACTTATCATTCGCTCCCGCGTTATCATTCGCTCCCGCGCAGCTCAGCCCAAAAAAAAGGAAAGAAAGCAAGGGTATCGCTTTGCAAGGGTAACTCAAACAGCAATCGATCAGCTAGGCCAGAGCCTGCATGTGCGACCAAGTGAGCAGCTGCCGGCACTGGAAGAGTACAGTTGCTGCCCAGAGTCGCTGCCTCCGAGTTTGGATTTCCTGGTCTGAGGCAACCCAGGCACAGGCACGCCCTTTTGATGCCCTGCGGCTCGCCAGCCCGATAACTTGGATCGGGCACCCGCCGTTTCTGCCGAGCACCTGTTTTTGTCCGAGGCCGGAAGTCACGTCTGAAAGAGAAACCACAGCGGCAATAGCGTCAAACACGCAAGCCGCGCCCGCCCAGGCCGCTGCGTGTGCCTGGCTATCACCCACCACAGCTCGAGGCGGCCCAGACGCGAGCCAGGCACAGGGGGCCAGCGGGTGTGTTCGTGGCTAGTTCGGGAGTGATGCAGTGGTGGCTTCTGCGAGCAAAGCGGGCAGGTTGCTGGCGCGTGGGCGAGGCCTGGTAGCCCAGGTCGCAGCCCGCGGGCGCGGCGCAGGGGCGTGCTGGACCAGGGCGCCGGAGTACGCCCGCGCCCGAGCGGCGCCGCTCCCAGCGCACCCGACCCCGCCCCCGCGCCGCCTGGCACCGGCCGGGCGGTGCAAGGCCGTCAGCCTGGAGGCGCTGCCGCCGGCGCTGCACGCCGTCGACGCCGCGCCGCTGCCGGCGTACGCGCACAAGCGCGCCGCCCCCGAGGGCGGCAGCGGCAGCCCGCCCGGCTGCAGCCCAGACGCGGCCGGCGCCGAGCGGGGCAAGGGCCAGCTGCACATTCAGGCGGTCGCCGCTGAGCAGGGCCTGCCGCGGCGCGCCCCGGCAATGGACTGCGCGGGCGTCGGCGTCGCCGGGCTGGGCGCGCTGAACATGGCGGCGATGCGGAGCATGCCGGCCGGGCCCGGCTTCCCGCTGGGCGGCCAGGCGCCGCGCGACGTGAACGGCTGGGGGTACGCCAACCTGTGGGCGGCCGGCGGCGGCGCGCCGCTGCTGGGCGGGATGCCCGGCATGGCCGGCGTGCACCCGCACGGCCTGCCGGGCGGCGGCCTGGGCGGGCCGCCGGCGCTGCCGGACGGCCACCCGTACGGCCTGCTGCCGCTGCTGGACGGGATGGGCGGGATGGCGCTCTCGCTGCCGCCGCCGCCGCCGCCGCCGCAGCAGCAGGCGCAGGCGGTGCCCGGGATGCGCGGGCACTACATCACGTCCAGCCCGGACAGCAAGCGGCCGCAGGCGACCGAGATCAACCACAACAAGGCCATCACCAAGCGCCTGGCGAGCGCGGTGCACTACCAGCAGGTGGGGCCCGGCCCGGGGCCGCGCGCCCGGGCGCCTGGCGCGGTGTTGTGCTCTGTGCCGTGCTTGGGGTCCCAGATGGGCCCCTGCTGCTGCGCCCGTGGTGCATGAGTACGGGTGGGAGGCGGATTGGTAATATTGCAATGCAGGAAGCTACAGCGCTAAGACCGCAGCGCACAGCCTCTACCCCGCGCGTGGCGGCAGCGCTGCGCGTCGCGGGCGGGAAGGGGCGCGGCTCTGCCCGACGCCCGCGCGGCCGCCGCGCCGCAACCCCTGGCCGCGCTGACGGGACTATCCAGAAAAGAGAAGCATGGCGCGCCGCGCGCCAGGTGCTGGACGTGGTGGGCGAGAGCGTGGCGCTGTTCGACGAGGTCAACGTCGCGACCGCGCTGCACCGCCTGGCCAAGCTGCAGCCGCCCGGCACGAGCGGCCCGCAGAGCCCGATCGTGTACGCGGACCAGTTCCAGGCGCTGGTGGAGGCCGTGCAGCGCCTGCTGGACCGCTTCGAGGCGCAGGCCATCTCCAACACGCTGTGGGGTGCGCGCGGCCCGCGCCCGCCCGCGCCCGGCCCCGGGCCCCCCCCCCCCCCCCCCCGCGCGGCCAGCCCAGCCGGCTGCAGGACGACCCGGCGGCGCTGCCGGCCCGCCCCTGGGCGCTGCAGCCGGCGCGGGCCGGCCCGTGCAGCGCTTGTTCATGCGGCGCGCAGCGCGCGCCTCTCATTGCGCAGCTCCACGCATGCCGGCGTGCAATGCAGCTGCACCAGCGGGGCGCCAGGCCGTTCTTGCCACGCGCATACTCCAAGTGCGCGCCACCTCTGCTGGCTCCTCCACCGCGCACCGAGCGGGCTTCAAGCGTGCCGCGCGCCTGACGCAGCGCGCGCCGGGGGCCGCGCAGCGTTCGCCACGCTGGCGTACCACCCGGAGGGCGATCTGCTCGACCGCCTGGCGCACCACGCGGCATCGATCGTGCGCACGTTCCGGCCGCAGGCCACCTCGAACAGCCTGTGGGCGTTCGCCAAGCTGGCCTACGTGCCCTGCCAGCCCTTCCTGCTCACGTCTGCGTCGCAGGCGCGGCGCCCGCTCCCTGCTGCCAGGCTGTGGTTCTGCTAGAGCCTCGTGCTCATTTGTGATCGTCAGCTATGGGTGAATAACACGTGCCCTGTGTTGGCATGTCCAGTGGTTTTCGCATGCTTTCACGCGCACATGCAAGCACACACAATGCTCTTTTCACATGTGCTTGTGGTCGGCCTCCCTAGCAGAGCTGGTGCTGTCTCACAGTACTGCCTTTGCTAGCATGCTGATGCCTGATGCACTGCCCTGATCCGCACGCGGCCCCTTGCTGCTGGGATCCGTGCTGCAGAATCTCTAATGACGCCTGGCGCGCGCGCAGATGCTGGCCGACCTGTCGCGGTGCGTGCCGCAGGACATCAGCAATGCGCTGTGGGCGTTTGCGACGATGCGGCACCACTGCGGCAACGCGCTGCTGGGCGGCTGCGCGACGGTCAGCGCGCGCATCATGGCGCGCTTCAAGCCGCAGGAGATCGCCAACACGCTCTGGCGCGCCGCCGCCCCGGCTCCCGGGCTGTGCTATGCATTTGCGCCCTGCGGCGGCGGCGGCGATGCGCCAGACGCGTGCCATGGACTGGTGGCGTGCGAGTCTGCAGCCTGCTGGCTGCCGAGGAGGCGGGCCGCTTGCGGGCATGCTGTTCGGCGCGCAAGGGGACGATACGTTCCGCTGCTGCTGTCACATATGCACAGGCGCTGGTGTGGGCTGCCAGTGGTTGCAGCCTCCGCATACTTTAGGGATTGCCCAGAGAGCTGCGAGGCGGAGCCGACAAGCCGCGACTGGGGGCCGCGCTGACGCAGAGCGGCGGGCCGCGCGCAGGGCGTACGCGACGCTGGGCCACGACCCCGGGGCGGTCATGCTGGACGCGGCCGCGCTGCAGATGACCGAGCGCATCGCGCACTTCCGGCCGCAGGCGCGCTCACGGCCTGAAACAGACCGGCTGCCCTGGCCCGCGGGGTGGCTGTTGCCCCCCGGTAGGCGCGCTGCTGAGGCACGGCACGTGGCGCACCAAACGTATCAAACACGGAGTCCGCAGACAGCAGCGCCACACACACTTGCAGCACTCCATGCACAGGCTGGCATGTTCTTTTCAGATCTCAGCTGCATCTGGGCTCCGGAGGAAAAAGTCTTGCAGCCCCCTAACTCCTTGTGCCTGATGCTGTCATGGCAAGCCTTATAACCCGAAAATGCCGGATTATTCGTTAATGCGGCGAGGTCAGCTCTGCTGCCATATTATTCTTTCGCCTTTTACTAAAGAATACTGAGCGCTGTCCTCGAACAGCCGCCTCACTCAATTTTTCTGGGCGCAAGCCCTTACCATGCATATTGTGAATTCATACAACACACACATATATACACACACGCACACTTTGGCAGATACCTCATACATGCATGCATGCCTTCACAGTAAATACAATATGTAAATTCATAATCATTGAAAATGTATGAGCCTTCAGCAACAACAAAGCGAGTAGTTTATTTGTGAAAACTAGGAACAAGCCTGTGTTCACTCGCCACTGGACAGGCATGCAGCCAAAGCGCACATGGGTAGTGTATGCAGAAGCCATGCTGTCCCGGGATTAGTTTGCTTGCAGTCCAGACAGAGCACGTGCCGCCAGCATGGAATGGCCAGCATGGAGCGGCCAGCTCGGGAAAGCAGCTTGGCCACACGACCATGTGCGTGCTGCTAGGCACGCTGAGAGGTGCAGCCTGTCTACCCTGCACACCAAGAGGCTGCACGCGTGCCCTGCATGCATCATCCCACACTGGCGTGCGCCGCTCTCATGCCCGCCTCGATGCCCGGCGCAGGCGGTCAGCAACAGCCTGTGGGCGTATGCGAAGCTGGGCTACAACCCAGGGCGCGAGCTACTGGACTGCACCGCGCGCCGTGCTGGCGGCATGCTGCACCAGTACACCTCGCAGGCGCGATCTATTGACAATAGACTATTGTTATGGCAGCATGCTGCTGGCACACACTTCTTTAACATGATTGTATCATGCGTGAATGTGTCAGGCCCTTCTTGGCGCAATGATGGATAACCTAGACTGCGGCCTTGCACTGTGTTATGTGTTGGTTGCACCTGGAGCCTGCAATTGGTATGCCAGGCGAGGCAGATAATGGCGGTTAATTGGTTCATTTGCTGCCTAGTGCGCGAGCCCCGTCCGCTTTAAAGTCTGCAAGGGACAGGCCGTGAGGCAGGGCACTGACCTGCCAGCCTTGCTGACGCGCCGGGCGCGGGCGGGCGCGCAGGAGTTTGCCAACAGCCTGTGGGCATTCGCGACGCTGGAGCACCACACCGGCGCGCAGCTGCTGGACGCGGCCGCCGTGCAGATCGCGCGGCGCATCGAGCAGTTCTCACCGCAGGCGCGCGCCCCCGCGCCGCGGCCCCTTTAAGTCCCCGCAAGCCCGCATCCCAGGGCTTTCTCGCATCTGGGTCCATGCGGAGTGGGTATATACTGCACATGTAGTCATTATGTGATGCTGCTTGCCGCCTCTCATCCTGTTTGTGTTCACAGTGCTGCCCGAAGCTGAACTTGCTGAGTATGCTGTGTGTTCTGCTGCGTGGCCTGAAGGCGGGCAGCAGCAGCGCCAGCAGTCGGCACAACCAGGGAGCGCTGCGTGAATTGCGTCACACTGTGTAATAAGTCTGGGGCGCGGGCGAGGGCACGCTGAGAGCGGGCGGCGCCGCGCGCAGGACATCAGCAATGCGATCTGGGGCTTTGCCAAGCTGTACCACCTGCCGCCCAACGACCTGCTGCAGGCGGTCTCGCTGTACCTGCTGCGCCACTGGCACCGATTCAAGCCGCAGGAGCTGGCCAACGTGCTGTGGAGCCTGGCCGTGCTCAAGGCCTGCAACCCGGACGCCTGGTGCGCGCGCCTGGGAGGCCCTGTTATTCCTTTGAAGGGCTTCTGTTGTCACTTTCTCAATGTTTACATATGCTTGGAGAGTGAGGGGATTCTCTGAATTGAGTGGCGAGTATAGACGTCATGTTGAAGACGCGCCCGGCGCCAACCGCCGCAACCGTCCGGCCACGCCAGGCGCGCGATCCTGGACAAGCTGGCGTCAGTGCCGGTGACGTCCTTCGACGAGGCGGACCTCGCGCAGCTCTACCAGGCGCTCATCCTGCTCGACCACCCCAGTGCGTTCCCCATACCCCGTACTCACGGGCCAGGTCTGGCAGAGCCTGCCCTGCTCCCGCGCACGTCGCGCCTGGCTCGCTCGCAGGCGCGGCCTTTTACCTGGACATTTATTTCAGATCGATGATGTCAAGCGCTGTATTTGTCGACTATGTGAAGGCATGGCGGTGGGCTGGACATAACAAGGACGAAGTGGCTTTGGGCTGCGAGTGTCGAGTGGCGCGGGTGGGGCGCTTGCAGGCGCGCGTACGGCGGACGCGGGCCTGGCGTGGCCGGCGCCGCTGGCGGAGGAGGCGCTGCGCGTGTGGCGCGCGGGCATGCACGCGGGGCGGCCGGGGCAGGTGTGCGGCCGGGGTGGGACGTGGGGCTGTGCGAGTTGTTTGCATATGCAGAAGCTTACAGCCCACGTGCACTGGCAGCCGTTTCGAGCGCCGACATTGCGCAGGGCAGGTGCAGCGCTGAGTGCGGCGCAAGCACGAGCCTGTGCTGTGCCCATGATGCTGACTCCTTACAGCCATGTCTACATGTATTGCAGTCACGCGCATCGGTGCCAGCGCAGTGGCCTGCTCGCTCACGCGGGCGCCACATTGCGTGCTGCCTGGTGCGGTGCTGGTGGCCGTTGCTCTTCGCCAACTGGGCTCTTGTTGGTTAGGGACGCATGTTAGCAAGCTGCATGAGCATGCGCCGGCGCCCTGCAAGCTATGAACCTCGGGGGTGCGTATGTGCGGCGCAGATCAGCAAGCTGCACGAGGAGGTGTCGCGCGTGCTGTGGGCCATGGGAGTGTTCCACGTCGACGACGCCATCACGCCCGACGGCCTGTTCTGCGTCGACATTGCGCTGGAGGGCGAGAAGGCATGCCCCCCAAACGCGGCCCCGTCCATTTGCTCTTGGCGGCCGGGCTTGTCCCGCGACGCGACTGCCGTCACCGCTACCCTGCATCAGGGATTATGGTGGGATCAAGTCTAGCACAACCCTATCCCGCATTGCCCGCCGTAGCAGCGCCAGCAGCAGCGCGTCCAGCGCTGACCTGTGCGGGACGCGCTCGCTTTGCAACAGGGGACAGGCCGGACAGGGTGCATGCGGTGCTGCAGTGAGCTGAGAGGGGCTGTGTATTCCTGAGGCGGCGCGCTGCTGCAGAGCCGGGGCCTGCGGCCGGGAAGGAGCTGGGAGGATAGGGCGCGCAGGTAATGATCGAGGCGGATGGCCCGGCACGCTTCAGCAACAACTCGCACCGGCCGCTGGGGCGCACGGTGGCGCGGCGCGCGATGCTGGAGGCGCGCGGCCACGCCGTGCGCAGCATCCCGTTCTACGAGTGGGCCGCGCTGGGCAGCGTGGACCAGCAGAAGACGTACCTGTGGCGCCTGCTTGCGTCCACGCTGCGGCGCGAGGACGCGGCCGCGCTGCAGCGCGGCGCCGCGCTCGTGGGGCAGCTGTCGGGCTAAGCTGGCGCACCTGGGTCCCGCACGGGACGCAGATGGTGGCTGTGCTGCGGTAGGTCTGCGGGTGCAGACATGCACGCCGGCTGGCAGCCGATAGGGGGAGCCTGATGCCGAATGTTTTGCTGTCTCCCACCCGCGTGTGGCTGCATAAGGGTGGGGTTCCTGTGCTTACTCAGAAATTGCAGAGTTCTTGATGAGACAGTTGTGCGCGCAGCCTAGCTGGCGGCGGGCGCATGCTAGAAATGAGTTACCAGCCCTCAAGTGTTGGGCTGCTACTTTACTGTATGCTTTCCGCTGCAGGTCCGCTCAGGGCGCAGTCAGCGCGAGTCGGCAAGTTGTGTGCAGGGGCTGCGCTAGTGGCCTAGCTCGCTGCAACGGCTGCACATACTGCGGGTGTTTGGCGGGCCGGGCCTGCCAGTCCTCGCCCCCCGACTTTATTGAGGACTGTGCGGCGTTTACCAGGCAGGGGGACAACTTCGCACCTTTTGCATGTTGCTGGACCGGCGACTTAAAGCTGCGTGTCTGGCGAGGCCGTAGGCCAGGGAGCACCCAGGCCGACCCAGTCAGGGCTCAACTTGCTCAATTCGCGGCAAGGCGCCCCAAGCATGCTCGCATGTTGTCTGCGCGGCGCTCAAGGTTCTGCATTGGACAGATGCATCAGTAAGTCCGTGATAGGCTGCGGATATGGCCGTTGTAGAAGTCTTTGGCAGCGTGCTGCCTGCTGGAAGCAGAGGTAAAGGCCACGACCTGAAGGCAGTGTTTGCTTTGGGCAGAGGCGTGGGTATACACTGGAAGCGAGCTTGGTGGGGCTGTTGCGGTGGGTTTGCAGCACTCTGCTGCCTTGCCGAAAGCAGGGCAGGGGCGCCAGCACCTGAAGGCAGCGATTTGGCGTGCGTGGCGGCAGACCGCTTTAGTGCTGCATGGGAGCAGCAGCACCGAGGCGCGAGCGGCAGACGCTGCTGCCCTGCTCTATTTTTCTCACTGTCCCGCGGCTGTGTAATGGTCGCCGTGCAGTGCCTGTGAGGCGTCAGTGGTGATGGCATAAAAAGGGGGGTGTTCAGGGTCCGCTGGGCGGCGTGGCGCCCCACTTCCTGGGGCGGGAGCGTGTTTTTCGGCTGCAGCTGTCCCGGCTTTCGGCCTTTCTTTATTGCTGTGTGTCTGATGCGTTGTGCGCATCTGCGGAGACGCAGGGGTGGGCCTCGCGGAGCCGTGGCGCACAACTGGCCGCACGGGCAGCCGCAGCCGTCACCTGTCAGCCGCACACCTCATCTTTGTTGCCTTTCGTGAAGTCAGCGACAGCGCGTGTGGGGCCCCTCACGCTGCTCCGTGGCCGGCAGCCTCCGCATGGAAGTATGTCCCGGGCCCTTGCCTCATCTTTCTTGCAAGCAAGTCGCGCGGGGCCTACCCGAAGTATGAGTAGCTTAGGCGGGCTCGTGCGCGCACGCGAGGCCGCGCGCACATGCGTGCCTGCCAGCCGCCGGGGCGCGCAGCCGAGCAGAAGAGCGCGACGAGCGCCGTGCTCACGTCGTGCCGCTGTCCTGTTTTTTTAAGACATTTTTCAGCTTTGCCCCCTAACCTGCTGGCAGCGGCTGCTGCAGAGTGTGCTCTCGCATGCGCCGTCCAGTGTCCGTGTAGATGCTCAATGTAGGAGCTTGGTAGTGATGCTGTGTAAGATGATGTGCTTTCCACAATGTCAGCGTCTTCAGTGCAGAAAATAAGCAATGCACGTAGGCCTGAGACAGCCTGAAATAGGCTTGCTATCTAGCCGGCACCCTTTTGCTACATGCCCAGACCCCTGTTTCGTCCGGCAGTGCATCTTGATCCGAGCCCTGTTTCGTCCGGCAGTGCATGACCTCGATCCGAGCACCCGTGAAGGATCAAGTTCATATCAACGTGGTTGACAAACAAAATAGTCTTGTCGTCGACCGGGGTCTCACCAGGTGCCAGAAGCGTTTGAGCAGGGCACCATGTGACAACCACTGCACAACCACTGCCCGCGGGCAGCCCTGCTCTTGATGACACCGCCAAGCCTCGCTGCTGCCCTCACTGTCCAGGGAGGCTGAAGAGCTCCTGCAAGCAAGCATGCAGAGGGCGCTGATAGAGAACATCCAGAGCGCCCAGCTTGCCGACGGGAAGGAGCCCGGCAAGGGCCTCTTCTTCATACGGGTACAGGCACAGTGCTTTGCTGCAAAAAAGCTGCTGCCGCTTGCACTCACGCCAGGGAAGTCAGCCCTGCAGCTCGGTGCGCCAGGAGCATGTGCGGACCACTGCGCCCGCGCTCGTCGACGACCGCGCCGCGCTCGAGCAGCAGACGAAAGCGCTCACGGTGTGCGCCAGCGCCTGTGCAGGCCTGGCAGCCTCCCGCGCCAGAACACAGTGTGCTCAACAACCGCACGCGTGCACCAGCGACAGCTCCCCCGTCTGTCAGAGCACAGGACTGCGTCCAGCGACAGCAGCTGCACGCTCAGCGCAACTGCTGCGCAGCTGAGCCGCTTGGAGGCGGAGACGGCGCTGGAGAGCGCGTTTCAGCTCAAGACGGCGGCGGTCCCGTCGCTCGCCTCCATGGAGCTCAGCCTCCGGGCGGCGCTGGAGGCCGCGGGCGCAGCGCAGGCGCGCGCCGCGCCCGCGAGCGCTGCCGCCGGGCTTCTGCGGCGCCTCCTCGGCCGCGCCTGACAGGCAGGCCTGTCACAGAGGCCCTGGCAGGCGGCCGCGCTCTGCAGCTGTTGGTCGCAGTAGCGGCAGCAGCTGACAGGCAGGCCTGCTGGCCGGTCTGGCTGGCGGGGAACGCAGCCGCTGCGGCCGCTGACGGGCACGCTTGTTGGCCGGTCTGGCATGCGGCTGGGCTCTGCCGCTGGGGAATGCCCCAGCAGCAGGAGCAAACACGCCGGTCCTTTACTTGTTTGCAGGTTTAGCAGTGTGAGGAGCGCCAGCCTTAGCCTGTGGACTTGGACCTGCAGGCAGCCGCTGGCATGCCCTGCCGGCACAGCAGCCGCAGGCAGCGCATGCGAGCGCGCTTGATGCCCAGCTCATGCGATTTCCGGAGGAGCAGATAGCGCGAATTCATAGCCGAAGCACATCATTTCGTATACCAAGCACCTGCCTTGGTATGTATGCACCTTGAACATGTGCCATGTATTTGCAATGTCAACCTGCATGCATGCGGGGTGTCTGTGGCATCCTTTGGCGCACCCAGCACCTTGAAAGGCGCATTGCATGTATGTGTGGCTGTACGAGCGCCAGGTAGAACCAGAGACCCGCGTGCCGAAGTCCTTGCTGGACAGCCAAAGGGGCCGCCGCGTCCGTGGTGTTCAGGGTCAGCAGGGTGAGGGCAGCAGGCGCGTCAAGCGAGCGCTCGCGTGTATTACATGCATATCTGCGCCTGCCTACCGCACGCTACTGCTCTCACAGTCCCTGCGCAGCGAGAGTGCCCGCCGGCCCCAAGGAGCTGCTGCGACACATCTTGCTTGTTGATCGACACAGCGGGCAACCCCACAGCTCAGTGCCGAGGGGCATGCGGCACATGCTGCGATGCTCATGCACACGCAGACCCGCACCTCCAGCCGCCTGCCAGCACCAGGACGCGTCTCAAGCACCCTAAATCAACCCGCCGAGCATGCCTGGCCGCTGCTTGCTCGGTTGGCTCGCCGCGACCGGCACGCCCTTGGCTTTGGCGCTGAAGAGCACCGACTTGAACTTTGACAGGTCCGAGCCGGTGGGCCGGGCGAAGCCAAAGTTGATGAGCGAGAGCGCCTTCTCCCACTCGCCGTCGCCCTCGGCGCCCACGACCGCGCTCGCCTTCTCCGCGCTGCGGTTCTCCTTGGCGCGCTGGCCCTTGGCCGTGTTGCGCTTCTGCAGCCGCCCGGCGGCGCGCGCGTGAGGGCGCTGCCTCACGCTGGCCGCCCCCACAGCAGGCTGGCGCTGGCACGGCGTTATTGCGCCGTGAGGCGCTCTTGCGCCGTGAGGTGCGCACTGCGCCACAGATTGCACGCCACGCTGCAGCTGAACAGCATGCAAGTTTGGGGTACCGCCGATGCGCACGAGCAACGCAACTGCTTCTCAGGTGCGTATGCACATGTACGCGCGCTCTGCACGCTCCGCGCGCGCCCTGCGGCTGCTGACGGCATGTGGCAGCCCGCCAGCCGCAGCCGCTAGCAACCCCACATTCACCGGCAGCCCGCAACAGGCGCGCCCTGCGCGGGGGTAGCCGGCGGCGCGCCTGGTAGAAGGTCTCCAGGTAGCTGGCGGCCTTCTGCACCAGCGCGTCCTTGCCGGCCGCCTCGTCGGCCTCCTGCTTGGCCAGCCGCTCGCGCACCGCCGAGCGCACCGCGGCGACCTTGGGGTGCTCCTGCCCGCCGCTCGCCTGCATTTGTGGGTTGCTCGCAGTCGATTCAGGGTTTTTTTTGAGAAGGAGGGCGCATGAGGATGGGCGCGGGGGTCAGTGTTTTGCATGTCGGCGGAGAGCAGGTGCATGCTGGGAGTGCAGCCGCACGCCGTGCTTGGACAGCGGCGCACCACCCCACACCATTGGTGCGCATGGCCAGAAGCGCAGCAGCGCGCGTGTGCATGCCGTGCGGGTCCCTGCTTGGCTGCAAGGCTTCAGGCTGTCGTGGCGCCTCTACACTTCAGCCCGCTGCCTGCACGATGCCCTCACATACAGCAACGGGAGCTCCAGTGCTCATCGTTGGAGCCCCCCCTGCAAGCGCACTGTTGGCAGCAACACACCCCGCAATCAGCATGACAGACCGCTCCCAGTCAACAAGTCGCGGGCGCGCCTGATGGCCGCCGCCGCCTGGGTGACCGTTCTCGGCCGGCGCAGCAGAGCCGAAAAGGCCACCGCCGCCGCTGCCGCCGCCGGCGCCGCCGCCGGCGCCGCCGCCGGCGCCGCCGCTGGCATCGCCATTCTCGTCGGCCGCCCCAAACAGCGCGTTGCTGACCGTGGTGCCCACGGTCGCCGCGGCGCCCGCCGGCGCGGCGATGGCGGCCGCGCCTGCGGCGGCCGCATACT
>JAABUV010001218.1_pt1 | contig 37592 bp, 64 predicted proteins | sample 5559971 | NCBI WGS metagenome assembly JAABUV01 (sample SAMN10711881, study PRJNA513362) | rock metagenome | isolation source: Antarctica rocks | place: Antarctica: Victoria Land, Knobhead nord | collected 2015-12-19
GGCGCAGGTGGGCGCGCCAGATCCTGGCCGGCCTGGAGTACCTGCACCTGAAGCAGCCGCCGATCATCCACGGCGACCTGCGCTGCGACAAGATATACGTCAACGGGCACAGCGGCGAGATAAAGATCGGCGACCTGGGCCTCGCGACGCTGCTGCCGCGGCGCTTTGAGCCCGGTGCGCAGCACGCCGCGGGGCTGAATACCCTAGCGCTAGCAGGGTTGCTTGCGGGCGGGGCGCCTGGGCGCGCCCTGCGCCCACCCTCTCTAGCCGCCGTTGCGCTGGCACGCGCGGGCAAGCACCGCCACCAGTGGGCGCCACTGCGGCGGCTCTGCGTGCTGTCCTGGCGCCGCAGCGTGGCGGCCGCCGGCTGCGAGCATACGCGCGCCCGTCAGCACCGGCAGCGACACCCGCTGGGACTGCCACAGCGGGTCGGCCGGTCGGCCGCCCAGATTTTCAGCGTCCTGCCGGCCGTCCTCTGGCAGAGCCGGGCGGCGCCGAGCGTCGGACACCCACGCACCTCGCGGGCGACCTCCCTTGCGGCCCTGGCGCCGAACCCTGGCGCCGACCCTGGCGCTGACCCTGGGGCCCGCGCGCGCGCACAGCGGTGCTGCCGGTGGGGACGGAGAACCAGTACACGCGGCAGGTGGACATCTTCGCCTTCGGCCTGGCCACGCTGGAGCTGGCCACCAAGCACAAGGCGCGCAGCGCAAACCCTCCACAAACCCTCACCCCCCTGTGCTGCTTGCTTGTGCGGTGCCAGATTTTGGTGGGGGATTTTGCCGCGTCGGGGCTAGCCAGACAGGCTGCGAGCGCGATGCGGCCCTGCGCCGCCCCGAGGGCTGGGCAGGGCAGCCGCAGCAGGACATGGCGCGGCTCAGCAACGGAGGCGGCCGGCTGCACAGCGCCGGCCGGTGCAGCAGCTGCCGCCGCTGTGGGCTGGTTCGGTGCCGCAGCGCGCGCGCTGAGGCTGGCACCAGTGAGACGCGAGCAGCTCTGATGCAGTGCATGGCCCTGTTGGGTGTGGTGAGCGAGCAGGCGTGCCAGGGCGTCCGCCCCCTGGTGGACGCCAGCGCCAGCGGCAGGCTGCTGCGGTGCCCGGAGGGGGGCGAGCTGGCAGTGCCCTACCCTACCCTACCCCCCACCCTACCCAGATAGGCGGGGCCGGCACAGAGGCGGCCGCGCACGCGCGCAGGTGGACTCGCGGAATTGCGCAATGTGGCCGCAGCTGCTGGAGCAGGTGCCGGACACGGAGGCCTGCGCGTTCATACACAGGTGCGCGCATAGGCTCCGGGCCCTAACCCTGAGCCGCGGCAGCGCCGGGCCTCAGGCGCCAGCGCCTGGCACCCCGACCGCACTGGCATCGCTGCGGAGGGCGCTGGTAGCTGTCCAAGTGCACAAGCGTGAGTGGCGGGGAGCGGGTGTGGGCTTGCTGACTGCTGGCAGCTCCGCAAGCCGGAGGAGCCTTGCGACAGGGCAGCACGACGGGCGCTCTGAGGTGAGGTGGCAGCTCTGGGGTCGTTCGAGCGAAGCCACTTGCCCGACTTCCTGATGGCGTCGATCGTGCAGTCTGCCTGGTACAGGAGGTCCTGCGCCCGCTGCGTGCCCTGGCGGCCTGCGAAGTGTTCCGGCTGTCCGACCAGGTGCCCAGGCTGCAAAGCAGGCCTGTCAACCAGCCAGCTGGACACGTCCTGTACCTGTGCCTGCAGCGCGGCCTGCTGAGCAGCGCAGCCTGCTAAGCCACTGCTGCCAGCTGAGCCTGCGCTGCAGGGGCAAGTGCCGGACCCGTCCAGCCAGCTGGCTGCTTGGCCGGCTTGGTTTGCCTGGGCACCTGCTCGGGGAGTCCGAACACTTCTCAGCCGGCGGGGCCCGCAGCGCGTGCAGGGCTTCCTGTATCGGGCGCACCGCGCGATCGACGCCACCGGGATGTCGACGGCCCACAGGGCTCTCCCGCGGGACGCGGTCGCGAGGCCGGCACACGCGTTGCCTGCCTCCGCACGGGCGGAGCGCAAGGCTGCCTGCGGGCAGTGGAATGGGCTTTGCGCCTGGTCGCGAGGAGGCGAGGCAGCCGCAAGAGGCAAGTGCGCACCCTGGAGGCGAGCGCGCCCGCGGCGCAGGTGTCTGGGGCCGGCGGAGACGCGGCCGTCGGCGGCGGAGCTGCTGGAGGACCCCTTCTTTGCGCGGCGGCACGCGGGCGCGGGCGACGCGCGCAAGGACCGCGCCGGCACCGCCAACGGCGGCGAGCCCAGCGGCCTGGCGGACGAGCGCAGCCTGCGCGAGCACGCCGACGTGGCCAACGAGGGCGAGGCCTGCGAGGCGCGCGCCTGGGTAGGGTTTGTGGGTCAGGGTGGGGTTTAGGGCAGCGCGAGCGCGCCAGCATGGCCAACGAGGCCGAGGCCTGTGAGGCGCGGCGACTCTGGGTAGCCTATCTGGCTCTGGATGGTTTTTGGAGCGGTGACCACGCCTGCGTCGCCGAAGAGGGCCAGGCCGGAGGTATGCCCGGGCTCACGGGTGGTACTCTGCGCGCGCAGGCGGGCACGGTGCGGGGGGAGGACTACAACTTTCACTTCTCGGGGCGCGTGCGCGAGGGCAAGCTGCACTTCCGGCTGCACATGGAGTACGAGGGCGACGAGCCGGCGCAGGACGCGCCGCGTCATCGCACCATCGACTTTGTGTGCGCGGCCCGCGCCGCGCGCGCGCCCGGCTCCCGACCTGCACATGTAGTAATGCTGCGGCTCGAGCGGGTGTGCGCGCGGGGCGCTGTCTTGCCGGCACGGGCGCGCGGCCGCACGGCCGTGCAGACCCGGACGGCAACAAGTCAGGGCGCCTTCACGCTGCGCGGCGCGCGCAAACACAGCGCGCAGCTGTGCATGCCGTTTGATATGCTGATTTCACACGGTGCATGGCGACCTCAGGAAGCCCACCTCAAAGCGCAGTTCGGCACAGCACGCGCAATCTTCCCGCAGTGGCTGACAGGGTATAGGGTAGGCCATAGCCCACCCTACCCTATCCCGCAGTGGCTGACAGGCCGGCGCGGCGGCGGCGCGCAGGTACGACCCGGACGACGACACGCCGGACAACATCGCGCGCGAGATCGGCGACGAGTTCGACCTGTCGTCCACCGACCGCGACATCTGCGCCGCCGCGCTCAAGGAGTGGCTGGCCAAGGAGCTGCCGGGCGACAGCGGCTGACGCGCGCCGCGCGCGCGGCCGCCGCTGGGCCCTCTCTGCGGACCCGACGCGTGCAGCGTGCACGGGAGCAGGGGCCCGGCGCAAGGCCTGCGGCGGCGTAGCCCTACTGACCACTGGCTCGCCGCCCCCGCGCTGCCGCTGCGCTGGAGGAGCGGCCTGGGGCGCTGCGGGTGCCGTGCTGCATGCGCGCGTGCGGCGGCGCCGCATCATCTCAGGGGCACGCCGCCGCGCATGCACCCCAGCCACGGGCTTCGCCTTGCCCTAGGCATGCCCCCAGGCGCGCACTGGGCATGTCCGCCCCTAGCGCCCTGCCGCAGGCGGCGACGGGCCGCATGCATGTGGGTTGGGTGTAGGGGCATGCAAGGGCTGCGCGGCCCTGCGCGGCCTTGGCCGCGGCCTTGGTGGAGGCGCCTTGCGGCGCCCGCGCCTCCGAGCAGGCTCGCTGCGGGCGCTGCCGGCGCCGCCACGTTAGCCGGCTGGCGCCCGTGTGTGCTTGCGGCGCGCGCCTGTGCCCTGCGGAGAGCATGCGTGTGGGTCATGTGTCGGTGGGCGTGATCTGGGCGGGCGGGGCTGCCGGGCGCCTGGGGTGCGTGCAGGGCGCGCGGCCGCTGCCGGTGCTGGCGCATGGTCGCGGCTGCGCGGGCGGCGGCGCAGCGCATTTGATTAGGCCATAGGTTACATCCGAGAGTTGACTGTGTGCTGGCCGTGGAGCGACTAGATTGGGGCCCAAGGGTTACGGCAGTCCGGTAAGGCAGTTGCGTGTTGCGTCTGCGAGCCTGTCAGCGCTAGTGTGTGTTAAGTCACGGGTATTTGACTACTTGGGCGCTGCTTGGTGGCAGGGTGTGCGCAGCGCCTCACAGCGATGCAGTCGCTGCCAGGCGTTTGCTATATACGGGATTTGTCAGTGCAGAGTGACCGTCCTCCGTGGCGCACCCCAGGGTAGGCACTGGTCGGAATGGGGCCATTGGGGAGCGCTGCAGACCCGGTCTAGGCCGAGGGCAGCGGCGCCGGGCATGCGCTTCGGCCAACATTGGCAATGGCAGGGCTCGCGCCGCTTTGCGCGAGGGTCAGACCCTGGGTGTGGCGGTGGCATGGTCCAATCACGCCCTGGCGTCGCACCTTGCATGCTCGCGAGCGCGCTGCGCGAGTCGCCCGCCGCGCGCGCCCTGCGAGCTCGTCGGGGCGCTCGCTGACAGTCGCTCCGTGCGCCCGCTGTCTGGTCGCCCACCTGTCGTGTCCCGCGGCAGTGCGCCGTCTGTGTGTCTGTGTGTGCGTGTTGCAGCGGTTTCCTGCCTCGCCACAGGGTGCGTCTACCAGTGACTCGGTCTGCTTGAGAACACAAGAGGCCCTGCCTGTAAGGTTTGCCTTGCCTCTCTGCTGCACGTGCTCTGCCCGCGCGCAGCTCGGCCTGCCCTTCCCTGCATCATGCACCAGGCGGCACCACGCAAGCAGAGGTGAAGACATCTTGCGCGGTCCTGCAAGCATGCACATGATCGACTTGCGCAGGCTGCCAGCGGTAGGGCACGAGCTTGTCGGGCTCCAGCGAGGAGCAGACGGCAACACAGAAAACTGTTCGGCAGCGCACCCTGCAGGGCATGCTGAACGCTGCCCAGTCAAGCCGCACAAAAAAAACTGCAAGCCGCAACATCCTTGGCTGCCTCTGACACGGGAGGCACACATGCCTGCTGCGGCTCGAGCCGCAGCCGCGCACGGCCGCATGCCCGCCCGGCCTGCCCCGCCGAATGGGCGGCGCACCAGACCCTCTCAAACCCTAGCCCAGGCCCTGGCCGGCCACGCGCTTGGCCTCCTCGTCCTCGCTGAGCGTGCGGTGCACCAGGCTCTGCATGTCCGCCAGGATCTTCTGCAACAAGCCCCTAGCCCTGGCCCTAGCCCTGGCCGGCGCCGGCCTCGGCCTCCTCCTCCTCGTCTTCGCCCAGCGTGCGGTGCACCAGGCTCTGCATGTCCGCCAGGATCTTCTGCTCTTTGCGCTTGTTCTCCTCGAAGTTGTACATCGCCAGCGCGGCCTTCTCCTCCGCGGTGTACACCTGGGGCCCGGCGCGCGTGCTGTTGAGGTAGGGTAGGGTGCAATACCCCGGCCCTAATCTTAGTCACACACGTACACTGCCAGCGCGGCCTTCTCCTCCGCGGTGTGCACCTAGGGCCGGCGCGCGTGCTCCTGAGTTGGGGCAGGGTGCGGTACCCCGAGGGTCCGGTCCCCCGGCCCTGGCCTTGGTCACAGAGCAAGCGCACGCGGGGCGCGCGGCACCCCCGGCGTCGCTGCCGCGGCCCGAGGCCGCAAGCGCGCAGCCGCGGCGCGCGCAGGCGCGCTGCTCAGGCGTGTAAATGCGCAAAGCCGCTCAGCTCCCACGCCCCGCCGTTGGCACAGCCGTCGAGCAGAAATAGACCTCACGCCATGAGGCTCACGGGCCGGGGCCCGCAACGCACGCTGCTGCGAAGGCATGCAAGCGATCGGCACTGCGTGGGACCCCGGAGCTGCAAGCGCGGGCAGCCGGGGCGCGCCTGGTTCTCCTTGCGGATGCGCACGGCGTTCATGCGCGAGTGCCGCGAGCCGCTCATCACGTAGCCCAGCTCCTCGAACTTGGTGATCTGGTCGGCGGTCAGCCCCACCTGCGCGCGCGCAACAAGACATGGGCATACAGGACCCCACATTAGCACCCAATTGAGGCATCACACGGGCCGCTTGCGCGCCAGGCGCTGCTGCGCAGTTACGCCTGCCAATGCGCGCTCCCCAGCAGGGCGTGTACACATGCAATAAGCCCGCACGCTGGGGTTGGCGAGTCCGCCTGGTCTGCTTGCCTGGAGCCTGTGCGACGCCGTTCGCAGCCCTGCTATGGTGGCTGCCCTCCCTCGCGTTCCTTAACATGCAAGGAAGGGAGCAGGCCTCCGATGCCAGCTTGCACCTCTGCACGTACGGCCACCGCCGCTCTGGTCGGGGCGCTGCCCCTGCCAGGGTGCTGTCCCGCCGGGGCGCACAGACCATGCTCCGCCCCAGCTGCACGCGCGGCGCGGCTGAGCGGCGCACCTCGCCGCGGCGCGGGATGCGCTTGCCGCTCTGCACGTAGGCGGCCATGGCCTCGCCCTCGCCCGGCCGCAGCGCGCCGCCGTAGCTGCCCGGCGCCGCGTGCGCGTCGCCGCCCGGCGCCGCGGGGCCCACCAGCACATCGTCCTCCTCCGCTAGCAGCCGCGCCTGGCCGCACGCGACGCCGTCCCAGGTTAGGGTTAGGGTTATGGAGCAACTGGATCAGCACAATGCAAGCGCTACCCTGTGCAGCCCTAGCGCCGCCAGCTCCGCGCGCAAGGACGGCCCGACCGCCAGCCGCGCCGGGGCATGCGCAAGGCCCCGCAAAGCCCTACATGACCCGTGTGACCGTTCCGTATTCCTTAGGCAAAGGCGGCGTGCACACACAGGCGCACGCGAACGCGCCCAACGCTGAGGCTGCTGCTAACAGGGTAGGATTAAGGCATTTTTTGGGGTGCTGTGAGGGCGCGCGACGCGCCTGCTCGGCCGCCGCAGCCGCCGCCTTGTGCTCGGCCAGCCACTCGCGGAACAGCGCCGCAGCCTCCGCGTGCACCGCGGTCACCGCCGCGTGCGCGCCGCCGGCCTCGCCCCCGCCGTCCTCCGCCCCCCCCCTCCCCGCAGCCGCCAGCTCGCCGCCCTCGCCTGTCTCCGTGTCCCCAGCTGCCCCGCCGCCGTCCCGCCCGCCGCCCGACTCGCCATTGAGATCCGCATCGAGGCCCACATCTGCGCCGCCGTCCCGGCCGCCCGCAGCCGCCGCTGCTCCGCTGCCGTGAGCAAGGCGCTCTGCCGGGTCGGGCCGCACGGCGGCCTCGGCGGCGCCGCCGCTGCGCGGCGCAGCGGCGCGCTCGGCCGGGTCGGCAGCGTGCGCCCCTGGCAGAGCCGCGCCCGCGCGCGGCGGCCGCGGCGGCGGCGGCGGCATCGCGCCCTGGTCGCCGTCTGCGCCCGCCGCATGCGGCGCTTCCAGCCTGCAAGTACGCGCATGGGAGCGTGTGGGCAGCCGTCTTTCCCCAGTTCATTCTCTTCACCTGACAGTTGTAAGCAAGTACTCCATTGTTTGGAAACGGAGACAAGATGAGTAGGTACCACATGCCCAGTGGACGCAGGCCACCAAAAGGAATCCAGGTGGCAAAGCTCCGCCACGTCGTTCAGCAGAGCCGCACCCGCTGCCAGGCACTTCAGCCTCCTCTGGTAGCGCAGCCGCGGCCTCCTCTGGTAGCGCGGCCTCAGCCTCGCGCTCCGGCGAGGGCGACGGCGACGGCGTGTTGCGGTAGATGCACTTGACGAGGCGCTCCGCCAGCTTTATGCGCAGCAGGCGCCGGCTGCGCGCGCGGGCGCGAGCCCGCTGCCCGTGAGCTTCCAGCTGTCGAGCTAGGCTGCTGAGAGCCAGCACGGACCATAGTCAGGGGGTTGGCGGAGGAGCGAGTCGTGCTCCAGCAGCATGGTGGTGCAAACAGCAGGCGGGCCTGCTTGGGGCTGTGCAGGTACACCTTGCGCAAGCAACGAGCGCAGGACCACTCCCACATGTTTAATTAATGGGAAGACGCACTATTCGCCATAGTCGCCCTGCGCCTGCTCCCGTATGTCCTCGTCGCTCACGTCGTCATCCCCGCGCCGGCCGCCCCTGCAGTGGCAGCGGGCCCCTGGGTCCGCGTGCTGGTTTCACCCGGCAGGCTGGGCCTGCTTGCAGGCACTGCCTGCAGCGTCCTGCTGAGTTGTTGCCTGATGAGCTGGCTCCGAAGCTGGGCAACAGGCTCATATGCTGAGGCGCTCAGTGTGCAACCTGCCACACTGCGCGGACTTGCGCGCTCGCCAGCCTGCAGTCTGAACACTCACAGCGAACGCCAGGTCACCACAAATGGTCGCGTGTGTGTTACAAGCACGCGTACGAGCTTAACCAAGCGGCGGCACGGGCAGCAACCGAGCAGATTGGCTCAGTGGAAGTGCCGCGCCTGCCAAACGCTTGCGGCAGCCGGTCATCAGGCCGCCTGCGGCCATACCCGTCGTCGCCGTTGCGGTGCTCGCCCCTGTAGCCCCCTCCATAGCTCCAATCGTGGCCCGCGCCGCGCGCGCCGTTCTCGTACGGGCCGCGGTCGTCGCGCTCGCGGTATGGCCTGTATGAGGGGCTGCCGCGCTCGGGCCGGTCGTCCCGGCGCTCGGGAGAGCGCCTGCGATGGCGGTCGCTGCGCCCGTCCCGCGCTGCGGCAGGGCTGCGCGAGCGGCTGCGCGAGCGGTAGCCCATCGGACCAAGCGCTAACAGCAGGCGCCTCTCTCCTGTTGACAGTCTGATGCGCGCCCTCCAACACTTTTTTTTTTTTTTTTTTTCCTTCCGAGGTTGCTGAAGCCAGTATTGGCTGCCTGGGCTCAAGCTTCTTGGAGCATTGGCAATGCTCCAATGCTGCACTGCTGACCTGCACGCTGCTGTCCTCGTCGCTGCTGCCCTGTTGTCTGATGGCTGCAGCTCACTCACCAGCCTGCACACTGTTTCTTAATGCAGAAGTGCGCCACTGCAAAGTGCAACAGCGGCCCTGGTACAGCCGAAGCTCGCCTGGCAGCCGCCCTGCTGTCGGCCGCTGGTCCAACCTATGGACTGGCTCCTGCCCACACTGCAGCGCAGCGCGGCAGCCCAGAGTGCAGCGGCCATCGCGCTGCAGGGCGTCAGGGCTCAGGCAGCAGGCGGGCCCCCAGCAGGTATGTGACGCAAATGCTGACCATGTTACAACAACCTGGCCTTGATACAAAGCAGTGTGCCTTCCTGGCAACGTGCATCTTCCAATATGGTCTCGATATAGGCTCTCCTCAGCAGGAGGAACGAGCGCTCAGCAACGCCACATGCATGGAAGAGGCGTATGACCTGCTGGCAGAGAGGCTGGCGCGCAGGGCAGACGCTGCCTTGCCCGAAGGCTCGAGGTGCGGGCCATCACAGCAGGCAGCGCTGCAGCTGTGGTGCTCGTCATGGCCGTACGTCCCTCTGGCTTGCAGCTGTGATGCTCGTCATGGCCGTATGTCCCTCTGGCTACTGCATAAGTGCCACAGCTGCACTTGGTGGTCTTGGCCCGTCTCGCCAACTTTGGTCAATGGTGTGAGCAGCTTCCAGCGCCTGTTGAAGGCTGCTAGCACTTGCTTGAAGGCTGGCTGGGCAACGGCCCTCGCCCGGCGAGCTCTGGCAACCACGTCTGCTGCCGACAGGCGTGTCGTCGTCGCTATTGCGGGCGTGCCGGGCTCTGGCAAGTCGACGACGTCGCGCGAGGTGTGCCGCCGCCTCAACGCCGCGGGGGACCGCGCGGTCGTGGTGCCCATGGACGGTGCGCGCCTTCGGTTGGCAAGCACAGGTGTAGGGTAGGGTTACCTATGCCTGCATGCGCTCGTGCACCAGCTGCTGGCAGCGCTCGCCTGCCCTGGACGCCGCAGCTACTCGGCTCCGCTCTGCAGGCCGCGCGCTGTGGCCAGCCAGCGTTCGCACAGGGTGCCCCCAAACCAGTGCCATGGGCAGCCATACTCCTTGCTCGTCATGCCTAACTCGCATACTTGCGCTCTTGGTGCAGATCTGTCTGATGCGTCTTATTTTTACATGCGCCAGGGTTTCACTTGTACCGGCGCGAGCTGGATGCCATGCCGGACCCCGCGCAAGCGCATGCGCGGCGCGGCGCGCCTTGGACTTTCAACGCCGCCGCTTTCGTCGCGTGTTTGCGCGCCGTGCGGGAGCGGGGTGCGCAGCTCGTGCATGCATGCGCTCAGAGCATCGTAACTTCTCAGCAATTTGCTTAATGTGCCTGGTGCTGCTCTTGCATGCCGGCAGCGGTTCCACATCCTGAACACCCTTTTGCTTTGCTTGCAAGCAATGGAGCAGGTATAGATAGGTCTAGGGCATTCCGCATTTGCCTGACTGCATGACGCTGTGACTTGTGGGATGTTTACGGTTGGCCGTGAGGCTGATCACACTTCTGCGCCCTGCAGATGAGGTGCGCGTGCCGTCATTCGACCACGGCGTGGGCGACCCGGTCGAGGGCGACATCGTCGTGCGGCCCCGCCACCGGCTGGCCCTGGTCGAGGGCAACTACCTGCTCCTGGGTGCGCCGCCTGCCCACCACCGTAGTTTAGGGTGGTGACCCTATACTACCGTAGCCTATACCCTATACCCTATACCACCATAGCGCAGCACACATCATGTCTGCACTTGGGCGCGGCTTGTTTCTCTACCTGTGCTGCGTGATCGGGCAAACACTCAGAGCACGCGCGTGCCCTCCCACGTGTTCCGGTCCGGTTGAGGAGGGCGCTGTCACATCGCCCATTGCCTGCAAGGGGGTTTGTCGTTAGCACGGGCGCGGGGCAAGGGTGTAGCGGTCAGGTGGAGGAGGGCGCTGTGAAGTCACACGTTGCCGGCAAGGGGGTCTGCGTTCAGCACGGGCGCGGTGGCAAGGGCGTGGAGGGGGAAAGGTCTCCGCCACGCTGCGCAGACGCGCAGCCGTGGGCGGAGGTCCGGGCGCTGGCGCATGAGACCTGGTTTGTGGAGTGCGCGCTGGACGCGGCGATGGCCCGCGTGGCTGCCCGCCAGGTCCGCCCTGGCTCTGGCGTCCTGCACCCGCCTCGAGCACACCCTGACAGACCCTGGGCGCACCGGCTGATGCCGCAGGTCCTACCGCCTTGGCCAAACATCAGCTTGCGGTTGCCGCGTGTGCACAGCCTGGCAAAATCGTCACGTTCTGACATGGTCCACTGATGTGCATGCCACTCATAGAGCATGTGCAGCCGTTTGTCAAGCACTGCTGGCGTGCCGGCTGACCGCTCACGCCTGCAGCCACCCTCCAGCTTGCCTTGCTGAGCTCTTCCGCTCTTCAAAGGGTGCCTACCGGCCGCTGCATCATCCCTGGCCATTGCGGCGGCCAGGCCGCCATTGGGGTGCCCCCAGCAGAGGCGGCGCGCCGCGTGGCGACCAACGACAGGCCGAATGCGGAGCTGGTGTCTGCCACGCGAGGCCGCGCGGACCTGGTCATCCCCTCGCTGCCCCTGCGGGCGCGGCCGGCAGCGCCGGCAGCCTAGCGCGCATCCCCATGTGCGCTAGGCTACGTGTGAGCCTGGCGCAGGCTGGCGCGAGCGTGGCTGACAAAGACATTGCATGCTTGACAAGAGTCCCGCTGTAATGCATACCAGGGTCGGCACCGCTGTCTTCTGATTGTCAAGCAGGTGCCCATGTTCAGCAACGGCTGCACAGGGTTTGCAAACGCACATAGCTCTGTATGATGTCTTGCATTACAGAAAATGAATGCAGCATTCCAGGTCCAACACCAGGCCAATACGGGCAATATTCATGCAGCCCTGTCAGGAAAGCATCAAACAACTTATACCAGCACACTGACTCACAGTAACAGCGACAGAGCTAAGCAGAGAGCGCCAAACTCAAACCGGAGTTTAACATGTTTTACGGTTTAGCCACCCAGACGAAAACAAGCTGACCTTACATTCGGCAGATAGGCAGCATGAGGCATGCGCAGCAGGACAGCTATACACAAATATGCAGGGGCCGAAACAGAACAGGCTCAGCACGCGGGGCTGGTGCCCAGCTTCGGCAAAGACCGCCGAAGCAGACTCCCGCCCAACCAAAGACCCCTGCGGGCCTCATCCCGGCTTGGCGCCCTTGCCTTTCCCGCCCTTGCCCCCCTTGCCGCCGCCATCGTCCTTGCGCTTTGGGGCGCCCTTGCCCTTTGGCTCGCCGCCCTTGCCCTTCAGCTCGCCGCCCTTCTTCTTCCCCTTTGCTCCCGCGCCGCCGCCGTCCCCGTCCTCCCCGGGCTCGGGCGCGGCGCCGCTGTTCCGCCGCCGCTTCTTCTTGTCGTCACTCGCGCCGCCTTCCGCGTCCCAGAATACATAGCTCGCGCTCGCGCCGGCGCCGCCGCCGCCGCGCGGCGTGCTCGGGCCGGCCAGGCTGCCGCTCGCCGCACGCGCGCGCGCGCCGCCCTCGCCCTCGCCTGCGCACGCGACGCAGCGCCGTGAGTGCATTCGTTGCTGCTTGCTGGGCATGGATTGCGAGCACTGAAGCTTGTGTCACACCAGATGCACTTTGCAGCGAGCTCGCAGGGACGCCACAGGTCCGGCTGATCAGGACCGAACAGGCCGCTGCCGAAATGCGCGCGCGCACATCAATGCCCGACGCCGCCGCACGACCTCAGCTGCAACTCAAGACACGCAAGAAAGCTACAAGACGCTCCTGCCTGTATCATACACGGCTGTGCGGGTGACGCCCGCCGGCGCTGGTGTATTGCCCAGACGCAAGAAGCATGGTGTGCTCCCGCGCCTACCGTCTGGGGCGGGGCGCCAGGCACACGGCGAGCGCGACGAGCCCGACACGATCAGCTCCAGGCGCGGGTGCGGCTTGTTCACGGACGTACCCTTAAATGTACCCTACCCTAGCGCTATCGTGGTGTGTGCCCTGGCGCCTACCGTCCGGGGCGGGGCGCCACGCGTACAGCGAGCGCGACGAGCCCGACACGATCAGCTCCAGGCGCGGGTGCGGCTTGTTCACGGGGCAGATGGTCGCCTGCGGCGCCGCCCCCGTGCGTTGCCCCCGCCCAGCTGTGCCGTGCTGCTGACAGTCTGAGAGAGCCCCCAGGTGACGGCTCCACAGGCCCCCTCCGGACCGGGCCCTGGCGCCCGCTTCAGAGCAGGGCTGAGACGTGGATCCGGCCCTGCTCGGTGGAGTGGGCCAGCCAGGCTGCCGATGCATGACAAAGCCACTGACAACATCAGGACCTCTCTGCTTTTAGGAAGGAACAGCAATTTCGATGCCCTTGACCCATTTCGACCCTGGCACAGGCTCTGATGCAGGGCACGCACCAGGTTGGCGTCCACCAGCTGCGCCAGCTGGCGCCCGCTGCCGGCATCCAGCACGTCGATGGGGTGCAGCGCGGAGCCGCTGAAGTCCTCGCTGATGTACCTGCGAGCGCGCGGAGCCGCACGCTGCATGCCGGCAGCCGCCTGTCGCCTAACCCATGCCTAAACAATGTGACAGGCGACTCCTACCCGGCCTGGCTGCTCATGTGCTCCACGGGCTCGGTCTGGTGTGCTTGCATGTCTGCATGCCAGTGCGGGTGAGCCCCGCTCAAGCGTGGTCAGGATGCGCGTGCTGCCGTGTTGTGTCCAGCGCCGTGCTTTCGGCAACACGCGTGCGGTAACAGGCGCGGAGCGTGCGCACCGCCCGACCACAATCAGCCGCTCGCTCGGGTCCTTGGGGTCCCACTCCGCGCGGAACGGCTGCGCGCCCGGATGATGGACACCGTGACACTCTCACTCCCTGGTCACCAGAGCAGATCTGTGCTCTGCGGTGTCCTGCCTACATGGCGCGCCGTCGAGCCTCGGCGGGCGTGTTGGCGAGCTCTCTGCCAAATCGCGCGCCAGACCGGGCCCCCCGGCAGCTGCGAGTGCACAACTCTTCCACCCTTACATGCGCGCCAGGCAGAACCTGTAGGGCTGAGCATGAGGAACCACCCTGGCCACACATGGCCTCCGCCAACACCAGGGCCCGCCGCGCACCGTTAGGTAGCGGTTGAAGTCGTGTGAGTGCACGATCTCCCGGTCGGGCGGCCCGTACACGCCGACCAGCCGGTCCCAGATGCGCAGCCGGTTGTCTGCGCGGCGCCTGAATGCAGCTAAAGCCGGGAGGGGCCGGAGGTCGGGTTAGCTGCATTCAGCTAAAGCCGGGAGGGGATGATAAAAAACACCAGGTGCATGGTGGACAGCACCATGCTGCGTCTTTGCGATGGAATGTTTTTGCCCCAACGACGCACATCCTGGAGCTGAAGGTCGACAATAAGTGCTGACAACCAACGGCCGGCGCCAATCACATATCGTTGGCCTCCTGACACACTCGGCCGGCCCACCGCGGCTGTCAAGGGCAGGCAGCCCATGCAGCCGCTCGGACGCCGCCGCCACGGCGCTGCGCGGAATCTCGAATGCTGCACGGCGGCCTGGCCATGGTGCCAGGCGGGGCCCGCGCTGTCGCAGGTGGTCATGATCTTGCCGCCACAGCGCTGTGCAGTTTCCGGTTGCTGCACGGCGGCCTGGCTGTTGCGCCGGGTGGGGGGGCGGGTGGGGGGTGCGCGCCGATGCAGGTGGTCATGATCTTGCCGCCCGTGAGCGGCGAGAAGTAGGCGGCGTTCACCACCTTGCTGTGCGCCAGCTCCGCCAGCTGCGCCGGGTGCGCCGAGCCCGGCTTGCGCCCTGCAGCCGCGCGCGGCGAGAGCCTAAAAGAACTGTCCGGGTCATGCCAGGCCCGTGCGCTGTCGCTGCTCTGCCCTGGCATGCCATGTTGAGCATGAGCGTTTAATACCTGTAAAATCGCCAGCTGTGTACCTGGAAACGCATCCTCCGTATGACCACCTAGCCCTGCAAGAGACGCCAGTCGCGAGTGCTTCAACCTGCATGCACAGCTGCCAGCTGTGAGGCTGCCACACTGTGCCGGGCTGCAACAAGCATTTTGAGGTGTGCTCCCGAGTGAGCATCTGAAGCCGGGCGCGCCAGCGTCCGGCCCGCTGGCGGCGCTGGTGAGGCGGCGCAGGTCGGTCAGGCGCGCGGTCCAGTCGTTGCTGCCGGTCAGCAGCAGGTTGCCGTCCACTGGGTGCACGTGCACGCTGTTGACCTGCGCGCGCAGCGCTCGTGGACACGCTCCTATGCGCACTGCTCCTGTTTGCCGCTTGCGCGGCGTGCAGCAAGAGCAGCGCACGCATCCCTCCCTCCTTGCCTTGCCTGCGCGGTTAACTGCCTGCGCGGCGCAGGGGCAAGCGCCACGCCATCTGCCGCGCACAGCGAGCACACGCCAGCCACGGACGCGCTCCGCACAGCCGCTTGCGCCAAGGATCTGAGACGGGCAGGCGGCAGCGCGTCACGGAGGCGGGCGGCGCGCGCCTTGTTGCCCTTCTTGTGGACCTGGTGGCTGCCGACGGCCGCGCCGGCGCGCGCGTCGCCCAGGTGCAGGCAGCCGCGCGTGTCGCCCGCGATCAGCAGCCCGCGCGCGCTGCACGCGTCCAGCCCGTACAGCCTGCCGCGGCCGCGGCCCATGCGCACAAGCCACAGGGGGCGGGGGGCTCGCATGCGATGATGGCAGGAATGCGTGTGTGTGAGCAGAGCGCGGCGACGCACACCCCTGCACAGGTGCTGTCACAGGTCATGCCTTGGCGCCGCTGTGACACGCAGACAGGGCCCAGCAGCTGGCGCAGAGTCTGCAGGGACTCTGGCCTGCACTGCAGCAGTCATCCTGTTGTCTGCAGAACACTACACCCTAGTGCTCATTGTTGCAGCGCCAAGGCCACGCAAGCGACTGCAAACAGCAGGTCGTCATCTCGTCGTGAGACCGTAGCCAGGATGTGCAGCGGAGCGTGGCGCGCACATATTCCACGACTTTTCTGTTGTCACGCCGTGGATCCAGCCGCCTGGGTTGAGGTCCACCAGCACGCTGTCGATCCCCGTCTCGATGTCAAACACCTGCGCACGGGCGAAGACTCTAGCTTTAGCAAGCCCTTGACTTCCAGCCCTTGATTTCTCCTGCAGGGTTAAATATAATGCTGTACTACAAGCTGTGGCATGCTGACACTTTACACGTGAAGGGTCAGACAGCCCTCTGCAGCAGAGCCGTTTTTGCCTGTTCATACGAGCACCTTCAACCAAGGAAAAAACATCACCCAGAGCCCGGTCTGCCGTGCTGCCCGCGCCCTCCCCCGCCGCAGCGCCGCCCACCTTCAGCTTGCCGTCGGAGGATGCAGATGCGCAGGAGAGCGCGCTGGCGGCGTCGAAGAAGCGGATCTGGTTGGTGAGCGCGCGGTGCATGGTGTACACCGTGCGCTCGTACACCTTCTGGTGGTCCCACACCGCCACCTGGCCCTTCTTGTCGCCTGCACGCGACAGCACATGCGTCCCCAGGTGAACACCACACTGCCCACAATTCCACATGGCTGCAGTATCTCTTGCACGTCTTGGATACACCCGACGAGCGCTTCATGCAAGGCCGCAGGGTGCAGCCCCTGGCGTTGCGCACAAGGGGGTCTGCAAGCATGTCAGCGGGCGGCCGCGCAGCCCCGCGGGCCCGGCCGACCGCGGGCGCCCGGCCAGGCTCCGGGCGCGCCGCGGGGGCGCGCCGCTCAGCACCAGGTTGTCCTTGCTGGGGTGGAACTCGAGGCAGGTGCAGCGCCGGGAGTGCAGCCGCAGCACCGCCGCGTCCACCTGCCACCGCTTGGGCTCCAGCTGCACCTCGCGCCGCCTGCGTGCAGCGCAGGTCAGGGCTTTGAGCCAGGGTTGGCGGCAGCGCAACACCCGGATACTGACGTCGGGGGAGACTGCACGACCACAGCACAGGTATACCTGCAGACACATCAGATGACCCCCCGGCATGTGTCCACAGGGGTACGGCATCTATGTGGGCAGCCCAAAGCATACAGGCTAGTGCGACCTAGCACAGAGTCCAACATCAACATACCAATGCCGCCGGTCTAATAACTTTTGCGCAGTAACACCGAGCCAGCAGGTGTGCGATTGAGCATCCCACCATCCCGCATCTGCATCAGCTCATGTCCATATTAGCACGCTTCACTACTATGCACAGCGCGCTGCGCGCCTGCCATCACGCTCGCGCTTGCGCATGGCGTTGAGCACGCCGTCGGATGCAGCCGCGGGCGTGCAGCCGAGCTCGGGGGCAATACGGTATGGGCACGTCATGGTGGTGTGCCCTGGCGCACACATGAGAGTGCGTAATCGGCCATTTCTGGTGGGCACGTGCATGACTTTCCGATGGCCATGCCCGTAGCATGCCAGCCTTGACACGATGAGCATGCCAGCCTTGACACGATGCGATCAATGTTGCTCTCGAGTGCACCGGAAGGTTCACATGTCTTCATGCACTGCAGGCTAAAAGTCTTCGATTGGCGCACCTGACTTTTTGCACAGGTAGCAGGGCTTGTTTGGACAGTCCTGCGTGCGCACAATGCAATCGACTCGTGCCGACTGCGTCAGTTGCTACATGGCTGTTGAGCACATGCATTGACCGCGAGCCTAATACACAGAGCGAGATGCAGACATCAATGTACAAGGCAGCAGCATTCGGCAATGCTGTGCACAAGAGAGGAGCAGCATGTCGGCAGGCAAGATAATATAATAATAAAATCCAGACTGAGAATGAATGAAAGAGATAAGCGTGGAAGAGGCAGGAAGCGGGGGTGTTGCTGTAAAAGCACAGGGACATGACCGCACGTGATACACGCTGCCGACGAAGCCTGCGCAGTGCCCGCCCTTCCCGCACACCTGCCCGCAGCCGCTCGGTCGGCCCGCGTCCGGGTCGCAGCACGGCGCCAAGCAAGTCTTAGGAGAGGGCAGCGGCAGGCACACATGCAACACCCGAGAAAGCGCTTCCCTTTGACATCACCATGATGTGTAAGGTCTTGCACTCCCGCTCAGTGACGGGGGAGTACCTGTGCCGGAGGAGCGCTTCGGGCTGTAATCATGAGACCGGTCATGATGAGGGTGAAGAGCAGCGGGGGTGCGCACGTGGCACACAAGCGCGCCGTCCCTGATGCTCCCGAGCTGGATTTTGAGCTTGGCGCGGCCGCTGGCGGCCCCCGCACCACTGCTGCTCGCGTGGCCGTTTGTGTCAGCGCGCGCTCCGCACGCCGCGGCTTCGGCTGCAGCAGCCTCCTGCTCATCCTCCTCTTCGCTCTGCTCCTCCTCCGACGAGCTCTCGTCCGCCTCAGCAGCCGGCTCCGCCACGACAAAGCGCGGCATGGCTGGTTTCACCTGTATGGCGCTCGCTGTTAGAGGTGCAGCTGGCCCGCTCTCATAGGTACTGTATTTGCTCCTCCTGCAACCAGCTCTAATGCAGATGTGGCTGCGCAATCACACAACAAATCTCCAGAGGTGAGCCTGCAAGAACTTGCAGGTGGGCTTCTAATATCCACAGTGTTATCAAACCAGCCGGGGCATATCATAGTGTGCACGTTTGCACTCAGCCGGTCAGGCACTTGCATAGAGAACGAGCGCCCCACTACATGCAGTCTTGTGTTAGCCATCCCTGTGAAACACGCATAACTGATATGAACTTGTAGTGACAGGCATCCTCACCTGTGAGGAATGTGCCCAGACTCGTCAAAAGTGTGTGTTGGCAATGTTAAGCTTGCCGTGCGCCCATAGGTGGGCCGTAGCTATGAACAGCTTGCGGCGTAGGCCTGCAGTGCGCAAGAACAGGGAACACGACATCAATGAGCAAAGCTATGGCAAAACCCTCAGCTCAGCACAGCAGGCAGAGTAACCTCAGCTCCTGGCTCGCAGCAGACGAGTGCACACTCACGCTGTTTGGTGCGCTGGCAGCAGCCACCCCTGGTAGCGCACAGTTCGGAGGCCGTTGCGCCGCTCGCTCACCGCAACACCCAGGTATGACCTGCGCTCGCTGCAATGGCGAGCGACGCATTCGAGCGCGCGAGCAAGCGCCTGGAGCGGCCGTCAGAGGCGCTGCTTGCGGAGATGATCACGCGCGATGCTGCGCTGAGGCAGGAGGCTGCTGCAGGTGCACCGCCATGGCACTCTGCCTCATGCCTTGCAAGCTGGGGGCAGTCACCCACCACCAGATACAGTCCGCTAGGAAGTGTGTTGCTATAGCACACGTGCGCAAACATGCGCCCACTGCCCACTGTGACGCATGACGCGCAGAGCACGGGCTGACGGCGCTGCTGCGGAAGCCCCCGCAGCGCGAGCGCCCCAACGAGCGCTTCCTGCAGGGCACGCTGCGAAGCGTGGCCTTTGGTGCGTGCCTGCGCCTAGCCGCTCTGGCAGCTTTGGACACCTGCGCTGCAAGGTCACACAACTTGATCTTGAGCGTGTACGAGTGCTGACATTCCACACCATGCGAGCAGCGAACAGACGGCAGCAGGAGGATGCGATGTGGGGCCTGCGGCGCCAGCAGCCCGGCCCTGCCGCAGAGCGCGCGCGTGGCGCACCCGGTGCTTGGCCCTGCTTGCTTGGTGTGAGTGGCAACTCTACAACCAACACTGGGACGGTCTGCCAAACAAGCGAGGGTGCGTATGAGAACAGGTGCTATGTTAAACAGGCCAGTGGCACGCGCTTGTGTCACTAAGAGAGCACGCAACGTGAGATTCTATGTGAGCTTACATGTCGCTTGCAAGACCTACAAGGACTTGCCCTCGGCCTGGTGACAGTACGTTGACTGTCATGCCGCGCGTACAGGAGGCAGGAGCGGGCGAGAGGAGGCGCAGCGGCGCGGCCGCAGCGGCAGCGCGTCCAGTGCGAGTGGCAGTGGCAGCAGCGCCAGCGACTCGCGCAGCGGCGGCGGCGGGCAAGGCGCTGTCGATAGCGGCCTGGGCGACGACGCGCTCTCGGACATGCTGTCGAAGCGGATCGTAAGGCGCGTCGCCGACCAATTTGCAAGCGTCATGTCGTGCTTGTATACTCAGCTGCGGCCTGCTGGCTCCTGTACGCTTTAGTGTCTTTGTCTGCAAGCAGAGCGTGCAGTGACAGGTGGAGGAGTGTGCACTCACAGCACACGTGCATGGGTGCCACCCAGGCTATACATGTACCCATAAACAGAACATACCAGGCACTGCACTTTTTTCTGAACGCCTGTAACTGCTGAGGGTTGGGTGCTTTGCGCCTGGCAATGGACTGCAACAGAGCTTTGGCGCCGGCCATATCTGATGTCAAAGCCAAGTTGACAGGCAAAGGCTTCTGCGGTGCCTGCAGGGGCCGTGGTGCCGTGGGGCCGCGCGCAGACGAGCCAGGGCCCTACCTGCCGCATGGTGCGGCGCCTGGTGCGCCCTGCGCATCCATGTCTAGCCCACTATGGTGTGGGCGAACTGTTTTTATGCATTGTATGGCAGAATGAGCCACCTAGAGGGAGGGTGCCCGCGCGCAGCATACCCGTTGCTGTTCGACGACGGCGCGCCGCCTGGCCCACGGCCGATCGCGGGGCCTGCCCGTCCGGCCTGGCTGGCGCGTGACGAAACAGGCGCCGCCGCAAGCGCACCTGGAGCAGCGGCAGCCGGAGCTGCAGCGGACGGGCGTCGAGGTGTCGTGGCAGAGGATCCAGGCGCTGCAGAAGCAGGGGCGGCGGCCGCAGCAAAGCGGGAGCGCAAGCGGCGGCGGGCGGCGCGGCGCGCGCGCAAGGAGGAGAAGCGGAAGAGGAAGGAGAAGGCGGCCAGGAAGCGCCGCCGCGTCAGCCCTGGCTGATCTTTTACATGGCATTGATTGGTATGTAGCACGGCTAGCACTAGCTAGGGCCGAACCTGGCAAGACCTGGCTTGGACAGTGATTGTCATGTTGAGGTGGCCAGGAGCCAGGCCTTAAAAAGTGGTAAGCACTGGTGCTTGTGCAAGCACCCTGTAAGCACTGGCCCAGGTCGCCCAGGCACTGTCGAAGACAATAGCGTAATAACAAGCTGCATCGTAACTTGCGCACCTCTCATAGCAGTGTTGCAGCAGCATGGCAGATGACCTGGAGCAGGAGGAGAAGAAGAAGGGCCGCGAGGAGGCAGAGCAGTCCAAGGCGCTCGACACCTTGACAGACCACGTGAGCGCTTAGACATGCACGCACTGTGCTTGTGATGGAGTTACCGTATACGCACCAACAGGCGCTGACAGCTGCCTTGTAGAGTAGTAGTGGAGCGTGCGAGGGCGCGGCACAGGAGGAGCGGCTTGCGGACGAACTTGGCATTGTCAATGTGCATCACGGCTGCTGACAGCAGATTGCCGCCTCACACTGCGCTCGGTGGCAGGTGGAGGAACGCGAGCTCGATAGTGCAAAGGCAGAGAGCGCGCAGCGGGCCGTCGCCAACTTGACTGCGGCCCAGCAGGCCAAGCGGGACGCGCAGCGCTCGCGGTGCGCTCACTCCCTCACTCTGCTTGCTTCACGAGGGCTCTTACAAGCCAACCAGCAGCACCTGCCAGCCAGGGGCTGGATTGATGCAGACAAGCTGGGCGAGAGCGTGTTGGCCGTGCAGGGACAAGGAGCTTGCGGCGGTGAAGCTTCGGAAAGAAGACGTGGAGGTTATTGTGACAGAGTATGAGGTGGAGCGCAAGCTGGCCGAGCGGCGGCTCAGGGAACACGGCGGCAACCTGCGGGCCGCTCTAGAGTCCTTCTTGAGCGCGCCGTAGCGCGCGCTGAGGCCTGCTGCCCACCTGATGAACAGCTGTGAACTCCCTGTGTGGGCACTTTGTGCTGGATTCTGTGCTTTGCCTGTTGGCAGTGAGCAGCTAGGCCTGCCTGCATCACTTGAATGTTGTTGTGGCTGATACATGGCAGGAGACTGACAGTTCAGATAGAGCTGCAGTTTGCTCTCCACCTGCAAAAGACACGGCCTGGGCAAGAGTTACATCACTACCATCTCCACCTCCTCTCACCAATGTCGGAAACATGCCTGCGCATATGAAACATGCGTGCGTGCGCCGCAGTGCAGCAGCCCTCTGGGCTTCATTCTATACCCCCTGTAAGGCGCTTGCATCCCTCAGCCTCGCAGTGGTAGACCCCGCTCATATCGACACACTGCCAGCCACAGCGGTGGCAGCGCTGCAGTACTCACTGGGCTCTTGCGCCCTTACATCCCACACAGTCAAGCACAGCAACACATTTCAGTTCTTGTCCGATCAACTCACAGCATACACCGAGTTTGGCTGAGACCAGCGTGCTTGATGCTGACTTGGGGAGCTCGTCAGACGGACTTGGTCCGCTGCAGGGGCGGCGGCCCCGCGGCAGGCAGCTTGAGCCACTTGGCCTGCGCGGCTGCAACCGAGAACGGCGACAGCGCGGGCGGCGACGCCGCGTGCTTGCCATGCTCGCTGCCGGCGCCCTGCGCAGGGCATGGCTGACTCAAATAGAGTACCCGAGAGGGAAGAGGCGCATGGCACACATTAGCCGCCATGGCCACAGCCGCATTGTATGGGACCGGCAGGGCTTGTTTAGGCAGGCCAGAAGGCATACATGTGAAGCGCTGTGCACTTGCTCAGTGATCACATGCATGCCCCTGGCCTGCAAAGGCACGTGCAGAGCGCTTCATCGGAGCGTCGGACGCACATGTGCGGCGCCCGCGCTCGCCAGCGCGCCGCTGAGGCGCCGCTTTGACACGGGCGAGTGCGCGGCCGAGCGCACGCCCGGGCTGCGCTGCGCCGGGCGCCGGCTGCTGGCGCACGCGTGCACGTCCACAGACAGCCGCGCGGCCTGCTGCGCCACATGGCTGTCAGTGTGCGCAGTCAGAACAGCACCGGAGGGTGCTCCGTCCGCGTGGCAGGCCAATTACAGCCACATGGAGGACTGTTCATTACAGGCAGCTGAGGGGGTGGGGCTGACTACACCACTGTGAGCCGCGGGGTGTTCCGCCGATTGTCAACCGCATGCATGTCCAGCGTGTCAGTCGCACAGCCTTGCGCAACAGTCGAGGCATGCATGCATGCGCACAGTTGGCTACGCAACAAAGGGTGACTGCAGCCACAGGCCGAAAACAATCGCATCCGAATGCGGACCGGTTCACACTTTGCACCACTCTAGCTGAGCATTGACCTTATACCAGCGTATGCACCCTAATGACACCCGCATTGCACTGAGACCCTGTGTACGCAGCACAGCTCTGCTGTATGTGAAGCACGTCGTTCGCACCGGGATCTTGCTGCCGCCTGCTGCGGCGACCAGTGCTGGGGCGGGTGTCTGCGAGTTGGCCGGCGACAGCGCCGACCGCAGGGCGCCGCTGGGCGGTGTCGTCTGCCGCGCGCGGCATGCTGTGAAGCATATGCGTCGCTCGTGGCTGATCAGAGCACATCGTGGTTCTGCGCAGAGCTCAACTAAAAGTGTCATCCGGTGCTTGGCAGCCAAGCTTGTGCCAGGAGTGCCCTGCCTGACCGTGCCACTACTGCCTGCATGGAGAGTGCCATGTTTTGCGAGCGCCGGCACGAGGGAACATGCCAGCGCAGTGGATGTCAGCAATGCCACCAGCAGGCATCGGCGTACAACGAGGCCAGAAAACCTGGCTTGGGAGGGTGGCATGTCATAGGCTTGGTAGGGACGCTTGCCACACCCTCTGCTGAGCTGCAGGGCAGGCACGCCCGGCGTGGCGCGCGCGGCCGTGAGCGCACCTGCAGCAGCTTTGCAAGCTTCTCCTGGACGGCACTGGCGGGAGCGCCCGCGTCGCTCGCCGCGGAGCTGCCCGCCGCGGCCGCGCCCGCCGCCGTCGGCGGCGGCCGCTTGGCGGAGCCCGACCTCGCGCCGCCCGCGCCCGGCTTGGCGCCGCTCGCGCCCGGCAGGGACGGCCGCTTCAACTGGCGGCCCGCAGACGCGCCCGCGGCGCTCGCTGGCGTGTGACCCTGCCCCTGGCCCTGGCTGCCGCATGCGAGCGCCGCGGGGCCGCTGCGCGGCGTGCGCGGCGGCGCGGGCCGCGCGCCGCGCTGGCCGGCGGCGGGGCCGCCTGCTGCGGAGCCCGCGCCCGCCCGCGCGCCGTGCGCCTTGCCGTCCTGCCTGTCCTGGTGCGTCTGCTGGCGCTGCGACGCGTCCGCCTCGGCCTCGGCCAGCACGCGCTGCAGGAAGCCGGCCTGCGCCGCCGCGCACGCGCGTGACGCCGGCGATCGCATCTGCGAGGTTGCTGTGCTGGCCGCGTCCTCTGCAGCACTGCACTGGCATGGCGCGCACCCCACGCACTAACCCAATCTCCTATCTTGTCCTTGGACTGGCCGGGGTTGCCCATGCGCCTGGCACCAACAGTACCAGGGGGCGCCAGTGCCGGGAAGCAGCCGTGCACGTCATGCAACATCACCCACGGATGCACCACGCCGGCAGCACCTCGCGCATGCTCTCCGTCAACGTCCACCTCTGACGACCTGTCAAGCTGTGCAGTGAGATGAACCCTAACCCTGTCAGAAGGCCCCCCGCACCTGGAAGTCCTCGCCGTCCCACAGGAACGGCCGCCCCTCGGCCTCGGCCCACGCACCGGCGCGCGCGCCGAGGCCCGCCACCAGCGCCGGCAGGCGCTCGCGCGCCTTGCCCGCGCGGATGGCGCGCTGGAGCCGGCGGTTGGCGTCGCGCCCCTGCCGCCCCATGCACGGCGCCGTGGGCCGCGACATGCAGTGTAACACACGCTGAGCGCATGCTGATAAGGTCGAGCTTGCAGGCCACCAGCCCATGCGGACTGCAGCAGCCCTACCCTACCCTAAACCTGCCCTACCCTATCACATAGCCTGCGCCGAGCAGCGGGCTGACCTTGTAGCGGTCCTCGTCCTGCTCGTATGCGGCCAGCCAGGCGGCCTCTGCGCGCGCGCCGTCCAGCTCAGCGACCGCCGCGAGCAGCTCCTGCCGCTTGGCGGCATCCGCGGCCGCGGCGCTCGCCTGGCGCGCCACCTTGGCCAGGCAGTCCGCGACCTGCCCGGCCGCGCCGCACAGGCTCGCGAGAGGCCATTTCTGCCCTCTTGCAGCGCTGGTCACTGTCACATCATGCTGTCTGGCAAACGGGCTAGAAGACCTGCCAGCTGCACAGCACCGGCTTTTAGGAAGATAGGGGAGCTAGAAACAGGCAATTTGGCCGGCCGCAACCTGACTGGCCGCGCCTCGGCGCAGCTAGGGAGCACCCAGGCTCCGCGGTGCACACAGACCAGGCTGCCCGGACTGCATGCGGCTCCCGCATGCGTCCCTCGGCTGGCGGCGGACGCAGCAGGAACATGTGCTCATGCATCTGGCCGGCTTGCAGGTCCAAAGCAAGAGGTAGTAGGCCGGCCAACCTGGCTGCATATGGCCGCCGCGTCGCCATCAGCATCGTCGGCCGGCAGTGGCGGCAGCGGTGGCACGGCCATGTGCGCCTGCGCGCAGACGTCGGCCAGCTCGCGGCGCTTGGCGGCGATGAGGTCGCGCATCAGCGCCGCCTTGCAGCCCGTCAGCCGCTTCACCTCGCCGCGCGCCTGCGCGCGCACCGCCGCCAGGTCAGTGCGCCCGCCGCCGCGCGGCCCGCCAGCCGCCGCGCACCGACGCCTGCGCCGCTGCGGAGGCTGGCGGCACCTTGGCGAGCGACTGCGTGTGCAGGTGCGCGGGGCCGGACAGCAGGCGCAGGAAGATCTGGCGGTCGATGTCGTCCTCGGCGACGTCCAGCGCGTCCCAGAGGCCCTCCAGGGTTTCCAGCACGCCCGCCGCCGCCGCGCCGCGCTCCACCTGCGCGCGCGCTCCGGGCCCCTCCCCGTCGGCAAAAGCATGCAATGCAGATATCAGAAGAGGTCGATGCTGCACCGACTGATGGACGTCACTGCATGCACACCCAAGCACCACATTCCACCACGCAACCACTTCTTGCAACGCCGCGTGCCCTGCAGCTCTGTGCGCACGCCTGCACAGGCTGCAATCGCCAGAGCAGCTCAAAACGCAGAGAGCGCGCCTTGAGCTCGGCGAGCGCGGCCGTGCGGCGCTCCAGCGCGGCAAAGGTCTCCTCGCTGAGGTCCCCGGGGCGACCGGGCACGGCCAGCTCGGCCGGCGCGTCGGCCGGCGCCGCACTGGCCGGGCCGCCCCTGCCGCAGACGCGCGGCCTAATGAGTAACACGGTGGTCGGCCTCATGCCTTCACAAGGATGCACAGGTCACGGTGGTAGCCCACCAGCACCACTGGTATACCAGACTCAGCACGGCTTCAAGCAAGGACACGCTGCCTTTCAGGCAACGGGATCGGCCTCCTGGCATGCTTGGTGCAGTGGTGGGCTCAGCCAAGCACGTCTAGCTCAGCGAGGCTCCAGGCTTTCAGATGTGAGGTGCGCACCAGCCGCGCGCAAGCGCCGGGTGCACCTCCGCGGCAGCCGCGGCGGCGTCCTCGCCCAGGTCGAGGCACGCGTGCCGCAGCGCGCCGACCAGCGCCTCACGCTCGGCGGCGCGCTGCGCGCACTCGGCCCGCAGCCGCTCGCCCTCCTGCGCCACGCGCAGCAGCCCGGCCTGCGACACGTCCGGCCGCGCGCGCGCCGGCGTCGGCGCGCGCCCGAGCCGCATGCGCAGCGCCGCGACGTCCGCCTGCGCGCGGCCGCTTGCCCGCGCTGACAGCCAGTCGCAGGCAGACCCGAACGCGAGGCCGCCGCGCCGCAAGGAAGTTTGCACTGCTGACCAGCCGGCCGACAGGAGGCAGCGCTGAAAGGAACGTGGAAGGAGCGTATGCAAGGGTGCGCGCCTGCAGGCGTCCGTGCTCGCTTGTGGCCTGCGCCTTTCTGCTGCGCCAGACCTCCAGCTCCGCGAGCACGGCGCTGCACTCGCGCATCAGCGTCCACTTCTGGGCCCCTGGCACCTGGCTGCCTAGTGGGGAAGCGTCGTCCTGCACACCCACCATACTGCTTTGACTGGCTGCCTGGATGTATGGTCCTTGAGCAGATCCCGGAGACTCATCTTGATATGTAGCTTTGAACCCATGCTTGTCAGCTGGAGCTGGCGCGCCTCGCCCAGCTTCAAGGCGTCGCGCGTCTTCTGAACCTCGCGCCGCATGTCCTCGATGCTGCTGCGCACGGCGTCCACGCGCCGGTCCGCATCGGTGCATGCAGCGGCCCACACCTCCAGGGACTTTTGCGCCGCCTTTGACAGCTCTGCGGACTGTTCCTCTGCGCTGAGCTCCAGCATGTCCCAGACGGACGCGAGGCGCGCACAAGCCTGCTTGCTGACCACGTCATACTGCTGATAGTGCGCCTCCAGCTGCGCACTCAGCTGCGTATCGGCCATCCCAGCTGCTACGCGCTGCAGGCCTGTGCCGGACCACGCCTTCTTCAGGCTCAGGCTCGAGCTCCCTGAGAGAAACTGCTTTGGCACATGACTAAGCACCCGAAGAGGCTTGATTAGTTTTCCATTACAAGTATAAACATTTACATCCATCATGTCCGATCGTGCCATGCCAGTCTTGCAAGGGCACAGCAGACTTTGCGATGTCCAGTAATCCTGGCCTTCTCTAAGCCAGCTCGGCAGCTGTGCACAAGACCAGGTGTCATACAGCCTGTATGATGCAGGGAAAGGCAAGCATGCCAGAGCTGTAAGCTGGGCAACGGCCCGCCAGAAAGCCCAGGTGGTGTCATAGCGCGAAGCGACGGCAGCAAGGGGTTGCACTTCACATGCGAGAGCAGGGGTCACACAGCAGGTCTGGCCTGGAATCCTACTCAAACCCCTGTGCCCATGACCTGCAAGCCAGGAAGCACGTAGGCGTCGGCTGGCCATGGCCTGAATACCGGCCTCATGTTCCTGCGCACATGCACTGCTAGCCAGGCCAGATGCAGCGCACGAGATGAAGGGGTCTTTCAGGCCGGAGGTAATGGCAGCTGGAGCACCAGAGCGCAGCAAGGCTTGCGGCCCCTGGCTATAAGCAGGCCATGGCCAGCATAAGTACAAATGCGCGCCGGGCTCAGACCCCAGGCCCAGAGCCCCGTGACTTCATGCACGCGCCCTGCATGTCAGAACGCACACGTGTAGGCGTCATGAACTGCCAGCGCCGCATTGCCAAAGACTGCCATGGCGGCGGAGGGTCCGGAGCACGGCGAGCCCTGCGTCGCAGCGCCCTGGCGCGCGCCGGTCTTGGCGCGGCGGCGCCCCTCGGCCTTGCCCTGGCGCCGCGGCTTGGGCGCCTTGACGCGCAGCACGGCGCCGGTCGCAGCCTTGGGCGGACTGGTCTCCTCGCCGTCGAGGCCGCCGCGCTCGGCTAGCGTGGTAGCCGACATGGACGCAATGCGCGACGCCGTCTTCTTGTGCCGGGCGTTGCTGTGCGCAGGTGCGCGGGCTGCTGCGGCGGCGCGCGCGTGCGGCTTGCGCATGGCCTGCACCGCGGTCTTCCAGGTATTACATCGGCAGCTTCCGGGTTATCCCGGGTGAGAACGCCCTCATCCTATATAGTGTTGAGCTTGTCATCACACAGACAATCGGGTTCCCGAAAATGCAGATCATGCATGAGTGAAGTTGCTTCTTTGCGCCTACAACGTGAAAGCCAGACCTTGCGGACGCGCGGCTCGTAGGCGGGGTCCCCGGCAGGTGAGTTGCCCTCGGGCGACCCGGACAGGCCAGCACTGCAGTCGGCGCCTGGCGGAAGCTCCACGCCGCGCGCACAGAGCATCAGGGCCTGGTCGACCGGCGAGCGGCCTGTCTTCATGCGCTTGTTGGGTGCGAACTCGGGCGCCACATCATCGTGTGGAGGCTCATCCACCTGCGTATGTATTTTGCATGCCACGTGGGTTGCCGTTGCCAGGTATCAGCATGTCATACCTGTGATTCAGGAGCCCGCGCACTTGGAATAGCTCGTCAGCCACGGTGCTCGGGAGCGTTGGAGGTACAGCGCGCTTGCCGCCGGCGGCCTTGGGCGCAGCATGCGGCTTGCTTTCCGAGGTCATGCGCATGCGCGGCACGTATGTCGGCTCCGCCTCGCTGTCGTCGTTGGAGTTGCCGCCCTTGCCGCCGCTCGGCGGCGTCGCCTGGCTGCGCTGGGCCGCCGTGTGCTGCGAGAAGCGCTCGCGTGCGGCGTGCGCCGCGCCGACTGCCGCGGCCATGCCGCCCTCGTCGCCGGCCAGGGCGTTGGCCGTGGCGGCCTCCACCGAGACGCCCACGTTGTTCCACAGAAAGTTGTTTGTCCTTATCTTCTCGTCGAGCGCTGCGCGCGCACAACTTAAAGAGGTCGGCGCACGAGCAGCAGGTAGAAGCTGAGCAGCAACTGCAAGCAAGACACGCATGCACCTGCGACCATTGCCTCCAGGTCGGCATTCTTGCGGTCCTTCTCGTCGGCAGCAGCCCGCAGCGTGTCAATGATGGTCTGCCTCCGCTCACACTCAGCTGCTGCCGCCGCAGCCTCGCTGCGCTCCCTCTCCAGGCGCTGCTCAAATGTGGCAGCCTGTTCGGTGCGGTCGGACGCGGCAGTCAGAATCGCCGCCGTAAGCTTGTCGTTCTCCTCCTGCAGCTTGAGCACCTGCATGGCGCATCACAGCGTGAGAGGGACATATGACAATTAACACCACTGAGGCCTGAATTTCTCGCCTACTTGGTCTGGCTGCATACCCGTGCCGTCAGCAAGTTGGTCTGCTCCTTGCCCTGCGCAGCCTCCTCCTCGGCCTGCTTGCGCAACGTGGCATCGTGCTCTGCTTTCGCTGTCTGCGCCTCCTTGGCATCTTGCAGCTCCTTCGCCCGCTGCTCATACCAGTGCAGTGCCAGGCTATTAGCATGTTTTTACAGGTCCAAGCTGACATGACACATGAGCACAGGGCTGTCACCTGGGTGGCAGCGCAGCATTCCGCCTTGGCCGCATCGAGGTCACGCTGCAGAGCCTGGGCTTGCGCATGTAGGTTCGCGCATGCTTGGTCGGCCTCGGACTTGGCGCGCGAGGCAGCATCCTCCGCCTGTTGCAGAGGAGAACTGAACTCATGGCTGGACTCATTCCATGAGGCCGTGAAGCAACGGAGCAGGGTTCAACTGTTGCAACTGTTGGGAATCAGCACCTGCTTGCGCTTCTCCTCCAGCTTAGCCTCGTTCTCTTCACGTACTTTAATGAGCTCCTATTACGCATATCAAAGGCGCTCACAGATGTAGGGCGGTGCACCTCGCACGCTGCTATCCATCAACGGTGATGACATCCAACTGCGCACCTCGTCTGTGCGCTCGACGAAGCGCTGCTTGTCCTGCTCAGCAGCATCGCAGGCTTGGCGGAGCGCAGCCTCGTGCTGCTTCAGGGTGTCAGCGAGCTCCTTCTCCAGCAGCGCGATCTTCTTGCCCAGTTCAGCCTCCGTGCCTTCAAGCTTCTCCTGTGCACACAAGCATTGTCGGCTGACAGAAGCTGTTCCCATGCACATGCTTGCGGTGCATGCATGCGCTCTGTTGGCGTGCACTTGCGCATGTCAGCTCGCAGACCAAGCCAATGGCACATGCACCTGTAGATGCTTTGCAGCCTGGACCTGGCCGTCCAGAGCCTCAGTCAGTTCCACCTTCTCCTCCAGCAGTTTGCTGGCCTCAGTGCGCGCTTCCTCCAGGCTCGCCTGGCCAGCAGGCAAGCACAACTTCAAGCAGCATCATGTGTACTGATAACATTATCACTACAGCAACAGGCGCCAGCGCCATAGCCTGCAGAGCAGCAAAGTGTGAATCTATTGAAAACATGCTGGCACTCAGCCTGCAGATGGACAAGTTTCTACATTCTATGTCCTGTCAAATTGACACCCATAAGCGGCAAAGCTATCTGGCAGCTTAAGTGCACATTTGCCGCGCGCTCTCTGCACGACATGGCACACTGATAGACAGGAGTATACAAAGCATTAACGTTGATGCACTGCCAGCCCCAGGCATGCCAGAGTGACATGCCTTGGTAGCGGCCAGCTCTTGCTCGCAGGTAGCTGCGCGGGTGGCTGTGTCGGCGCGCTCTTGGTCTAGCTCTGTGATGCGGGCTTGTGCGGCAAGCAGCGCCTCCGCCTTGCTAGCCAGCTCAGCCTGCAGGCTGCTTGCCAGCTTCTCATGCTCGGTTGCGGCCTGCTCGTGCTCGAGCAGGCGCCTTGCACGGCCTGCTGCATCTGTCTCCAGGTCGGACACCTAAGCGCACGGCAGCCAATGTTGACTTTGCATCGAGCACCTGACAGGTGCTCAGTTCAGTTCAGCTCAGCTCAGTTCAATGAACCGTGCAATGTGCATCACACATGCATGAATGTTGGGAGCACTGTCTATGAACATGCCTTGGTCTGCAAGGTGTCCAGCTGCTGGTTTGCGTTCACGGCATCCTGCTTTGCTGCAGAAAGCGCCTTGTTGAGCTCAGCCATGTCCGCTTCATGCGCGGCGGCCTCGCTCTTGGCCTTGGCAGAAGCCTCTTCCAGGCTCTTGGCGCGCGCATGCAGCTGCTCTTGCACGGACCTCAGCGCCTGCTGATGCGTGGCCGCCTGCTCATCGGCCTGAGCCTGCACGCCATGATCACTCTTAGACCTCGACTTACTGCAGTGCTCAATCCATGCGCATGTTTTGCATGCAGTAGGCCGCTGCCAATGCATGCAAGCCGCACCTGAGCATCCACCAACTTCTGGTCAGACACCACCAGCTTGCGCTCCATGACCTGGATCTTTTCCAGTTGCTCCTGAGTTGCACACAAGCAGTACCTGTCAGCTCACATGCACCTGACATGCATGCACAGCACACTGGCATGCAAGCACAGCACATGTGCGCGAGCAAGGCCGTAAACATACCTCACATAAACGAAGGCGCTGCACAAAGGCATCACCCAGCTTCTCCTCGCGTTCGCAAACTGAACACACGTGCGGAGTGAGTTGTACATGGCGACACCCTCAAGCATGTTCATATGAGCTAGAACGCCAGGCAGTTGAAGACGACAAGCAGGCGCACTGGTGTTCTGGTTGTTCTTCAGCTTGGTCAGAGTACCCAGGATCATGTCGTGCTGGTCCTTGAAGCGCTGCATGTCGGCCCCCACAGCCTCGACCTGCGCTTCATAGTTCTTGACAGTAGCACGGAGCTCCTCAACAGTGCGCTGCTCGGAGTTGCACTGCGCCTCGAACTTCTCGGCAAGCTGCTTGTGTTCCTCCGCCTGGCGCTTCTGCAGCAACATACACGCGCCTTTTATGACCAAACTGTTAAGAGCCAGAGCTAAACAGAGCACTTTTTAGTCGTTGAATACATATCGCACGTATTTCTCTGTCTCAAGCTTGGAGGTCTGGTGCTCCTCAATAAACTTGTCTGCACAACAACAGACTCCTCAGCTCCTGCTTGACTTTAGTGCTCAGCAGGCAATTTTTGTCAAGCAAGTGTGCTGCATAGTGCTTCAACTCGCGCACCGGCTGTCCTCTTCAGGCTCTCAGACACTTGAGCAACCGCCTGGACCGGTGTGCGTGGTTGCAGCAGGCCTGCATGCTGCGTTGCCGTGGAAAACATTGCGCAAGCTATCACTGTGGCAGTCGCCTTACGGTGACACTTACAGTTGGAGCGCCTGAGCCAGGGCAGGCAGCTGAGCAACCCTCACCAGCAGCCTCTTGGGTGATACACACATGCAGAGTGGTTGACAGACAAACAATGCAGGTGCTCACATCAGGAGGAGCTTCTCAGAAGCTCCTCCTGATGGTAGGGCTTGACAGGTTCACAGGACATTTTGCTTGCGGCAGCAAGCATGCAGTGCATGTTCACATGTCCCATACTGTATGGGCCATACATTCACTTGTGCATTCCTTCATTCATACACGTTGTTCCGGCTGGCAAGTCTGGTAAATCAGTCCATGCCACAGAACTCCTCCCCTTCAGGCTCCGCCTCCACCTTGTTTGGTTCGTCGGTTTTGACCTGCATGACGCACACAGGCTCTCACTTGTATGAAGGTACCAGGCGGCCTACTCAGGTCCTTTGGTCTCAGTATGTGGCAGCGCACCTCTTGCTGTTCTCCATTGTTCTCCTTCAGGAACGCTACTGCGGCGTCGGCATTGACGCTGACGCCAGCGTCCTCCTCTTTGCTGACGAGCGTGATGCCCTCAGCAACCACACGCCGCCAGAAGCCGCTGTACTGAGACTCCGGGCTGCAGTGCTGCGCTAGCTCCTCCAGGAAGGTGTTGAAGTCGCCGCCGCGGCCGAGGCGCACGCTGGCGCCGCGCATCGCCCGCACGCCCCGCATGGCCTTGTCGTAGTTCCTGGCAGCAGAGACATGTGCTGCATGGTAAGCCCATGCTGACAAGGACATGCCTGCTTCCTTGCTAGCCATGTCGACTCACTGCTTCTTGCTTACCATGCACAACGTCACGACACGCATACTACATGAAAAAATCCTATGTCTCAAGCGCAGTCTCGGGCAGTCTCTGGTGCACTGCCTCTTTGCAGGCATTATGCCAAAAGTGCTCTGCGCAACCAGCAAAGAGCAAATATATTTCAAAAGAGGGCAGTGATCGCACCGATCCAGGATGCTGGTGTCGATCAGGCCCAGGACCACCGGCGGCAGCTGGCGGAAGGCCTCGTCCGCGCGGCCGTGCTGCAGCAGCGCCTCAAAGTCCTGGTCGGGCACGATCGTGCCGACGGCCTCCACGCGCGAGCGCGGGGCGGCCGTGGTGTCCAGGTCCAGGCTCGCCTCGGCCGCTCCCCCGTCGATGGCCATCGGCTCCAGGGCCTGCCCGGCCGTGCCGGCCTCCCCAGCCACTTGCCCAGGCTGTCCCTTTGCGACCTGCAGTGCATGGCCGGGAATCAATCGGTGCTACGTAGCACCGTTTGATCACCTGCCATGGCACATGCTGCTGCTCCTACATCTGCACACTTTGCTGCACACATGCAAAGCGGACATCCGCAACAGCACCTCATGCGGGCACACCAGCGCGAGGGCAATCTGTATGACGTGGGGTGGCAATCATGCGAGTATTGAAGCACATCGTGGACAGCTTGCTGCCCTGATGTGGTCAAGCGATGATCACAAACCTGACACAGAGGTTGTGCACGCCACACGCGACCAACTCCTTGAAATGGCATGCACTGACACAGATGGAGCCGCAAAACAAAGGAGAACAAAGCGCAGCCTCCTCAGCCAGCACTGCCCAAGACCTGACAGAGAGCCTGTGGCAGCAACATAGAGCGCGAGACGTACCGGCACGGTCATGGCAAAGTGGCCGGCGGCGCCCTGCACGGCCTCCTGTGCGGCCGGCATGAGCTCCCAGCGCGGCTCCAGCACGCTGGTGACCCAGGGGTCCTCCTCCGGCGGGGGCACGGGCGCCTCGGCGTCCACCTGCAGCGTGGCCAGGTGGTGGCAGGCGCGGTGCAGCACCGGGTTGACGGTCTCCTCGGGCCGCAGGCGCTCCCAGCCGCCTGCGGGCACGCAGGCTGTGACGCAGAGCCCGCTACCACCCCTTAGCGCAGGAGTGACCTGGTTCATGCAAGCCTGCACCTAGATCGAGGGCTTGCACAGGCATGCAAGATGTGAGTGTTGATAGCAGTGCTGCCGAGCATGCTGGTGAGGCGGCTTGTCACTGCCTCGCGGGGGTTGCACAAGGTGGCACGAGTGAGGCGGACAGAGGCGGTGGCGACCTGCGGTCAGGTCCATGGCGGCGACCAGGGCGTCCATGGCGTCCAGCTGCGCGGCGCTGATCGGCTGCGGCAGCGAGTCGAAGCTGCCAAACTCGGCGCTGCGCACGTCCTCGCGGTAGGGCAGCTGCGCCGGTCAAGACAGCGACTTGCGTGCGCTTCCCTTCACTGTTGCTCAAAATGCTGGTCGCCCGCTGCACAGAGCAGTAGACAGGTTGCAGCTGATCAGGCAGCCGAAGCGCCTGCAAGTCGGCGCGCTGCATGGCCGTGGCGGGCAATGCAGCTGTCAAAACAGCGCCAGTCAGTACATGCTAGTGACGCGCCTTGATCAGGGCCAATCCGTCAGGGCTCTTGTCTGTAGCCAGCAAAGGCATGGCGGCACAGATGTGGATGGGCTCAGCCTTGACCTGCTCCCCAAGCGCCCTGTTGGCTTTCAGCTGGCAAAGTCGCACCAACTCTTGTGGCATTGTCAATAATAAGTAACAGGAAGTGCATCATAATAATAGCACACTCGTTCAGCGCCAAATGGTGTTTGCTGTTGCATGTCTGAATGCCGTTGTGTGACACGACATGCAGTGTATACGACAAAGCAATTTTCCCCAGGTATGTATTTCCCCAGGTATGTAAAGCCTACCAGCAGTGCAGCGGCCAGCCACACAGACCAATGCGGAGTGCGGATACAGGCGCCTGCTCGCACGCACACCCCGCGCGCGCTCGCATGGCGAGCGGCGCGCGCACCGAGCCGTCCAGGCGCACGAAGCGCAGGATGGCGACGTGACCGAGGCGCGCCAGCGCCTGCACCAGCGCCGACAGGGCGGGCACGGAGGGCGCGAACGCCCTGTCCGCGACCACCACCCACGCGTCCTGCGAACCTAGCGCTGCTGGGGGTGCTCGCGGGTCCAAACCTCGTCAAAGCGGGCGACTTAACACTCGTCACAGTAGGCCAGGCCAAGCCACCGCTGTGCCATGCCTGACTGCATTGTGTAGGATCAGTGATGGACTACCAGCGGTGTGCAGTACAAGAGAGGTCTCAGCGGCTCTGTCTTCACGCACACACATTGGAGCAACAGGGCGCCATGCCTCTTTGAAATAAGTATCCGTCAGGCACACATGTTGCCTGCGTGCAGCCGCCAAAGCAAACATCGCGCGCTTGCGCTCTCCTCACGTCAGCCTTTGCAGGCACCGAAAGCCAAGCGCACTGACAGGGCATCCCCTTTACGAGGGGATCTTGCCTTCATGCCCATGTGCAGGGGCACCCGCGCAGCCTCCACAAAGCCGAAGAATTCCAGCGCCTTGGGCCCCGGCATGTAGCCCAGAGTGCGCTTCATGTCCTCGTTGAGCGGCACGACCTCCTTGCCGTACTGCGCCGCGGGCCAGCGTCTGAGCTCACCGCGCACACGACGCCGCCTGTGGACCCAGGACGGCTCGCGCTCCTCTCGCAGAGCACGGCGGCGCCAGCAAGCCCTCGCTCACACTGGCAAGCACGCGCGCGCCACTTGGGGCGCTGCCCGTGGACCTGACCCTACCCTAACCCTAATTTCATCCATCAGGCCGCATCCAGCGATGCACACTGAAGTCTGCGCGGGGCGCGCCATGTAGGCGCGCGTGCGCATGTCCGGCGGCACCTCGTTGTCCGGGTCCGACTGCACCTTGTACTCCGACTCCGCCTTGACCGCGTGCGTCGAGCCCGGCGCCGAGCTGCGCTGCGAGTAGCGCGCGGGCCGCGGCCAGTCCGCCTTGAGCACCTTCTTGAACATCTGGGCGGCCGCACGCGGCTCAGCAGACCCTGGTAGGGCTTCAATTAATTCATCAGGCAAGGCATGGGGATGGGCTGCTTATCTCTATCTGGCAGGCCGAAGGCAACTCAGCAGGCCCTTGCAACGCTTTGGTCATCTCACCCGGCACCAATGTGTGTGGTGTGGTGCCTCCTGCAAAGCCGTGCATGCCGCGGAAGTGGGCATGCAGATGTGATGGGCGGCAAGGCTGCGGGCGGGTGCGCGCCTTGACGCGGATGTGCATGCGCTTGCCCAGCGACAGCGCGCCGCCGTACGTGGGTGTCGAGGACACCTCCTTGTACCTGCATGCGCCTGCCCCTGTATGTGGAGCTTTCTGCAAAGCACATGCTAAGCTTGTCCTTCAGTTCTAGTGGTGCACAGCGCCCCATGGCGGTCCACCGAAGAGAGCCCTGGATGATCCGCATGAGCTGAATCGCACTGCAGCACCGCTCTGCAGTGCACATTGTCTGCTAGCGGCCCCACTACAGGCCCTGCTCCACACCCAGGACTGCCACCTTGGGAGTGTGCCGCCGTGCGCGCTCGAAGCGTGCAGCGTGCAGCGCAGCAGGGCGCCCTGGTCTGCAATAAAATGTAGCTCCCAATCTGCAGAACCTATAAGATCTGGAACGGTCTGGGGCGCTGACCTGTTGAGGTGCAGCAGGTCCACCGGCTCGCGCGCGCGCCGGCGCTCGTGCCGCACGTCCGCCAGCAGCCTGTCCAGCCACTGCGCAGCGCCCGCATGGTCGGTGTTCGATCAGCCACGTTGGTGGGTCCGGCATTGTGATGTTTCGTTTTTCTATGCATGGCCACCGGCACTGCAGCGCCGCCAAGTCTCAAAGGCATGCCCGCACCCCGCTGAGCAATTGCGTGACCAAGCGTGGCAGTGGTACACGCCCGCATGTACGAATCTGACACCTTCATAATATCAATGCACAGAGTGCAGCAAGGTGCTGCATAGCAAGAGAGGGCGCGAGCAGGCCTGCCGCGCTGCTGTGGCGGAGGCCATGAGTAGAAACCATGAGCGGGGCCGCACAGGGCGCATTGTGCATGCGCAGGCGCGAGCGCCCGGCCGCACCTGCTCGTTGAACGCGCGGTCGGCTCGCGCCGCCTCATCGGCCTCGTCGGACGGCGCCAGGTCCAGCAGCACCACCTCCAGCATGACCTGCGGCACGGGGTTTGAGGAGTGGGCGGTCTGTGCATGGGGGAAAGGGGGCAGAGGTGCAGGGTTGGCAACCTCGTCCAGCATGTTCTGGCACGCGCCTCACACATGTGCAGATTATGCATATTTATGTGAGAAATTTCAGACTGCCCTGTCTGTTCAGAGACTGAAAGAGACTTTAATGAGCGCAGTGCAGATCTCGGGTGAAGGTGGTGCGAGAGTAACAGCTTTTTGCAAGCACGGCGCGAGCGCATGTAACGATGCATGTAGATTTGAGCAGTGACTCAGCACGAGGAGGCTCCTGCGCCCGCCTGACCGGGCGGGGCCGCCCGGGGCGCGCCTCGAGCTCGCGCAGCTTCGCGCCGATCGCCTCCAGGATCTCGCCCAGGTTCTCCACCTTGCTGACGCGCGCGCGCAGGTCGCTGACGAGCAGCCAGCGCGCGGGCGATCTGGCCAGCGCCGGCCG
>JAABUV010001219.1_pt1 | contig 37572 bp, 34 predicted proteins | sample 5559971 | NCBI WGS metagenome assembly JAABUV01 (sample SAMN10711881, study PRJNA513362) | rock metagenome | isolation source: Antarctica rocks | place: Antarctica: Victoria Land, Knobhead nord | collected 2015-12-19
AACTCATGTATGTTTCTGTCTCTAGAGTTTTGATGTTTACTCTTTTGAATGCTTCTGCTACGTGACGCAGAGTCTGATTCTGAAGTGTTTCTAGTTTGCATTCTTTGCTCGACAGTTCATCTTTCTTGTTGCGCTGATGTCAGACTGACGCTTCGAATGCAATTTCTGATCTCACTACTGCTGAGTATACTTGTCTCGCTTTTGTGAAGATAGCTTCTTATGTGAAGACTTTGAGACGACTAAGTGTCAGCATTCTTGTGACGTGATTCGTCTCTATTTGTTGAAGATGCGCGTCTCATTGCAGTTTCGTGTTCAGTTGCATCTCTAGAACTCGTACGTCTGATTTCAATTTAATAACTTAGCTTTCTATTTGTATGCTAGCCGTCATGTTGAATCTCTTCGATTTTCTAGTGAAATGCGTGAGCTCGTACTTTTCTGATGCGAACGTTGCGTCATGAGTGCAAGCTCATTTCGCGCAGACGTCGTGTGCTTTACTCAGTGTTCTGCAGATTTCTTCAATGAATCTGTCGTAGACTAGAATGTTAATATCATTTACGAAGTCAAGCACTTCGATTTTAATTCTCAATGCTTCGCATTTTTCGATTAAACTTGCGTTGAAGAATAGAAAGAGAATTGATGAAATGAAAAATCTCTGCGATATGCCTGCGTTTATCTCGCGCATGTCGCTCGTTTGTTCATCGAATATTAGCAACGTCTCTCGATTCTCTAGAAAGCTGCGTGTTCATTCGATTATGTAGCTTGATGTTCTTTTCATTTTCAGCGTGTGCAGAAGTCTGACGTGTGAGACTCAATTGAACGCTTCAATGATGTTTAAGCTTAGCATGAAGGTCACATATTTGATTTCACAGTCTCACACTGTGTGAACTTGATCTACTGGTAGATTTAACGTCAAGATCACGAATCACTTGCGTCTCACTCTCAATTGAGCATTTGATAGCATGCGATGAGTCTCGACTATGTCACTTAGTCTTTTGATCATGATTGACTTCAGCGCTTTGCTCATGATATCGAGCAAAGCAATGAGTCGATACGTTTTCGAATTGATATAGTCACTTTTCTTTGATTTGCGTAGTACTATTGTCTGAGTCTTTTTGAACTGCTTTGAATGATACTTGTGTGTTACACATGCGTTGAATAAACTCGTCAGTACTGAGATCAGTTCTGCAAGATTCGCTTGAAGCGCTCTGTTTGAAATATCTGAAGCGCTCGACGCTTTGTCTGCTTTTACTCGTCTAATTGTCTGCTTCACTTCATCTTCTGTGATGCGTGAATTGAATGAGACTGTCAGAGATATGAATGATTCTGCGATGTCGCTGACATTCGCTTGAGAAGATGAGAGAAAGAACTTTTCTTGCAGTATCTCGATTTTTTCCTCGAACGTCGTTGTCATATGATCAATGTCGCTTCGCTTCAGTGACGAAAACTGAGAAAGCTTTTTAGATAGCTGACTTTCGATTCTAGCTCATTTTGCAAAGCGTCATATCGATTTGAGTGCTTTGCTCAGCTCATGCATTTGTGTTCTGAAGTGTGCGCATTTCGTTTGTCGAATGATCTTGTTTTTATGATCGTTGTGCTTCAGATATTCATTTCACGCTTCTAGTGTGTCTTGCGTTTTTCATATGATTCGCAGTCGTCTTGATTTCATTACTACTTCGAAGCAGCTTTGATTTCAAAAGTCTCTTGCTTGATTTGATGACTTTGTCAAGAAGATAGATTTCTTGATGATCTTCTGTAGCACTCTGATAATCTTGCACACTCTGTCATTCATCATAGTCTTGTCGTCTAGAGAGCGTTTCAAAGATAGATGTATTTGCAGATAAGCACTCAATGCTTCTGTATTCATTTTCTTTCAAAGTCATCGAGTCAAGAGTTGCACTGAGATTGTTTGTAAACATAGCTCTGTGATGATTGAAAGATGATTCAATTTCTGATGCAGATTGATTTGTATCTTGCACTTGCATGTCATGAACTGTATTTTCTCGCTGCTAAAGACTAGATCAATCGTCGTAAATTGATTGTGAGCTTCGCGAGTAATAGTGTCTGATTTCAGTAATAATTTCAGTCTTGCGTTTGTAATGACGTTTAGTAGAGTATCAGTCGTCGTATGACGAGTGAAGCATCTTCGCTTCTCTCAGTGAGAATGATGTAGATTGAAATCTTCTATGATCAGTTGTTTGCAGTCATTCTTGAGTAGTTCGTTCAAACGAGAAATGATTGAAGATCTCTCTGTGAATGTAGTAAACAGTGAGCATGAGTTGTAGACATTTAGAAGTCTTAGCGTCTGCGTTTCATCGTCTGTGTTGCGAGTTAATATTCTGATTGAGCAAATGTCTGACTCAGCTGTTTCTACTATTCATTGATCGAGTCTTAAACATTTGTTAACGTATATGCATGTTCTTGATTGAGATGATGAGTTTTTCACTAGGTAAAAGAAGTTGTGTGCTGCGCTAAATGACTGCAAGTTATTGTTGTTGCAACCTTGCTTCTGTATAGCTACTATGTCGAATTCGCGAACTTTTCTGTCAATTAGAAATGATTCTTGAATTCTTAATGATTTTCTGATGTTGTACTGTAGAATTTGTAGAAAAGACTGTTTCATCATAAAGTTATTCGTAGCTGTTGTTGACTCTGCAATGAGAAGACTCTTTGTATGCTTTCGATCATCGATGATCTTTCTCACTTTCTGATTGAATGTTTCTGAATCTGCTCAGATGTCGTCTCGTCTGAGTCACTACTCACGCAAGAGAAAAGATCAACTCGTCTTTTCTTGATTTCTACTATCTGTCAAGCTGATTCATCAGCGATTCAACTGCATGTTTTCAGCATGATTGTTGCTGAGCTCGAGAAGTTCGTTGAATCGAAAGAATTCATTGAACCTGAAGAGTTCGTTGAATTTAAAGAGTTCAGAGACAGCGAGAAGAATGTGCGATTGTATTTAGACGTCTCAGAGTATCTGAACGATCTATTTCTATAGATTTTGAACGCTTGTTTCATCTGCTGTTGTCACTTGAGACAGATGCGTCTTCAGAGTTTGTGATTTTCATTGCAGTTGACGCAACGTCTTCTATTCGAAGACATCACACACTTCTCTATGTAATGCTTGTCTGCGCATTTTTCGCAGCGCTGATTCTTTCTGCAGATCTTAGTCATGTGATCAAATTCGTGACATCTGAAGCACTGTGTGATGCGACAGTTCTTTTCAAATAGCTTGCATGCACATTCTTGATACGAGTTCAGCATGCTCACGTTCATTAGTCGATTTGTCATCGCTTCGATCGCGATCTCTACGATGAGCGACGAATGAGTCTTTTCGCTATCTGCTATCTTCTTGAACCAGACTATTCTTAGAACTGTCAGATCTTCATGAAGTCTCGCGTTATCTTTTATCAGTCTTTCAATGATCTTTTCTTGATTGCTTATGTCTATTGTAGTGCATACTTCATGTGTCAGCATTGCGAAGGTTCGACGTGCTACGCGTGTTGAACTCGCGATTTCTTTTGCTCACGTCTGAGTCTTTTTCAGATTTACTCGAGTATCTGAGCTAACTGCGTAAAGGAAAATGTTATCGCTGCTCAGCTTGCGAAGTGACACGATTAGATTTCTTTGACCTGTCGACACGTCTGCAATTCTCTGTAAAATCTGTTCGATTGACTTCTTCTGTATCTCTTTTATTTCTCTTCTGTTCATTATCTTAATCATGACTTCTCGTTTCTTGCGAAGCGACGACGAGTCATCTCTGAAACGTTGCTCTCTCGTCGCTATTTCTTCTCTTGTCACGTTCGCTCATGACGTGATTTTCGTTGAAAGACGCGTATTTTTCTGTGTATGCAACTGCTTGTTAAGCAGTTGAACTGATGTCTTCAGTTTCTGTACATTCTTCGCGATGAACGTGTTCTGATTCGCGTGATGTTTTTCTTCTGAGTCGAGTCGAAGACGTTGAATCAGCTTCAATGCTATCTCTTTTCATGAATAATCTTTGCTCTTCTCTTTCTCTAACGTTAATATCTTTATTAGTAAATCAATAATGTTAGCAACGTTCTCTTTATCATCACGTGAGTGTTTCGACTCTGCATCTCTGTTTTCTTGCGACGAATCGACGTCGCTTGCAATCGTTTTCGAATCAGCATTGCTGCAATTCGTGTAATTCATCGTCGTTCAATCATCTTCTAGATTCACTCTGCCTTGTTTGTAGTGCTCTTTTTCAAAATTTGTGATGCGTGCGTTGTGATTGTTTTTTACTAGCTAGTCATGTTTCAAGTTTTGAGAATTCAAACTATCAATCAATCTCTGTGAAAATCATTAAGAATGATGATTTCAAGATTGATGTTTTCAAGATTAATGATTTCAAGACTATTGCACTCAAGAGCGATGATTCTAGTAAGAATGACAATTTCAAGATCAGTGATTTCAGTGATGATGATTTCAGTGATGATGATTTCAAGAATGATGATTTCAAGAATGATGATTTCAAGAAGAATAATTTCAAGATCAGTGATTTCAAGAATGATGATTTCAAGAATGATGATCTTAAGAATGATGATGCTAAAAATGATGATTTCAAGATTAGTGAATTCAATATTATCAAACTTAAGAATAATAATTTGAAAAGCAATGAGTTCAATAGCAGCAATGAAATTGATTTGAAGAATGATTTTGAAAAGATCAAAGATGATCATGATACAACTACTTTTCATTTGATACAAGTAAAAAACAAGACAAAGAATAAAATGAAACAGAAATTTCTAAGTTATTGCACTCAGCTTAAACTCAACAAGCAATTGAATGAGATTAATCATCAAGCATACATTTAAGACTTCACACAGTTTTAAATCAGAGTAGAGATGAGAGAACAATTGAATTCATGAAACAAAGCATGAATGAGTCTTCATGAGCAAAAGCTTCGCAAGAATATTCTCAAGACAAACGTTTGTACGATGATCTGTGCAACAACTATTAATGATGATTCACTCATACAAGAGTTTAAAGTTAATCATGTCATCTTGCAAAAGATCATCAGACTTTAGAATGTCGAGATCTTCATTGATATGACATGAGCTGAAAATGCTACTACTATTCACATGTCTGAAAATGATGAGCAACTATCATCATTTCAGAAAGATGTTCAAGAAAACTGTTTTGTGTCTTATTTTAATCGCTTCTTGTTTGATAGATTCATGATAAATGACTATTCTCATCAAATGTTTAAAAAACAATATCATATTATCTTGATTTTAGACAACATCATATCAAAAATCTGATATAGAAATGAAATGCTGTTCAAAATTGATATGACTCTTTGTTTAAATATTGCTTTTGCAACTGCTGTGTTGAATATTTTCTGCAACATCACTGCATTTATTGCGTTTATCAATGTTAACAGTAAAATCAACATGATTGACATTATTAAGTTCAAACAGAATGATATTGAAGTTAAGATAAAATTCAGTCTCATCATAAACTACATTAAGACAGAAATTTTCTCAATCAACATTCTTCTTCTCATCTTGTATTCAACACAGATAGCTCTACTTAAAAAGAAATTGATGTCAGATTTGCAGATGAAGAATGTGAAGATATGCATGATAAATGTTTATCAAGAGAAAGAAAAGTTGATGATTGTTTTCATGATGATTAAAGATATAAAAATTGAGTTTCAATTTCTTTCTGATCATCTTCTAGTTGAATGCAATCGCTCAAGAGATTCATTTGTCGTTATTATCAACTGATCAAGTCTACAAGTTGACTATTTTAAGAAACTTCATCTGCTGAATGAGCTAAAAGTCAAATTTGAGGCAGTAGAAACATACATTGACTACAACAAATCATCAACAGATTTTAACTTCATGATAATAAAACATCAACTGCGTGATGATTTAAACGTTGAAACAGTAATAATCGATGATGTTTCAGAGAAGCAAAATAGTATTACGTCACTTGCAGACAACATGATGAATGACAATGCTTGAAACTCTACATTATCTGAAGAAAGTAAGATAGCTAACAATAATGAATGAAATTATCTGTTTCTTCAAGATGATAGCAATTCAAACTTCAGCTTAAAGAAATCACTCAACAAAAGCATTGAAGTGAATCAATCATAATTTATTTGATAGTAATTGAGTTGTGCTGTTTGCTGAGAGTTTCTGTGAGTGAAAAAGCTAAAATTGACAACTTAAAGCATAAATAAGAGAGAAATAAAACGAAATAAATCTCAAGACAAGATCAGAATATGTCTGATTTTAGCATGATAATCTCATCAGATACTTGCGTTCTAATTTATTCAGCAATAAACATGAGTTAAAAAGAAATCTGAACAATATATTTAAGATGATGTATCAACTGCTACATATCATTCTAAATCATCGTGAAAACAAAGAAGTTCACAATGTTCAAATTGTTTGTGATTCATTGAACATTATATTGAACAATCAATCATCAACATGTTAATTCATTTACGACACTAGCGTGAATCGCTTATTTAGCAAGAATAATATTCTCAACTTCATATCACAATAACGATAATCTCATTGAAAATCGATCATTAAATTCGCAACAGAATTCATAGTTTAAAACAGTATCTTCTGCTCATTTTACTCGAATGTGTGCTCTTCTAGCAGATCAATCAATCTACTCACTTCAATGTCACTGCATACTTATGTTGATTCACAAGATCATCTGAATCACTGCAATAATGCTCTTGATTTATATTTTCATTCTGCAATGTGCTTAATTAAGTCTTTTCATTCAAAGAATTGAAAGCAACATCATATGAATAAACAATATATTTCAATCATGATGAATCTTAAGAGTACATCTAAAAAAACTTCACATACAACGAGTTATGCTTCATTGCAAGCAACGTTCATTCAAATGTAGCTTGACTTTAGTCACTGATGTTTAACACTTTCAATGATTGATGAGAACTTAACTCACTAATTGCATATAGAGCGCGATCACAAATATGACGCATCAGACTTCATCTCATCTTGAGCTTTTATCTTAATCTTGTTCATTAAATCTATTAACTCAATTCTTTGCTCAAAATCAACTCAAACGAGTGACTGATGAATATAAATAGTGAGTATTACACATTTAAGAGAAACATCACGCTTAAACACATTAATGATTAGCTAGACGAGAATCAACTCAAATTCAACAATATAACTCTGATGTGCAATGCTTTTTGAATCAACGCGAAACAAGTTGAATAAATATATGAATAAATCATAGTTTAACTGACTACAAATGAATCTTTCTTGACAGAAATCAAGTCAGTCAGCGAAAACAAAGCATTACAGTTGTGCATCAAGTTTTTAAACGACAAATAATCAGATCAATTTGAAGATCTAAAAACTGTTCATATTCATGAAACTTGTAAAAAGTTGATTCAATGAGTTTTCTTCAACATTCGTTGTAACGTTGTTAACGAAAGACGCAAGACTCAAAAATTGTCATTACAGACAGTGACATCTTTCACATTTATGACTTCAATGAATTCAGTTTCGAAAGATGAGAACTTCACTGATGCAAGTAACACATGTTCATCGCTTGCAAGATCAGTATTATCAACGTAACATATTTTGAATCATCAAGAGTTGAATATGAAAGTATTTCAGTTAGCAGCGATGTGAATTGATACTTCAGCAATTAGCTACTGCTCAGTCTATCAAATGATGTTAAAGACAGACAGTTTAAGTTTTAACTTCATAATGCAAATATCTTTGAATGAATGAAAGAAGTTGCTAAAGCTAGATCTGAAGCTTGAAGAACATGCATTTACTATCAAATACACATTTAAAATGAAGAAAGTGATCAGTGATAACAGATGATTTCAGCAGATGATGTGTGCTTCATGACAGAATGATCAAAGACACGTCGCATTCAAGATGAAGTTGATCATGCTCACATTTAATATGTACTATTAAAGTTATAGAAATCATTAAGACATCATTTGATACTAATGTTACATCAGATGCTATGCTCAGTTTTGATAATTGCTTAATGAAGCAAAGAGATAAAACATCATCTGAAGAGTCAGCTGTGATGTCATTTATACAAGTTGAAGCTCAATCAGACTTGATTCTCAATACATCTCAAAGAGTTTCAATTATCAATCATCATATCACTCATATAAATGACATAGCTTCAACATCTATCATGACTATGAATAAGCTAATGCATGAGTATCAGAGAATATAAATTTCAGCTAAAAACATCTTAAACATTATCACAGAGAATTCTAATTATCTTTTGAGCGTTAAATTAACTGAAAACTCGCTTAAGAAATTGTCAAATGATATTAGTACAGTCAATCATTTTCAAGACTCAAGCATATGAATTGAAAAGTGAATCATCATCAACAACAATAGTGACTACAAGAATGTCATCTTGATAAATAATGATGATGAAAATATTTCAATAAGCAAGCGAGTCAAATTAAAGTTATTAGATCAAGAGAATATTATTGAGTTTTATTATTTTAATTCATCAACAATCAAAGATAAAGTTTGTACAATTTCTTCAAACACAGATAGTACATCACAAGATCTGATTAGTGATAATTCGTCTGAATCTTTTTCTGAGAATCTCATGAACATCGTATTACGATTTAGCGAAGAAGAATTATCATTGAATGTGAAAGATTTCATTGATCTTGAAACATAAACTAATGCTACAATCAATGTAAACAGTCATACAACTGTTGTTGAAAATACACTTGCAACGAAACAATCATGAAAATCTACTATCACTTTCTTTGAGAAAAAGATGAACTCAATGAATGTTGATGAAGATGATTCAACTTTCAAGCAAGAGAATTCAACTGTCAACATTGATGTAAATAAGTAAGTAAATCATTGACTCTTACAATGACTGTAAAGACTAATGAAGAAATAAGACTTTTGCAAAACATACTCATGAAAGATGTTGAGCATTTGAGTGACTCAGACAGATGAAAAAGAGCAATCAGATTGTTTTTGCATGATGAAAACAAGATTGTCTTCATTGAACATATTAAGATCAAAGACTTAGTCACAAAGCTATATCTTTATTAAGTCTTTGACATATTCATAATAACTGAGATGAAGACGTGACAAAATGATGAGTATCTAACAGATGAAATGAGACTCAAAAAGATATGTAATTCAAACATGTTGTGAAAATTACTTTACTAAAAAAGAATTAAAATCTTGATATTTCTCAATCTAGTTGCTTTGAATCAATTACTTGTACTTGCACAGATTGAAGTGATTAAATATTAACACAGAGAAAATTTCAGTTAATCTCTGCGCAAACACAGTAAAACTCAATCTCAATTAGCAAATGTTAAGTATTTCTTCAATATTTCAAGTAAATGAGAAATTTAATGTTCATGCATCGATAACAGCTCATTTGCACTAATCGTTTCTATCAAGAGTTTCAATCTCATATACATGTTTTCAATCTTGCTTTCTCAATGAATATCTCAAATGCAAAAGCATTTAAATCTACATGATGACGAAATAAACTGAGAAATTCACTTTGTATACAAAGAGATCTCACTTCAAAAGAAGATTTGTAAGCTGAAGTTATAAAAGAATGACAGATCAGAATTTTACAAATACAATGATCAGAGAAAACACTTTATAAATGATAATAGACTGATCTGCATCATCATCATATAATCATTCTCAAAACATCTCAATAAATTATGAACAGATTACAACGTAATGTTTAACATCAAGAGAGAAAAGTCTTTCATTAAAATATTTAAAGATTGAAAATCTCTGAGCTCTTGAAGCAGAGTGACTTGTGACGAAGCTCACAACAAAGTGAAACGAACTTCATTTACAATCAAGAAATTCACAGACTTGAATGTAAAAACTCGTTGATGAATGATAACTGAAACTTCAATGAAGCAAAGTTCAACTCAAATGATTTATTGACTGAATAGTATCAAGAACTGAATGCAGTTAAACATAAACACTGAGTGAAAAGCACAAGATAAACATTGCAAAAAGCTGAAAAAATACACGTTTTCACTGATCATAGCACTAGACAAATTTCACAAGATAATCATCAATAAATCAATTGAGAATCACGAATAGATAAAGACTCATATCAACAAGATGATTGACTTCATAAGCACAGTCAGCTTAATGCAAATCTGTGAACACTCAACTTTCATTGATGACGAATCTTTAATTGATGTATTATCTACAATGCATATAAAGATAATTGTACAATTATCTTTACAGTATGATACAATCATCAACAAAAGCATGAATGCACATAAGAAAGTGATGAAGCAAATATATGAAAGTAAATTGACAGCATGAAAGCGACACAACAAACTAGATGAGAAGTCAAAAGTCGATATTCAAGAATATTTAGCAAGAATTAGAATACTGCAAGTGCTCAGCTCTTTTTCTCAACTTTTGCAACTGAAGACAACGAAGCATCTTTTCTTAATTGATGAATACAGCAAAGAGCAAAGATGAATCAAAATAAACTCAATGACTCTGTATAAAGTGACTGATAATTTCGCAAACTCGTTTTAACGTCACATAAGAGAAATCTGCAATCACAGTCATTGCTCTAAGATAATGACAATTGACAAGCTCATCAAGAAGTGAAATCTCAAGAAGAAGATGATGTTCTGTTTGATGAATTCAGTGCAAGCAGAAATACTTTATCATGTAAGTGATTATGTTGTATGCTGCGTTGCTTGCTTAGCAACGTGATGATGAATGCAACAAGAATACTTTACATTATCAATGTTAACTTCAAGTGTAAAGTATTTCACAATCATGAAGAAAATTCTCTGCGTCTTGATTACAAGCTTTCTAAGAAAGAGTCAGCTACACGAAATCATAAGATTGTTTCAAGAAGAATCTACAGTTACATTTAAGTTCGTTGCATCGAGAATTGAGTCATCTCGATATATTATAGACACAATCTCAGTGATAGATTAAAAGCTAATTTTCACTAAGACTTATTATTTAGTACAATTAAATTCAAAGTGAATGATGAATACACAGAATCAAGCGAAGAAAAGAATATGATGTATCATGCAAATGAGATTCATCGTTATATATAGCATCATATGCACGAGTTTCGACATTGAAAAAGTGATTGACAACAGACAGTTTCATCAATGAAGTTTGTTCAATAAGATGCTTGAGTTTCAAAAGCTAAATATTCATGATCTTACTTAAGATGATCTCAATGTCAATAAAGAATCTACAACGAAAAATAATGATTTGAACTTCACTTTTGAATGAAACATATTCAATGAGAGAAGCATAGATCATCAGTTGTTTTAAACATATTCAAGATTCAATGAATGATGACTTAAAATCTGATTTCATCGCAATGATTTTGAATTTTCACAGCTATGATATGTCTGACACATCATGTTAGTGCATTACAAGAACTGTCATCAAATGTCATAATATGCAACTTTAAGTAATGTAAAAATCAGAGTTCATCAGCGTAAATTCAAGACACATTAGATCAGTACATAATATTAAGTTCATAAGCTTGTAATATCTGAAGTAATCAACATGCATCATATGCAATTACAGTTACATCTTTATTTTCTTTATATTTGCAACCTTGTAAGACTGAAAATCTATTTGATTTTATCAATTTTAACTGATATTTAGCTGATTATTAACTGAATTGAGCCGACTTTTTCAGATTCTGTCATCGAGCAAAAAGTTAGCTGTTAAACATTTTGTTGATGCGCGACTTTGACTAGCATCAATTCTAAATCAACGTTTATTCTGAAATCATTCTCTTTTAGTTCAATGAACATAGCAATGATAGAGACAGCAACATATAGAATGTTAGTTAAATGTTTAAACATCAAGATCTTTGCTGTTATTATCTTGAAAATCGATTGACTCATAACTACAGCTGAAAACAAGTCTGAAGAAGTGAATCTGCATGAGCTTTTTCACGCTGAAGTTCTCAAGCAAGTCAAGATCAAGCTTCTCTTTGAATATCATGACTATCTAAACATCTTCAATCAAGCAATGATTGATCAGCTATCATTGCATCGTTTCTACAATCACAAAATTGAGTTAATCAATGAAGAAACATTCTCTCGAAGCAAACTATATCAGATGTTCAACCATAAGCTTCAGAAGATTAAGAAGTATCTGATTAATCATTTAAACAAAGAATTCATTTTCTTCAGCTTCGCATCATACGTCTCGCTCATCTTATTCATTGAAAAGAAAGACGATAGTCTGCATTTCTGCATTGATTACAGAAAGCTCAATGCTTTGATCAAACGAAATCACTATTCTTTGTCATTGATAGACGAGACTTTTGCTCATATACAAGAAAGCAAGTATCTGACTCAATTAAACATTATTGTCGCGTTCAACAAACTACGCATGCACTCAGATAGTAAAGATTTAACTATCTTTATTATCTTCTTCAATTTATACAAATATTATGTAATGCTCTTTGAATTAATCAACAAATCTGCGTTCTATCAACACTATATAAACGACGTATTGTTCAAGTATTTACATCAGTTTTGTCAGATTTATCTAAATGATATTATCATTTACAGCAAGATCTTGAAGAAACACAAGTAACATGTATGATTGATCTTAAATAAACTACAAGAAGCTGATCTACAGATAAACATCAACAAGTGCAAGTTTCATGTTCAGAAAACTATCTTTCTAGAACTCTTGATATCAATCAAAGAATTGAAGATGAATTCGCGAAAGATACAAGCAGTCGTTGATTGATTTACATTTAATAATCTCACTCAAATGCAGTTTTTTATTGACTTCTGCAATTTCTATCAACGCTTCATCAAGAACTTTTCGAAGATTGTTCGTTCAATGATTCAACTTACTCAAAAGAAGATCATATTTGAATGAAATAAAGTCTGTCAAACTGCATTCAATCACATGAAGAAATGTATGACTGAGACTTTTATACTTCATCACTTTGATCAGACTTGCAATTTCATTCTTGAAATTAACTCATTCAACTACGTCAATGATGAAGTTCTGTCTCAATATGATGATGAAGATGTTCTACATTCAGTTGTTTTTTATAGCAAGAACATGTCTTCTGCTGAATGCAACTACGAGATATATGATAAGAAACTGCTGATCATAATTCAAGCTTTTGAACACTGATGACTTGAACTGAAGCTGATCAACATTTCTATCAAGATGTTCATTGATCATTAAGCGCTCATTTCATTGATGAAAGACAAGAAGCTGAGTCAACGACAAATGCGCTGAGTTCAGAAGTTAGCTGACTTCAACTTCAAGATAATGTATTGATCTAACAAACAGAACATTAAGATCAATGCATTAACTTGTTGAGCTAACTTCATGTTTAAAGATCTCAACGATGAACGTGTTCAATATCAAAGAACTACTATTCTGATATCAAATTAAATAAAAATTGCTGATTTAAAGAAGAATAATGATTAATCAATTTATAAACAAGTTCTTGACATGAATGAAATTGACGAGAATTGTACACTACTTCGTGAAGTAATAGCAAGAGACGAAGCACAATATGAAGATATCAAATTGAAGAATTGTTAAACTCAGAATAAAATCTTGTTTCATGATAGTCAGCTATGAGTCTTGTTCAATGAACTTCTACAAATGAATCTGATTCGTGAAGTACATGATCAGTCATTGATTGATCATTCTGAAATTCTTAGAACAATGAAGATCATAAAGTAAAATTACTATTAATCTTCTATGCAAAAAACAATAGATCGATATATTTGAAACTGCTACGTATGTCAACGTTCAAAGACATCAAGAAATAAATCAAATGACTTGCTTCAATCTTTATTTATATCTGAACAGCAATGATAGAACATAATCATGAACTTCATTATTGATTTATTTGATTCGTACGACTACAACGCTATTCTAACTGTCATCTGCAGATTGTTAAAAGAAAGACATTATATTTCTTGCATCACTGATGATGAAGATATCACAGTCAAAAAGACAGCTGAAATGTTGCTTCAATGAGTATATTGAACTTACGATTTATCAAGCTTCATTGTATTCAATTGAGATTCTTAGTTCATCTTTATTCTTTGAAAGTTTCTTTGCAAATGACTGAGCATTTCTCTTCAATTGTTCATCGTATATCATCTTCAGATCAATGATCAAAGCGAATGAGTCAATCAGAATGTTGAGCGATATCTTCGTTTCTTCTGTTCATACATGCAGAACGACTGATTCAAGTGACTATTCATGATTAAGTTTATTGATAATAACATCTTGTCTTCAATTATCTTCTTGATTCTCTTCTTCATGAACAAGAGTTTTTATTCTCATATGAGCTTCGATTCTGACATCATCGAGTATGAAAACATTCGCGAACGTCTGCAGATCACTCAAGTTGAAGATATATTTGATCACATGAATAAGACACTAATTTTCGCTCGCGAAGCTCTGATTAAAACACAAGAGCAAATAATGAATCAGATTAACAAGCATAGAAAGAAGATCAATTATGAAATTGAATCAAAGATGTTTCTGAACGAATGAAACATTATTACAGTGAAATTTTTTAAAAAATTGAATGACAAGATGCTTGACTCATTTCAGATCACTGACTCTGTTGACTCATTTTATAAGTTGAAACTATTAAAAACTATGCATATACATAATGTATTTCATTCAGAGCTTCTTCGTTCTGTCGTCAATGACTTTCTGCCTGATCAAAAGAATGAATCTTCGAAATCAATAATGATAAACGATGAAGATAAATGAAAGATCGACGATATATTAAACTCTCAATAATATCAAAGATGACTTCAATATCAAGTTAAATGAAAAAGTTATAATAATGATCTCAACTGATATAACGCTGATGACGATGAATTTATGAACGCTTAAGAAATGATTAACAACTTTCATATCAAATATTTAAGAAAAGCGCACTAAGAAATAATATTCATGTGAACATGAATAGTCAAGAGAAAAGAATAATGTTACGATTCTAGTCTTCATTTATTCTTTCTAGTCTTTGTCTGAGATTCATTCTAATCGAGTTTAGTGAGCATTCAAGCTAAAGATGATGTCATTGAGACTCTGCATCATATGTGTAAGATGTCAATTCAATTGAGTTTAGCACAAAGTTAAGAAACATACATATAAGAATTGAGTTCTTTTCTGTAGATACTTTTCTTTCTTAGCATTTATTTATTAGTTAAATGACATTCATATGACTTGCTTTATGCTAATCTCTAACATGAATTGCGACGAGAAAATAACTATTAGAAACGAAAGAGTAGAACGCGAAGAATGCAAAGAAACGAAGAAAAACAAGAGTATGATTGCAAGAGTTTGAGCGAAAGCGCTTGTATATGCAAACTATCGATGTGATTGATTAACGAAAAGATTTAACATATGCAGAAAGCTATCTAATTCTTGACATTGCAATTGTCACACTTCTCATCAAATTTACACTCAAGTTCAAACATCATCAATATCTTTCATCTATTTTTCATCTATTTTCGTATTATCTTTCTTCAATAAATAAGAATGAAGCTATTCAACTCTTTCAATCACTAATCTTTCACGCAGCTATGACTGATCAACTTGTCTTAACGTTATGCTCAAAGATACTTCATTTTCTGTTATTACATTGATGATTTGATGTCATTGCTGAAGAAGTTCATTGTTATTTTACCACTGTTTATAGATTTCAGAAGAATCTCTTCATGTACAACTTTTCGTTCAAATCTCAATTTCAACTCAAAAACACTTCTTGAAAGATTTTTTTAATTGCTGAAGACTTTCTAATTACATATCTGAAGCAACAGTCATGAGCTATGCAGAAAGAGATGATGTGATTTCTATGAAAAAAGTGAGATATACATGTTCACAGATTCACAATATTCAGAATTCTGAAAAAGAAATACTGAAGCAATAAAAAGAAACAGCATGTGAGTGTTAGACAGAATGATGAGCTTTGTTTGAATTGAGTAACAAACATGCTTCGTTTGATTATTAAACAGCTTGTGTTTATGAATGAGTCTTTATTTGATGAGATCACAGATTGATGTCATCAAGTCTATGCATCAATTGATGAGTCAGCTCACTATCAAGTCTCTAGAAAGAAAGAGCATTTTTGAAGCGTTCTTTTAACATATATAATCAATGACTATTTACTCTGTATTGATATTCGTGAAGATTGATTCAACGACGAGACTTTCTTTCAATGACTAGCAGATGAATTGCTATCTTTATGCAGTTTCTTTTCGACTTCAAGAAGTGTGATCATCATGAATAATGTCAGCGTACACTGTAATGCTCGTATCGAAGAACTCATTATCTCACATGAATGTGAAGTATGATATCTGTCTTCATATTCATTGAATTTCAATCTCATCGAGCTCAGTTTCAATGTGCTGAAGATCTGAGTCAGAAAACATTTTAAGAAGATATAACTTTATTTTGAAGACACTTTTAATGAATTTCTGCACTATGCAGTAGCAAGAAGTCGCTGTGACAGGTTTTCAAAGCAGCATTTCAAGCATAGCATCAAGAATTATATCTTTGAAGCTGATATTAAAGTCTTAAAAAGAGATCTTGAAGCAAGTACTATAGATTTTGATTAGTAGTGTCTGAACAGCTTTATTTTCACCTATTTTGAAGATGTTTTAATGTGATAATAAATGTTGAGAGATTGAAATGTTGAAAGATTTATACAAATTTGAGAAAGAACGTGACAATTGCAATGTCAAGAATTAGATAACTTTCTGCATATGTTAAATATAAAGCAGCGACTTTGATCAGATTACATGTAACTTAGCATATACACAGCGTCTAGACAGTGTCATAATCATAGACTGCATGCATTTAATGAAGAAAGAAAAAAAAATCTTGTGTCTTCACATCATATTTACAAATGATAGTTGTTTTCAATCAAATCTGAGTACATTAAATTGAAGATTTTCAATATGCTTTTGTACACTCATTGTATGATTACAAATGATATATCATCTGATTTAAATGCTTTTCTAAATGCTGAGAAGTTAATAGCGTACTTGATTTTCTCTTTGATAACTCTTGATCACTGTATACTTTCGTTCAATAGTAATTCTTCATTGATTTGAATTTTCGAAAATGATGAGTACATTGCTTTCAGAAATGCTTTGCACTTTTCATTAAATTTAGTTTTCAATTCTTTTTGCAAGTTTTGTATTAAAGATAGCTTTTCAATTAATCATAATTTAATGAACTTGTATGTTTAAAACACTTCTTTCTTTTTAATGTTGTGATCAGCATTGAAACTCATCTGTACGTGATGCTGACTATGAATTTACTGTTTAGCTACAGTAAAGTCTAAAGATTATCAAAAGTTTGAATGATATTAAGATGCTGCATGATGATGAAGCGCTGTGCATTGATTGCATGCAGAGTTTTCCCGATCATGCAAACTTTAATAATCTCAATGTGCATGTTATAAGCAATCTGCATGCAAATGAGAAATTTAAATAGAATGCAGAACTACAAGAAAAATCACTTATGAAAATCATTTGATTCAATATCTTATCATCATGATGGTGAGAACTGAGATAAAACATTCTTGTGTTTGATCTGTTGAAGATGATTAGTAAAAAGAACTTGAATCATGAACATTCTTTAAATTTATATGCTAACTACGTATAAATCTTGTTAAGACTGCATGTCTGTTACTACAACATGAGTAACTCATGAAATTCATTAAATTTGACACAAGCAAACTTGAGAATCTCATTAATATCATTTAGCAGACGTTCAGACATAAACATTTTATACATGAATAATATGTTGATGAGAAAACTTTATTAAAAGAAGAGAAATACAAGCGAGTTAGTAAAGAATGATTGAATTATGCTGTCTAATAAAAAGTGTAGCATATGAACATTTTTGCAAAACATGATCAATCTGCATGAGAAAGATCTTTACAGATAACATGAAATAAATGAGTTGTACATTTTACAAGTGAAGTGAGCATCTGCGAAGCATGATATACAATGACAATGATTGTTGATCTTAAGAATCTCATTTCTTCATTGAGTTCTAACTCTTGAATATCTTGATGATAAAATCAATTTCTAGTTAAAAACATCATTTGTATAACTCAAGAGAACAATAATGTATATCAATGTGATTAAAGAAGAAATCGACTGCAATACACATGCATATTGCAGATGAAATGTCTGCAACTCATGCTTAAGAAGTAAACTGTCAAAATCTGAGCAGTAAAAGATTTCATTCATTTTGAACTGTGAATTTGCTGCAAGAGACTACTTCTTGCTAAGGGAAAAATCAGCATAAAGATCGTGTTTTATGTATGTTGCATGCAACGTATGCAACATATTTTCAATAGATCATTAAAGAAGCTTTGAAAAATAAACAGACTGACGTTTTCAACGTTTATACAGCTAAAAATGAAACATGACTATTTTAAAAGCTATTTGCATCGATTATCAGAGAATAATTTGAATAAATACTATGAAATATGCAAGATGAGACAAACGTTGAAGCACTTACTATTAAACTGCAAACATTATAAAGCAGAACAGTTACAACTTAAAGCAAAAGCACAGTTCAAAAACATGAACACTATATTAATGTTGTTTATCATTAAGATTGAAAGAATCACAATGCTGAAGTACTTGAAAAGTACTTGAATTACAATAACAAAATGACTATTAAAAACGAAAGAATAAAGTGAAAAGAACACAAAGAAATGAGAAAATAAAAGCATGAAAGAAAGAAGTTGTTTGATTGAAAGTGCTTGTTTGTACAAACTATCAATGTGATTGATCAATGAAAAAATATAAAGCAGCGACTTTGATCAGATTACATGTAACTTAGCATACACATAGCATCTAGACAATGTCATAGTCATAGACTGCATGCACTTAATGAAGAAAAAAAAATTTGACATTTATGATTTCAGATCTGATGATTTCGCTCGCAGTACAAGCATCTTGATGATTTGTTGCATTTATTTTGCAAATGCTCAAATGTTTGACATTTTTGACATTAATCATTTAATCGATAATCTTAATATTCGACTGTTTGATGTGTTGATCTCGTAGTTAAAAGTTGTTTTTTCAGATGTCTTTGCACTTTTGCTTCGATTTTAAATGCTAAGATCATCAATGCATGTTTATTTCGTGATCAATTTTCGCTCTTCAATAATCATATAAAAAAAGTTTGAATGACATCGAGACGCTGCGTGATGATGAAGCGCTGTGCGTTGATCGCGTGCAGAGTTTTCGCGATCGCGCAGACTTTGATAATCTCAATGCGCATGCTACAAGCAATCTGCACGCAGATGAGAAAGTCAAATAGAACGCAGAACTACGAGGAAAATCGCTTATGAAAATCATTCAATTCAGTATCTTGTCATCGTGACAACGAGAACTGAGACAGAACATTCTCGCGTTTGATCTGTTGAGAGTAATTAGCAGAAAGAACTTGAATCATGAACATTCTTTAGATTTACGTGCTAACTACGTATAGATCTTGTTAAGACTGCGTGCCTGTTACTACGACATGAGCAACTCACGAGACTCGTTAAGTTCGACACGAGCAAACTCGAGAGTCTCGTTAATATTGTTTAACAGACGTTCAGACACAGGCATTCTATACGTGAGCGATACGCTGACGAGAAGACTTTGTTAAGAGAAGAGAAACACAAGCGAGTTAATAGAGAATGATCGAACTACGCTGCCTGATTAGAAGTGTAGCATATGAACATTTCTGCAAGACATGATCGATCTGCACGAGAAAGATCTCTACAGATAACGCGAAACAGATGAGTTGCACGCCTTACAAGCGAAGCGAGCGTCTGCGAGACGTGATATACAATGACGACGACTGTCGACCTCGAGAATTTCACTTCTTCACTGAGCTCTGACTCTCGAATGTCTTGATGATAGAATCAATCTCTAGTCAAAGACATTGTCTGTATAGCTCGAGAGAACAGTAGCGTGTGTCAATGTGATTAGAGAAGAAATCGACTGCAATACGTCTGCAACTCATGCTTAAGAAGTAAACTGTCGAAATCTGAGCAGTGAGAGATTTCGTTCGTCTTGAACTGTGAATCTGTCGCAAGAAAACTCTCTGAGTAATCTCTCAAGCCTAAGAAGAAAATCAGCATAAAGATCGTGCTCTATGTATATTGCATGCAACGTATACAACATATTTTCGATAGACAAATGTCAGCGACATCGCAGAATCATTCATATCTCTGACAGTCTCATTCAATTCACGCATCACAGAAGATGAAGTAAAGCAGACAATCAAACGAGTAAAAGCAGACAAAGCGTCGAGTGCTTCAGATATTTCAAACAGAGCGCTTCAAGCGAGTCTTGCAGAACTGATCTCAGTACTGACGAGTTTATTCAACGCATGCGTAATACACAAGTATCATTCGAAGCAGTTCAAAAAGACTCAGACAATAGTACTACGCAAATCAAAGAAAAGTGACTATATCGATTCAAAGACGTATCGACTCATTGCTTTGCTCAATATCATGAGCAAAGCGCTGAAGTCGATCATGATCAAAAGACTGAGTGACATAGTCGAGACTCATCGCATGCTATCAAATGCTCAAATGAGAGCGAGACGCAAGTGATTCGTGATCTTGACGTTAGATCTACTAGTAGATCAAGTTCACACAGTGTGAGACTGTGAAATCAAATATGTAATCTTCATGCTAAGCTTAGACGTCGTCGAAGCGTTTAATGAAGTCTCACACGTCAGACTTCTGCACACGCTGAAAATGAAAAGAACGTCAAGCTACATAATCGAATGAACACGCAGCTTTCTAGAGAATCGAGAGACATCGCTAATATTCGATGAACAAACGAGCGACATGCGCGAGATAAACGCAAGCATATTGCAGAGATTTCTCTTTTCATCGATTCTCTTTCTATTCTTCAACGCAAGTCTAATTGAAAAATGCGAAGCATTGAGAATTAAAATCGAAGTGCTTGACTTCATAAACGATATTAACATTCTAGTCTACGACAGATTCACTGAAGAAATCTGCAGAACACTGAGCAAAGCACACGACGTCTGCGCGAAATGAGCTTGCATTCATGACGCAACGTTCGCATCAGAAAAGTACAAGCTCACGCATTTCACTAGAAAATCGAAGAGATTCGACATGACGACTAGCATACAAATAGAAAGCTCAGTTATCAAATTGAAATCAGACGTACGAGTTCTAGAGATGCAACTGAACACGAAACTGCAATGAGACGCGCATTTTCAACAAATAGAGGCGAATCACGTCACAAGAATGCTGACACTTAGTCGTCTCAAAGTCTTCACATGAAGAGCTATCTTCACAAAAACGAGACAAGTATACTCAGCAGTAGTGAGATCAGAAATTGCATTTGAAGCATCAGTCTGACATCAGCGCGACAAGAAAGATGAACTGTCGAGCAAAGAACGCAGACTAGAAACACTTCAGAATCAGACTCTGCATCACGTAGCAGAAACATTCAAAAGAGTAAACATTGAAACTCTAGAGACAGAAATATACATGAGTTCGCTACATGTTCATCTGAATATGCTACAGAACAAGATCATGCTACACAGTCAAGTCAACGATTGAACGCAAGAAATCAGACAAGCATGCGAACTAATACGCGCTCGTTTGACGAGAGTTAATCGCGTCATTTCTCGCTCACTCGTCATCAAGAAAATAGCACTTCTGAATGTCTTCATTCAAGAAGATGCAAAGATACAGTCGAGATGCAGATGACACATCTTCTTCTTCACAACGATTTCAACAAGCGATAACATCGCAATAACGCAGTATCACAAAGATCAATGAAATCAACGATGAGAAAAGTACAGAGAACGCGTCGCAGACATCAACGCAATCTCAGCACAAAGGTTGCATCTGAGCAATAAGACGATAAAGATGCGTGATGATTTTCAGAAAGCAGAAAGCATTCTTGCAATGCACATCAGAATTGAACGCATAGATCTGAATGCTTATTTGCACTCTAGAAACATTTCAGGCACGAATAGCTCGCGATGCGACTGCGAATGAAGTCATCAGACAACGAAGCATGTACTCATGCACTGCTCGAACTGATCGCACCTGCGATCAAGAATGCTACAAGATGCTGACTTCTCAAACTATCAAATAATCGTCGTCATCACGAAGAGTTTCAGAGCAGTAGCGAAGATGATGATGAAAACGAAGCTCTTGAAGCAATTTAGAGTGACTAGAACACTCGTTCTCTAACGTGCAATCAACGCGAACAAATTTGATACATAGTCTCAAAACTCACTGTTTCAACTGCGTGAAGCAGCTGTGTAGACTGCGAGTGATTTTCTACCTCAGAGAGTTTTGTTCACTCGATACAGATAGCATAAAGTTTCTCATGAATCGATCTAATCGATGTCACAAGAATGTATGAATTTATTATTATTATTAATCATATAAAATTGATTATTAATTTCAATTTGAGATTGTATGATTCTAACTCAGTTTTTAGATTTTACATTTCAGTTTTCGTGTTAAAGATTTCGATTTTCAGACTGTGTATGACTATTTTGTGTCATTTCTCGTCTTTTTTAATGCTTTTAACATCAAAAACATACTTTTATATTGCTTTTTATGCTAGTAAGATGTCTGCAATGTATTTTTTCAAGATCATCAGAGTAATGTTGTTTTTCTTTAGCGTTTTGACTATCGTGATAACTATTAGATCGATTTTCGTCTTTTTTAATGTGTTATTTATCGAATCTCGCATTTTCATCATCTTTAAAGTTCAGTTCTCATTTTTGAGATTGACAATGAATCTTCTTTCACAATACTGTATTTCTTGTGATTTTGATGAGAATTTCTTGATAATTAGATTTCATTCATCTGCACTTGCATTTGCATTTGCATTTGCATTTGCATCTGTGACTTGAGCTGCTTTTTGTGCATATGTGAGCTTCTGCGTTGATTTTTGCGAATTTTGCATGACTTGCGACGTTTGCGAAATCTGCGTCTTCTGCGATTTTTTTTTTATTTCTTCATTAAGTGCATGCAGTCTATGACTATAACACTGTTTAGACGCTGTTTTTTCATTATTATTTTTATTTCTTCATTAAGTGCATGCAATCTATGACTATGACACTATTTAGACGCTGTGTGTACTCTAAATTACATGTAATCTAGCTATAATCGCTGCTGTATATCTTTTCATTAATCAATCACATCGATAGTTTGCACATATGAGCATGTGAACTGTTTATATGATCAAGTGATCACATAAACAATTTAAAATTGTGAAAGCTGATCACTTTAATGTGAGTTTTCAACTTGTCTGTATGATTATTCAGTTAAGCGAGCTAAATGAGCTTTGATCTATGTAGATGAAAGCTGATCACTTCGACGTAAGCTTTCGAGTTTGCTGTATGATTACTCAGCTGAACAAATTAAATGAGCTTTAATCTATATATTTGCGACGCATGTAAATCGATCAGAAAATCGAAAAATCGATCGATTTACTGCATCACGCAAGTGTGTAGATGTGCAAAAGCTGAATCATGCCTTCGCAATGTGTATGTGTGTGATGTATATGAGTTGCAGCGCATGCACAAAGACGTTGCTGTCGTTCTGTGTATATGAGCAAAGACTGTGTCGTGTCTTCGCAGTGTATGTGATTGCGATGCATGTAAATCGATCTGATAAAGCGAAAAACCGATCGATTTGCTGCATCATGCAAGCATGTAGATGCGCAAAAGCTGAGTTGTGTCTTCGCAATGACTGTATTTGCGACGCATGTAAATTGATCAGAAAATCGAAAAATCGATCGATTTACTGCGTTGCATTGATGTGTATGTGCGCAAAAGCTGAGTCGTGTCTTTGCAGTGACTGTTTTTTTTTTCTTCATTAAGTGCATGCAGTCTATGACTATGACATTGTCTAGACGCTGTGTGTATGCTAAGTTACATGTAATCTGATCAAAGTCGCTGCTTTATATCTTTTCATTGATTAATGACATCGATAGTTTGCACATACAAGCGCTTTCGCTTAAACTCTTGCAATCATACTCTTGTTTTTCTTCGTTTCTTTGCACTCTTCGCGTTCTACTCTTTCGTTTCTAATAGTCATTTTCTCGTTGCAATTCAAGTATTTTTCAAATACTTTAATGTTGCAATTCTTTCGATTTTGGTGATAAACAGCGTTAATATGATGTCTGTGTTTTTAAGCTGAGTCTTTTTCTTAAGCTTTATCTGCTCTGATTTATAATGCTTGCAATTTAGTAGTAAATGCTCTGACGTTTGACTTGCATTGCATATTTCATAACATTTGTTCAAATTATTCTCTGATACTCGATGCAGATAGCTCTTGAAATAGTCGTATCTCATTTTCAACTGAATAAAGATTAAAAACGTTAGTTTATCGATTTTTCTAAGCTCTTTTAGTGGTTTCTGACTTAAATTCACGTTTGATATGTGCTTTTGATACTGATTTCCCTTCTTGATGCTGCTTTTTCAAACATTTAACCATTGTAATTTCGTCTCTTTGCAAATTTGCTTTTTGATAAAGCTTATAATGATTGCTTTCATGTTGTTGATGACTGATAATTCTTGAGCAGCGTCTTTGATCAATTGATCTGCTTTTTCGTTCTCAATAATGCTTTTGCAACTTGATATTCACTGTATGCAAATTTGACACTGATTCTGACGTAAATTGATCAAGTTTTGTCGTATGTCATTGAATAACTTCGCATTGATGTTGCTCTTTGCATTTAGTCTTTGCAAAGTCATTTGACTGTTCATGTACACTCAAATTTCGCTGTTTTTGAATGCTTTTTCGCTGCACATTGCGATTGCATCGCTAATAGCTTGCAGTTTCGCTTTCATTATGATAATTTTGTCTGAAACGCTTGTCGCTTTGCTGCATCTGACAAGCTCATGCATGAATATCACTGTCATTTCGATTTCTGTTTCAATCTCTGCTATCTTTTTTCAAATTTGCAATGCATCGATATACATCACTATGTTCTTCGCCTTTTTGATAATTCTTTCTAATTCTCTATAGTGCATATTGATCGTTTCGCGAGTTTCGCTTTTTGCAAATTCAATTTGCAGTTTCGTCAGATATTCGATTTCTTGATCTCATGATTTCTTAAAGTGAGATATTTTAGTTTTCTGTATTGAATTTAGTGTTTTTTGCACTTTGTTTAATATTCGATATATCTGCGTGAGTCTGTCTTTGCACTTCTTGACTTTTCAAGATAAATTCAACTTCATCTTGTTTCAGTTCAGATATTTCAATGCATTCAGATCTAGATTCAATTCGATAGAGTATTAAGATGAGTACAAAATAAATGTTCTTTTTCTGATAAAATGTTTTTTCAATAATTCAACTATTCAAATTGCATAGTTCTTGCACTTTTGATCTAATTGCATCTTCATCGACGAGATTTCAACTTCTATTTGCATAGCATCTATCGATGATCTTCAAAACACACTCAGAATTTTTCGTAATGCAGCGTTTTGCAGTTTGCAAAATTTGACTAAGTAGCTTTTTTGATTATTTCATCATATTTCAACGTCATAATCGCTAATAGATGTGATGCATGTCAGATATAACTGCTTTTCTGATTTGACATTTAAGTTTCACTCACTATTCATTAATCTAAACAACGAGTGTAACATTCTTGTGACTGTCGCGATTTTCGTTTGCACATGAACTTTGAAGTTGAGCTTTTGATTCAGTCAGACTTCTAGTCATCATACGCATGTTTTTGATTTTATGATCATGTTATTGAGTAGAATAATCATTTGATTGAGTGTCGTCTTGTGACTTTCAAAGTGTATCAATTTAGATTTCGAGTCATTGAATTGCATTGCGTTGTTCTCAGCTTATGTGAAAGTGATTTTTGCTGCGTTTTTCAGCATTTTCACATTCTTGTCAATATTTCTTCCCTCAATGTAGAAGTATTCCCGGCCCGATGCACGTTTTAATCCCGTGCACATCCCACTTTACTACTTTCATCTTTCTTCAAAAATCAATTACAAATTCAATATGACTTCAATTGAGGCAGCGCTTGCAGATCTAGCTTTGCAAGACTCATCTAACTACATTGCAACTGTAAAGAAATTCAATATCAATCAAAGCACGCTGTCACGACGACATAGGGGCAAAACGGCCTTCGTGAAGAAAAGCAAGCAAACGACATTAATTCTTTCGAACCAACAAGAAAAAGAGCTTATTCGCTATATCAACAAGCTTATCGAGCGTGATATACCTTCTTTCAATGCCATGATTCGCGTTTTGTGTATAATATATCTGGAAAACAGCCAGGCAAAAACTGGTCTTATGAGTTCGTTCGACGTCATTCAGATATACTGCAGTCAAAGTTTCTACAAGGCGCTGATCTAAAGCGAAAGAAAGTCGATAATGCATATCAATATCAGCTTTATTTTGACCTTGTAAGTGCCTTCATTACGTTTAGTTTCATACTAATATAAGGGTAGGTAAAGCAAAAAATCGAAGAATATAAGATTCTTTCTTCAAACACATACAATATGAACGAAAAGAGCTTTCTACTTGAACTTCTTCAAAAGACTCAAAGAGTCTTTAGTTTAAAGCATCTTGACAGTGACAAATTGCTGAGTGCTGATCAAGACGGCAATAGAGAATAAATTACCTTGATTGCAATCATTTGCATGAATATGACTCATATACCTTCTTCGATTATTTATCAGGCGATATCAGGCAATATTCAGAACAGCTGACTTACTGAATATGATTTCAAAGAGCAATTCTGCTTCTTTGCTTCCTTCGCTACTGACTGAACTAACGATGAATTGATTTACTCTTGGCTCACTATCGTATTTGACCGAAATACAAGGTCAAAAGTCAGAAATTCACGCGATTATCGCCTTCTATTCGTTGACGAGCATGACAGTCATATCAACATGAAGTTTCTTGACTGGTGTGAGCAGAACAAGATGCTTGTGACTTTATATTCTTCTTATTCTACGCATCGTCTTCAACCTTTAAATGTCAGCTTATTCAATCCTTTGATCAATTACTACTCGCAAAACCTGAACGACTGAATCTTTAAGAGTCAAGAACTTTCTCGAATATTGAAAAGAGACTTCTTTGACCTATTTTGACCTGCATATCAAGCTGCTTTCACGTCTGTCAACATCAAAAGTGAATGGGAAAAGACAGAATTGCTGTCTTTCAATTCGTCACAGATCATAAAGCAGATTAAATCGAACGCTAGATCTGTTTCAAGCCATTCTTCTTCTTCAGCATTGTCAGAAGCTGATTGAAGAAAGATTCAATGATTAATGAAGTCAGTTGTAGAAGAAGCAATTGGTTCGCAAGCTCGTAAGTTGAACAATACGGTTGAAAAGCTTACTACAGATGTTGCTCTTCTGAAAGCAGAAAATGAAGATCTTCGACGAATAGTACGTATTGAGAGAAGTCGCAGACGACGTGAAAAGCCTTTATTTGACGATTTAGAGATTAATGATGAGGCAAAGAGAGTGTTTTTTAGTTCTAATAAGATTCAGGCGACTCGTGATCATCAAATTCAAAGAATCGAAGAGAAACAGCAAGCTGCTATTCAAAAGACGGAAGAAAAGAAACAAAGAGAGCTTAGAAAGCTAGAGAAACAGCGTTTAATAGCTGAAAGAAAGATGAAACGAGAAAAAAAGAAGACGAAGCGAAAGAAGAAAGCGAAGCGAAAAAAGAAGCTACGGGCGAAGAAATTGAAGCAACGACGTCTAATTCAGAAGCAAAAGCTGAAGGCTAAAAAGCTTCAGAAAGAGCAAAAGAAGAAGTCTAAAGAGGTGAAAGTACAGCAATTCACTGATTTTGTTGCTATTGAGAAGATAGAAAGAGAGTCAAGTCAAATCAGGTCTACGCGAGCTGAAAGGCAATTCAAAGCTTTTAAGCGATTTGATGATTGATTCTTATAGCTTGAAAGCTTCATATAAATATCGACAACTCTCTATATTAATTGCAATTTGATTCTATGAATGATGGTTGAATAATAATAAAAAAAGTATGAGTTGCTAATCGAGTTTAGAATGTGCACGGGATCGAAACGTGCATTGAGCCGAAAATACTTCTATAGCGTCACGTCGTCAATATAGCTGAGTGACTGTAAATTTTCGAACTTTGCGCGAATCTTTGAAAACAAGTATCGAATATAAATTAGAAATAAAATGAGCGAAATAGATGAGTCTTGTGATATTTCTGTGCTTATTTTCTTTGGTTTCTGACGTTCGTTGTCAAATGCTAAGTCAATAACTCGATTTTGTAAGAAACATTTTACTCAATTGATTAAATTGATCAATATTTTCAATTTAATCAATATTTTGACCAGCTGTTTCAATGCAACATGATCAAAGACTTCTTTGACATCTAGAAGTAGACATATAAGCATGTTTTCTCAACTTTTCATCATTTGTGCATCATGTACTAGGTTTAGAACTGCGTTTATAGCTGATCTTTGTTTTCTGTCTTTCATTTGATCAAAATTTAGCAGCTTATCATTAATTTCAGCTGTGTACGACAGTTGCACTGCTATTATTTTTTCTGCTACTTTGTCTAAACAGTTTAGCAGCGCAATAATTCTGTATGTCTTCGAAATTGAATAATTCGACTTGTCTGATTTTTTTAGAATAATTTTCGTATCTTCGCGTTATATCTTCGAATGATAGTTGTTTTTGATCAACTCTGAGTACACTAAATTGAAGATTTTCAATATAGTTTTGTACGCTCGCTGTATGATTGCGAATGACATCTCGTCTGATTCAAATGCTTTTCTGAATGCTGAGAAGTTAATAGCGTACTTGATTTTCTCTTCGATAACTCTTGATTACTGTATACTTTCGTTCAATAGTAATTCTTCATTGATTTGAATTTTCAAAGATGATGAGTACATTGCTTTCAGAAATGTCTTGCACTTTTCATTGAATTTAATCTTCAATTCTTTTTGCAAGTTTTGTATCGAGAGTAACTTTTCAACTAAACGTGATTTAGTGAACTTGTATGTTTGAAACACTTTTTTTTTCAATGTTGTTTAAGAAATTGATTCAGAATTGGTTTTTGATCAGCTTTATTGCATCATGATACGAATTTCATGTTTGCATTATTTCTGTTCATGCGTCGTCATTTCTGCATCTTTTTCAGATTCGCTTTTTTGACGGCAGCGTCTTTTGTCTTTCGATGAGCTCATTGTTTCATCAGAGTTTTGATTTTGCGCATATTCGCTGTTTAAATATGAATAATTTCACTGTATTCTTGATGCATTTCATTAAGTAAATGACTTTTGCTTTTAAACTCATGATTCTTTGCATCTTGATCATCATTTTGTCTTTCGTCTTTTGCAAATGCTCATCAAAGTCTTTTCAGTTGACTTTTTGCAGATTGTATGATGCGTTCAACGAATTTTCGATCAACTTTATCTTTTTCGTAACTATTGTAAATAGAATTACTTCATGATTGAATTCTGTGTCTGCATTCTCGTTTATATATCAATTCTTGATGTGATTGCGCATATTCTTTAATGCAAATGCTAAGTCAAGTATTGAGCTTAACTGACTTGAATAGCTGTGATATGTGTTTATATCAGAAGTGTTAATCAGATTGCACTTATGTAAATTTACTCAACTTATTAACGCTTTCATTCTAATAAAGTTTGAAATTTTTGCGTTTCATCAGCTATGATGTGCATTAAAGTCTTCAACGATAATAACTTTTTGCTTGAAATTTAGCATAACTTTTGCTAATTCTCGCTCAATCATGTATGATTGCTCGTCATCTGCATTCTGTGACTTTTCGTTGTAAATATTGAACAATAAAATTTCTTTCTGAATTTTATTGTTTCTTATTGATATCGCTTGCATATCTTCGCTATTGACTATGTCTGATCTTGATGTGCATGTAAATTTCTTTGCGTTTTTCGCAACAAATATCAGTACTTTGACATGAATATTCTGAACATTTGATTTGATGCAGATAAACGATGAATGCAAAATTGTTATATTCTCGTCTTTCATTCATGATTCTTGTAGTATAACAATATCTGTCTTGTTCTTCGCAAATTTCATGCATGCATGCATGATTTACGTTGATCTTGCGCAATTGTGCTGTAGAATTCAAATATTCAACGTGTTTGCAAAGCTTTCATTATTTGCGTTGTTTTGTGACATTTCAACTGCAATACTTATTACAATTTCGTGACTAGATGATCTTTTTGTGAGCTAATAGACTGAGCTGCCTGATATGTTTTGCACATCGCGCTATTTGCGAAGTGCGCATTTTGACAGTTGCAACATCTAGAAATCATGTAATTGCATGATTGCTCATCTTTGCACGTAGATAATTGATATTTATGATTTCAGATCTGATGATTTCGCTCGCAGTACAAGCATCTTGATGATCTGTTGCATTTGTTTTGCAAATGCTTGAATGTTTGACATTTTTGACATTGATCATTTGATTGATAGTCTCGATATTCGACTGTTTGATATGCTGATCTCGCAGCTAAAAGTTGTTTTTTCAAATGTCTTTGCACTTCTGCTTCGATTTTGAACATCAGTATTGTCGAAGCATGATTCTTTCTTGCTTTATTTTCATCTTTTGATAATCATATTGAGTTGATTATCAGCTTCAATTCAGAGTTGTACTTCTTTAGCTCAATTCTCAGATATTTCATTTTGATCTTCATGTTGAAGATTTTGATTTTCAGACTATGTATGATTATTTTGTGTTATTTCTCATCTTTCTTAATGTTTTTAACATTAAAAACATGCTTTCATATTGCTCTTTGCGCTAGTAAAACATCTGCGATGTATTTTTTCAAGATCGTCAAAGCAATGTTGTTTTTCTTTAGCATTTTGACTATCATGATGACTATTAGATCGATTTTCGCCTTTTTCAATGTGTTATTCATCGAATCTCGCATTTTCATTGTCTTCAACGTTCAGTTCTCATTTTTGAGATTGACAATGAGTCTTCTTTCGCGATATGATATTTCTTGTGATTTTGGCGAGAATTTCTTGATAATCAGGTTTCATTCGCCTGCATTTGCATTCGCATTTGCATTTATGTTTGCATTTGCATTTGCATTTGTGACTTGAGCTGCTTTTTGCGCATATGTGAGCTTCTGCGTTGGTTTTTGCGAATTTTGCATGACTTGCGACGTTTGCAAAATCTGCATCTTCTGCAAGATTTGCGAATTCTCTGTCATTTGCTTTGCATTGATTTTCTTTTTAATGTTTTCAGCATTTTGTTGAATTAATTGTAGAATGATTTTCAGTTTGTTGTTTATTTAACTTTGAAGTCAATCAATTTGCTTCTGAATCGAGTTTTCTATGCTTTTGTTGCATGCTCTTCAAATGTAGATTAAGCTATGACTTATAGTCTCTTTCTGTTCTGATATTGCTTGTCTTAACTGATTGACTGCAAATTCAATTCTTTCGCGCAGTCTCTTTATCTGCATCTCTTTAAAGATGACATCGTAGCACTTGCTCATATTAACTTCGATGCTAGCTTCTTTTTGCAAACTTTTCATCGCTTTTCGCTTTTTTATTCCTTTGAATTTCACAATCGCTCATGTTTGCTCTTTTTGCTGCAAATTTGCATTTCGCAGATTGATTGTATTCTTGTCATTATGCGCGTTTGCATGTGAATTTAGCATCAATGCATCAAGTGAACTAAACATGTATTGCGTTTTTCTATTTACTGATGTGAGTGATTTTTGTTGACTGCAAAATAGATCAACAATGTCATTCTGCAGTTGTTTGCTTGTTGATGAACTCATGCTAAGTTCATCTTATAGATTTATTTCAATCTCTAATGTTGATTTTTTGATTTCTATCGTTGATGTTTTGAGTTCTGACGCTGAGCTATTGCTTCTGTCGAGTTTCGCATTACTATTCACGAAACGAGACGAGAAAAAGTGTATAAAGTGACTCTTTATATTTCTTTTCATAAAGAGTTTTTTTGAGTTTCAAGCTTTGAACTTCTAGAAAATTCACTTGACATCACTTAAATATCTCTTTAATCTCTTACTCAGAGTGTTTCATGTAAACAGTAACTTTAGTGTAAAGATTTCCCAATTTCTATCTTGAAATCTGCAATAAATCATCTTCTATTATCAACTTATGTCAGATGAAAATGATATAAATCTAGTTTGCAAGAATCTAGATTACTCTTTTTGATAGAAAATGCTTAATACAATTACTTTATATTTCAGATATTAAAGTAGTCGTGTTATCTCGCTCAGAATAGTAACGACTGATCTTGATTTATTGTCTTGCACATCAAGAAAAGATAAAACAGATAGTGATTTAATAAGAAATGCTGTACTTCTCTGAAACAACATTGTTCTCTGTGCAATTTTCAAATGCACAAGAGTTCAATTTCGATTTTTGCGTCAGTACACGATCTTCTGTGCTGTTTTAAAGTCAATTGATGACTTGTTCTTTTCTTGTGAGTTTGCTTCTTGATTTGTCAATCAAATCACTGTATGAATTGATGATTCTTTCTTCTGCGCTGATGAACTCTCGTTTCGTCGCCGATTTTGGTCTGCATGAGCGCGAAAAATTTCACTTTTTGATTTTTGACTTGCGACGCAGTCATCTGTGAAGTTATTGAGTCGAATGAGAGCTTGTTTTGATCATGCAATTGTGCTCTATAACTTGTCGATTGATTTGGTATATCATATGCTTTGATAAATCGCTGTTGTCAGTGTTGTTGTTGATCTATAATTGCAAAGTTCTTTTGCAATGACTGTCTGAATGTCGTATATTAGTTGCAGCGCATGCGTAAAGACGTTGCTGTCGTTCTGTGTATATAAGCAAAGACTGTGTCATGTTTTTGCAGTGTATGTATTTGCAATGCATGTAAATCGATCAGAAAATTCAAATTGATTGATTTACTGCGTCGCACAAATGTGTATGTGCGCAAAAGCTGAGTCGTGCCTTCGCAATAACTGTGTGAATGTCGTATATTAGTTGCAGCGCATGCGCAAAGACGTTGCTGTCATTCTGTGTATATGATCAAAGACTGTATTGTGTCTTTGCAGTGTATATGCTTGTGATGCATGTAAATCGATCTGATAATGCGAAAAATCGATTGATTTACTGCATTACGCAAGCGTGTTGATGCACAAAAGCTGAGTTGTGTCTTTGCAATGACTGTGTAAATGTCGTATATTAGTTGCAGCGCATGCGCAAAGACGTTGCTGTTGTTCTGTGTATATGAGCAAAGACTATGTCATGTCTTTGCAATGTATATGATTGCGATGCATGTAAATCAATCTGATAAAGCAAAAAATCGATCGATTTACTGCATCATGCAGACGTGTAGATGTGCAAAAGCTGAGTCGTGCCTTCGCAGTGTATGTGTGTGTGATGCATATGAGTTGCAGCATGTGCGCAAAGACGTTGCTGTTGTTCTGTATATATGAGCAAAGACTGTGTCATGTCTTCGCAATGTATGTATTTGCGACTCATGTAAATCGATCAGAAAATCGAAAATCGATCGATTTACCGCATCACATTGATGTGTATGTGTGCAAAAGCTGAGTCGTGCCTTCGTAATATATGTGTGTATATTGTATATGAGTTTAACATGTGAATAAAGCGCTGTTACTGCTCTGTGTGTGATTGCGCTGCGTGTAAATCAATCTGAAAATGCGAAAATCAATCGATTTACTGCATCACATCTGTCTGTATATGCGCAAAAGTTGAATCATGTCTTCATAATATATATGTATATGTCGTATATGAGTCACAGCATGTATGCAAAGACGTTGCTGTTCTTCTGTGTATATACAAACTTCAATGCGTTGATGATTACATTGTTATTATCTCGCTTTTTGACTGTGTGTGAGCTCAATATGTAAATACAACGCTGTTACTACTTTGTTGATGTTGATGAGATTGTTCAGCTTTTCTGACAAGCATAGCTTGCAGAAGATTTGTAGTCAGCATCTTGTACAGATAAATCTTGTTGTTGATTGCATCTTCTGCAAGATTTGCGAATTTTCTGTCATTTGCTTTGCATTGATTTTCTTTTTGATGTTTTCAGCATTTTGTTGAATTAATTGTAGAATAATCTTCAGTTTGTTGTTTATTTAACTTTGAAGTTAATCAATTTGCTTCTGAATTGAATTTTCTATGCTTTCATCACATGCTTTTTGAATGTAAATTAAGCTATGACTTATAGTTTCTTTCTGTTCTGATATTGCTTGTCTTAGCTGATTGACTGCAAATTCAATTCTTTCACGCAGTCTCTTTATCTACATCTTTTTAGAAATGACGTTGTAGCACTTGCTAGTACTAACTTCAATGCTAACTTCTTTTTACAAACTTTTCATCACTTTTCGCTTTTTCATTTCTTTGAATTTCACAATCACTCATGTTTGCTCTTTTTGCTGCGAATTTGCATTTTGCAAATTGATTGTATTCTTATTATTATGCGCGTTTGCATGTGAATTTAGCATCAATGCATTAAGTGAACTAAACATGTATTACGTTTTTCTATTTGCTGATGTGAGCAATTTTTGTTAACTGCAAAATAAATCAACAATGTTGTTCTGCAGTTGTTTGCTTGTTGATGAACTCATGCTAAGTTCATTTCATAAATTTATTTCAATCTTTAACATTATTTTTTTAATTTCTATTGTTGATGTTTTGAGTTTTGACGCTGAGCTATTGCTTCTGCTGAGTTTCACGTTACTATTCGCGAAACGAGATGAGAAAAAGTGTATAAAGTGACTCTTTATATTTCTTTTCATAAAGAGTTTTTTTGAGTTTCAAGCTTTGAACTTCTAGAAAATTCACTTGACATCACTTAAATATTTCTTTAATCTCTTACTCAAAGTGTTTCATGTAAACAGTAACTTTAGTGTAGAGATTTCTCAATTTCTATCTTGAAATTTACAATAAATTGTCTTTTATTATCAATTTATGTCAGACAAAAATGATATAAATTTAGTCTGCAAAAGTCTAGATTACTCTTTTTGATAGAAAATGCTTGACGCAATTACTTTATATTTCAAATATTAAAGTAGTTGCATTATCTCACTCAGAATAGTAACAACTGATCTCAACTTATTGTTTTACACATCAAGAAAAGATAAAACAGATAGTAATTTGATAAGAAATGCTGTACTTCTTTGAAACAATGTTGTTCTCTGTGAAATCTTTGAATACAAAAGAGTTCAATTTTGATTTTTGCATCAGTATGCAATCTTCTGTGCTGTTCTAAAGTTGATTAACGACTTTATCAATGTTTCAACAAAGAGCTTAAATAGCTTGTGAGCTAGTGAGCAGAGTTTATTCAATACTAATACACTTAAGACACATATGCTAGCTACTAAATGAGACGTTTGCTACAAGCTAGCTGTCAGCTGAGTTTGCATTGTTGATTAGCTTACATGCTACATAAATCAGCTATAAGCTGATTTAGCTGATTTAGCACTACTCTTCATTCTACTCATTTATTTACTCACTCATTTACTTTTCACTTTACTCATTTATCTACTCACTCATTTACTCTTCATTCTACTTGTTTATTTACTCGCTCATCTACTCTTCATTCTACTCATTTATTTACTCACTCATCTACTCTTCATTCTACTCATCTATTTACTCGCTCATTTACTCTTCATTCTACTTGTCTATTTACTTACTCATTTACTTTTCACTTTACTCATTTATCTACTCGCTCATTTACTCTTCACTTTACTCATCTATTTACTCGCTCATTTACTCTTCACTCTACTCATCTACCTACTCAAGAATGTAGATCACGTGACTCATATCAAAGATCACACGATCTCTTTGATCATTCAAAGCTAATACACACGCTAACGCTTGAGCTCATACATAGATTTCAAAGTTGCACAAATCATTACTCTTACAACTCACAAATCATTAATAAATCATTAATCATTGCAATGTCATTAATAAAGAAAACAGATGCATATGTTGCATATCAGATCTTGAAAACAAGATCTGATTGACACTCATCATGAGTGAAAAACAAAGTGAGTAAAGCTTTCATTGTGACATGAATTAATCTCAAATTAATCGAGAATTAATTTGAACTGTCACTGTATTTCTGAATTCATTAATGAAAAGAAAAATAGATTAATCATTTACTGATATGTGATTAATCAATGATTAATCACAATGATCGAAAAAAGAGTTGAAAAATAGAAAGAATTAATCAATGATTAATATAATACTGATTGCTGATTGATATTAAATTAATAGCAGGGAAAAATTGTTATCATATCAAGAAAGATATTTTGTCAATATCAAAATGAAGATGATAGCATTTGCAAGAATAAGATAAGTGATTTATCAATCTTGAATTAATAGATTATTGATAATTCATCAATTCACAGCGAAAGCATATATTAATGAGTAATTTACGCAAGCATATGAATGAGCATGAAGAGAATGTTGTAATCACTATGACAACAGATGACATCAGACAAGCGAACTTTGACATTTACGTTCGTAAGTAATATATGATTAATATGTGATTGATCAATGATTAATCAATAATTGATATAGAAAACTTCAAGCATCTGATATATGAGTTAGTATCAGACACGTCTGAGAAGAACGTAGCTGAAACTGCTGAAACTGCTGAAGCTTCAACTTCTTCTGTTTCAATGCTTGAAAAAGTCAAGCAAAAAAAATATTTCTCAAGTTTCATGTAAGAAAGATGATATGATAAACTATTAATCATAAATTGATCATAAATTGATAGTTTATTAATATCAGATCAACAAGACTGCGATTCATTTGAAATTAAAGATGAAAGAAATGATTAAATGTATCAAGTGTCAGAATGTTAAGATTAATATGATATTAATTTATAATCAATAAATGATTGATCATTAATTAATCATCAGTCTGTCTGAAAAATTGAAACGTTTGTGTTTATTTGACAAAGTTTAATTGCGAAAATGAGAACATTCTTGCAGTTTCTTTTGCTTTAAAAGTCAAGAATAGAAAGAGAACTAACTGCAGCTGATGAATTTCTCAAAAAATCAGGCAAAAAATCAGTCAAAAAATCAGAGTCTTGTAAGAATTTCTTCTATTAATATTATATTAATCTTCTATTAATCAAGAATTGATAGAAAATGATGATGAAGATGAAAGCAAAGAGAAAAGCAAATTTCTGTCAAAAGAATCACAGAATGAGAAGCAAGAATCAGAATCAGAGAATCAGAATTCAGATGATAAAAAGAATGAAAAGAAAGAATGTAGAAAGAAATTGATCAATGTTGAGATGATAAATTCTACTATGACGCAGAAAGATGCTTAAGAAAACATCATTGATTCATGATTGATCAATAATTATTCATCTATCAATTAATAATTGATAAACTGTTGTTGCTTTCAAGATGATTCAAAAGAGAGATATCTGAGCAACATTTTGTCAGTAAATAGATGCAATCTATGCATATACAAGCTGATTAGTATGAAATTAATCATTCAATAATATGTGATTGATCTCATCAATTAACTTCAG
>JAABUV010001220.1_pt1 | contig 37566 bp, 34 predicted proteins | sample 5559971 | NCBI WGS metagenome assembly JAABUV01 (sample SAMN10711881, study PRJNA513362) | rock metagenome | isolation source: Antarctica rocks | place: Antarctica: Victoria Land, Knobhead nord | collected 2015-12-19
TGACGTGTAGAATGATTAGCATGTAGAGTGACGAGTAGAGTGATGAGCATATAGAATGACGAGTAGAGTGATGAGCATGTAGAGTGACGAGTAGAATGATGAGCATGTAGAGTGATGAGTAGAGTGATGAGTATGTAGAGTGATTAGTAGGTGAGCGAGTAGATGAGCGAGTAGATGAGCGAGTAGGTGAGCGAGTAGAGTGATGAGCATGTAGAGTGACGAGTAGAATGATGAGCATGTAGAGTGACGAGTAGAGTGATGAGCATGTAGAGTGACGAGTAGAGTGATGAGCATGTAGAGTGACGAGTAGAGTGATGAGCATGTAGAATGACGAGTGAAGTGATGAGCATGTAGAGTGACGAGTAGAATGATGAGCATGTAGAGTGACGAGTAGAGTGATGAGCATATAGAATGACGAGTAGAGTGATGAGCATGTAGAGTGACGAGTAGAATGATGAGCATGTAGAGTGATGAGTAGAGTTATGAGTATGTAGAGTGATTAGTAGGTGAGCGAGTAGATGAGCGAGTAGATGAGCGAGTAGGTGAGCGAGTAGAGTGATGAGCATGTAGATAAATATTTTAGCTGAATTAGCTGAATTAGCTGAGTTAGTCGAATTTAGCTGAAATTTAGCTGATTAGTCAGTTGTTAGCTGATTATTAGCTGAATCGAGTCGACTTTTTCAGATTCTGTCATCGAGCAAAAAGTTAGCTGTTGAACATTTTGTCGATGAGTGACGTCGAAGCTTGAACATTGAATAGTCAAGAAATGATAGAATACAATGAATCATTGTATGTTTCAAAAGATCTTTCTGTCAGAGAAGAGCTGTTGAAACGTCATCATGATGACTTGTTAGCGAAGCATTTTGATGCTGACAAGATAAGTGAGTTATTAGATCGTAAATATTACTGAAAAAGTATGATCAAGAATATCAAAGAGTATATAAATGCTTGTGACATTTGTCAGAGAGTAAAGATGAAACGTCATCTATCATATGACAAGTTGAAATCATTACTTCAACTCACAAATTCATGAAAAGAAATCACTATGAATTTCATAACAAATCTGTCGTCTAGTAAATGAAAAGAAGTCATGTATGACTTAATTCTTGTGATAGTTGATCATTACATGAAGATGATGCGTTATCTGTTTATGAAGAAGACTCTGACTGTCATAGAGTTAGCAGAGTTGTTTTTTGAGAAGATTGTTTTAAAATATGAAATATCAAATAATGTCAAAGATTGAGTTTTAAACTAGAAACACTATCAATATAAAAGATTGACATTATTATTACTTTGATAAAATCTAGATACAAAACAATACATCAAATAATGTACAAGATAAAAGACAAAAAGTGAAAGAAAAGAATGAGAACTCAACTTTTATATACATGAATTGAGCAGAATCAAGACTAAACAATAGTTTTATTGACTTAAGATTGCAAAAGTTCATGCATATGATTAAAATGATTAAAACAGAATTGCTGAAACTAAATTAAGATGATAATAATTAGATTGATGACTTGATTTATTGAATTGCAAAACAGATTCAATGAATCAAGATTATTTAAGATATTAATGATTTATGTTCTAAACTGAATTAATGATCTGACATCATAACAGTAGCTTCTCTCTTCAAGACTGAGCTTCTGCAAGATAATAAGAAGAAACAAGATAAAATGAGAAAGAATTAGACTGATCATCGAGTCGAGTTTCGAGTTGACATTTTGAATTCAACTCAATTCGAAGTCGAATTGCTCACATTTTCAACTCGACTCAAGTTGAGTTGCTCATATTTTCAATTCAATGCAACTCGACTCGACTGAAAATTGAGTCAACTCGACTTGACTCGTCAAGAACTCAAGCTTGGCATCAAGAGAGCTAAATATAGAAATTTTTCCGATTTTTTGCTTTTGCATTATCTTTTTGCATTATCTTTTTGATAGAAGTCATGACGAGAAACATGAAGACTATATGATAGAGAGTCATGAAGAGAAGTCATGATAGAAAAGTCATGATAGAGAAGTCATAAAGAAAAGCTATGAAGAAAAGTCATGAAGAAAAGTCATGATAGAAAGTCATGACGAAGAATCATGAAGACTGTTTGATAGAGAGATTTGATAGAAAATCATGACGAAGAACATAAAGAGAAACATAAAGAGAAACATAAAGAGAAACATGAAGAAAAACATGACGAAAAACATGATGAGAAAACATGAAGATCGTTTGACTTTGATAGAAAGTCATGACGAAAAAACATGATAGAAAATCATGAAGAAGAATCATGTAAACTGTTTGATCAAGCTATTTACATCTATTTAATATCTTGTTGAATCAAATTGAATTTTTGAATCGAGTTGTTGAGTCAAGCTTCTCAATTCAACTCGAGTGCTTGAGTTCAACTTCTCAACTTGACTCGACACTTTTTCAAAAAAATTTCAACTCGACTTGACACTTTTCAAGTTGAGTACTCGACTTGACGCGATCAGTCTAGAAAGAATTGAAGATGAAGATTGAAATAAGATGAAAATTAATGTAAATGTATTTTAATGTGATGAAGCTCAGATGAAACTAGAATAGATCTGAGTCACATTTGAGTCAAATCTGAGCAAGATGTCTGAAGAATGAGACGAGATAAGACGCATTTTAACATGATAATGCACAGAAAATTGAAACACATTTGAATCACATTTGAGTCAGATTTAAACAAGATGTTTGAGTCAGATCTAAACAAGATCTGAGTCAGATCTGAGCTGAGTTAAAATGATGAAGATTTAACTTAAAGTTCTTGACATTGACATTGAAACATCACACATGACAGTACATGTGATTCTTCAACGACAGAATTGATGAGATGATATTTATCAAGTGCTTGCTCACAATTATTCAGAAGATTAAAGAACTTTCAAGTAATGAAGTGATCTTTTCAATCAACATAATACTTCAGCAGAGATGAATTATAGTGTTTATCATGCTTGAAGTTTAGTATGCTGTTTACATATCAGAATTTTTTATCATTCTCAATAACAATAAGTTTTCAAGATTTCTGATGTTGATTTAAAAGAGAATCACTTGCAATATGATTCAAAAAAGTAGCATAAAAGATTAAATCAATTTTTATGAATGCTGAAAGATTTAACTCAATGATCAGAGAATTATTCTTGAAGACATGATTGATCTTGAAAAGATCAACGTTACAATCATTTAACTTGATAGCAAGATGAGTGATGTTGAGTGTCAAAGACTAGACTTGAATCGAAGATTCTATCAAGATAGATGATTGATTACTATAATACATGAACTAGATACAGAACAATACATCAGGTAATGTACAAGACGAAAGACAAGAAGTGAAAGAAAAGAGCGAGAACTCAACTTCTATGTACTGCGTATCTGAGTCAAGTAACGAGACAATGACAGAACTGCTCGCTTTCAAACGACAGTTCTTTAAGATTGCAAGAACACGAAACAGACTTGAGTGTGACTAAACTAAGATGATGATGACTAGATTAGTGACTTGATTCAATGAACTTGACTTAGTTCAATGAATCAAAGCTTTCTAAGATATCGATGCATACTTTATGCTCTAGACTGAAATGATGATCTGACATCATGACACTGAGATTGTAAACATTCAATCAGACTTAATCTTCAATGAAGTATTTAAAACAAGAACGATGAAAGAGATTGACATTGAATTCATAAATGATCTGAGCTATAAACATCTTATCACGTAGATGTTCAGTTAATTTCTTCATCTTCTTAATGAACTTTTTAACATTGATTAACTTGTTTTAAGCTTGAGATGTAAGATTCTTGAACAGAGACTCAAAAGACTTAAAGTTTAAACGTAAGTTTTGACTCAAATTGATCAAGAAGAATGATGTTAAAGTGATTAATGATGATGCATTATTAACAATGAATTCAACTTCAGAAAGTTATTTAACTTAGTCATTTTGCATGTAGTTGATGAAGACTCAAAGATAATGCTTCATGACAGCATTGATTCTTTCAATTTGATCATCAATTTCAAAGTGATATATCATTGATAACTTAGCATTTATCTTCAGCATTTTACACATATGCTTTCGGACATTGAAGATGAATTGTGTATCTTGATCAAACATGAAGAACTTAAGTAAATCATGATGTTTTCAAACATAAGCATAGAAGCAGTTAATAACTTCTTCAACTTTCATAAAAGTGATGAGAACTAAATGTCTCATTTTAATAAAATGATTAATGAAAACTAAAATATATTTATATGTAATATTCATGAAGATACTGAACGATAAAGAATCTACATACTTCATAAAGATATTACATCAACGATGTTCAAAGATTGAAAGAGAATACAATCATTCTTGAGTTTATTGTTTAAAGAACTTAAAATGTGTGCATATGTGACAGTTTCATATGAAGTGTTGAACATACTTATAAATGTTTGATCATCAATAGACTTAACTGATCAGTTCATAACTTTTTGCTCTTTCTGAATGATCATTAATGACACTATCATAAGCGAGCTGAATGATATGAAGACGTAGTTTATTTAAGTTGAGCATGTACTTTCTTTCTTGAAAGTACAGATGATTCTCATGTTCTTCACACTCAACTAGAGAGATTTTGTTGTGATGTCGTGCTTTATTGCGAAGTGCTTCAATTATTTGAGCTGCGAATTTGTTATTGATTTCAACTTGCTTTCACAATGTCTGAGTGAGAGTGTCAGCAGAATCTTCATCAAGATTCAGAGGATCTTGATTTAGCTGAGACTTGATGTTTTCAACGTTGAATTCTTTGATTTCTAGATTCATAAGAACTAAAATTTGCAAAAGTGCTAAAATAATTGAAAACAGATGTAACTGAACTGAATCTAGAATGATGATTTGTGACTGAAGCTTCATGACTTTGATGTTGAAGATGTTAAAAGTGAAATTCTTAATAATATTAAGATCTAAAATCTGAGTTTTCAGAATTGTTTAATGTTGATATTGATGTCGAGAATCAAATGTATTTCTCTCTTTAGAAAGATTTTCTGAGTGACATGTCAAAGCATTCAACTTATCATTGATCTTGTCAAAATAATAAGCGATGTGATAATTGAATCTAGACAGAAATTCACTTCAATGAACTTGATGATGACTTAACTGCTTAATTGACATGAAATATTCAAGAGTTTTATAATTCATGATCATCTCAACAGAATAGATAAAGTCTTTGAACTTTGATCATCATTTCTTGAAAGCGCAAACAATGATCATGAATTCTTTATCGTAGATCTCGTAGTTACACTCGATTGAATTATGCTTCTTCGAAAAGTAAGCAACTGAATGAAGAATCTCGTTCTCATCATATTAAGAAAGAATGTTTTTGAACATATAGTTTGAAGCATTGATTTCTATCACAATCTTGTGATCTAAATTATAATGATGAAGAATAATCTTGAAAGTGAAAACTTTCTTAAGAGTGTTGAATGCAATCTGACATTTCTGAAATCAGACAAAGAGTACATCTTTTCTGATGAGATGAATGAGCGAAGTAGTTATTCTACTATAGTTATAGATGAATCTTTTATAGAAGTTCGTGAAATCTAGAAAACTTTGAACATCTTTAACGTTGATCAAGATAAGTCAGTTGACAATGATGTTTATCTTAGAAGAATTCATCTTGATCTTTTTAATGATGATTATCAATTCTAGATATAAGACTTGAGAGACATGAAACTTGCATTTAATTATATTCATCTGAAGATTTGCTTCTTGCAGCTTTTGCAGAATGAGCTTGACATGAATCTCGTTCTTAAGTTCATTGTTGAAATAGATCAAAATATCATTCAGATAAGCTGTATAAAACTTATATAAATGCTTACAAAAAGTATTGTTGATGTACTTCTGAAATGAGACAAACTCATTACATAAATGTAAGAGCATAACTAGATACTTGAATAATTCAAATCAAGTGCAAAAGATGATGAAAGTTTCATCTTCTTCTTTGATTTGAAGTCGATTGAACGCAGAAATGATATTCAGCTTGATAAAGATTTTAGCTTAACTTAAATGATTCAGCATTTCTGAGATCAGAGACAGAGAATATTGATTCTTGACTGTGATAGTGTTCAGATCTTGATAATTTACACAGAAGCAAAGTTCTTCTTCAAGTTTCTTGATGAAAAGAACAGAAATGATCGTCTGAAAGTGATTGACTTGAATGAAATCTTTGCTCAGATTCTCATTCAGATAATGACGAAGTTCTAGAATTTTGTCACAACTCATGTCATACAAAGCAAAAACTGAGAGTTGAGCATCTTCTTTAAGATGTATAACATGATCATGAGCTTAATGCAAAGACAAGATATTGACGTTCTTCTTAAAGAAGATGTCTAAAAACTTAAAATATTTAAACGATAGAATTGTGACTGAATTGACGTTCTTACTTTATCAATAGACTTCAAGATCTTCTTGTGTCATGAATGCAGTCAAATGAAATTTCTTTTTCATTTGATGAAGATTCAGATGATGATTTTAATCATATATACTGTCTTGAGAACAAGATAAAAACTGAGCAAGAGTTGAACTGTTCTTTGAACAGATAGTCAAAGTCGCGTGACGCGATTTTGACTCGTTAGAATCTAGACTAGAAAACAAGATTGATTTAAGATTCAAGAAAACATCGATTTTCTTTAAAGTGACGCTAAACACTTCAATGTCTTTGACATGAGCAGCATGATCAAAGTTTCAAGCTTTCAACTTAACTATGTCAAGTTGTATAAAAGATTGATTGAATTGATCTGCTTGAAGAACAACAGAAGTTCTAAAGAAAAAAAGATTTTGACACTTAATTTTTGATGAGTATTCTTTTTGAATTACTTGAAAAATACAATTAAAAGCTTCTTGTTTCAGACGAGAGACAAGATTGAACGAGTTTTGTTTCTTGTGAATGAACTGAGTATTAGTTGACTTTTCATGAGCAAACGAAAAATTATATAACTTCTTGTGAGCAGATGAGAAACTGAATTGCTTTTTGCAAGCGAATTAAGAACTGAATTGCTTTTTGTGAGCAAACTAAAAACTGTGTTACTTCTTTTAAGTGAATTGAGAACTATATTACTTCTTGCAAGCAAACTGAGTGCTGAATTACTTCTTATTAGTAATTTGTAAACTGAATTACTTCTTGTGAGCAATCTGTAGACTGAATTGCTTCTTGTGAGTAATTCATGAACTGAGTTACTTCTTGTAAGCAAATTGAGAGTGAGATTGAAAGAAAGCTACTTTGTTAACTTCAAGCAAGAAATCTTCATCTTGTTGATTAAAATCATAAATCTTGACGAGAAATTGACAATAATGATTAAGACAAAAGAAGAAAAACAAGATGAGAATATTGTGTTCAAAATTGACATCAATGACGTGATGATGAAGTCATGATAAACTCATGATGATGAGATACTGACTTAATTCAATGACATAAAAGAATAGTTTTTCAATGTGTTCATTGAGAATCATTGTGATTTTAACGACATAAGTAATGTCATTGATTAAAGTGACTTGATCATCAAATTCTCAAAGTCTGCAAAAGTGAGTTAATTGATGCAAGAAAAGATGATGTTGTTGCGTGAAGAATTTATTTATAAAGACATAAGCAAAGACTTTACTATCAATCAGAGCGAAAGTGAAAACTCTAGATTGAGCTTGACGTAGAATACAAAATACTATCATGTAATTATCTTTGAATGTTAAATCGAATTTAAAGAGTTTCAAGACAGATTTAGCAAAAGAATTTCTATATGATTGAAGTAAGAGTAAAAAGATTGAGACTAGTAAACAAGATGATATATATACAGATCTCTGAGCATGACTTAGCTTAAAAACTAAACTTTTCTTGCAGACAGCGAGACTTTTTCATTTATACTGATGACATCACTGTCATAGACATTCATGATATGCAAAGTAAAAAACTTCTTATTTGAGCATTCTTTAATGATTTTGCTTGAATGTTGCAATTTGCAATAGTAGCACAGCTTTCACTTGTTGCAGATTTTCTTGATTTTAAAAACAATCAAAGTCTTATCTTGAATAATGACAATGACAAAGTTTAAATTCATTGACTCATCAAGAAATGAGAAAGAGAAAGACGAAAATATTGTTAAAACAACAATCACAGAAATGATGATCTTTGAACTCAAAGAATTACTAGTTGATGCAGAGATGCTCTTGACTTTGATGAATGAAACAATGATGAAGATGAAGTGAGATTAATGATGCTTAAGCTGCTGAAACTCTTCATTGATGTCAGAGAATGCTTGAACTCATTGATGAAAGATGAATGATTGAATTTCATTGAGATTTCATTAGAAGAAAATGATGACTTAAGTGAAATAATTGACATTGCGCTTCAGACAGTCAATCAATGAGAAATTTTTCATCAAAGAATATTCTTTCTTTTCATAAAAAAGATTGTAGTAGTTGACAAAGCTATTCGTGTCTTGCTTCAGAATTTCGCGAAGATATAAATGAGCATCTTCTGTCTTGAAAGAATTGTTGCAGCAATGATGCAATTTATGTTATCAATCTGCAAAGATGAAAATAATACAAAGATCATTGACTCAATATTGACTCATTAGATTGTGAGTTTTCTTATCTATGATGAATCATAACTTGACATAAATAATCTTGACTCGATGAGAGAAATAACAATCGTTGTTCATGTTCATGCGTTGTATCAGACTTTGCTTTCATGCATTCAATTGATCTTTGTTCTTCTTATATTCAGATATGTCAAGAAGTTTCTTGAATCTAGAAGTAATGATGATAACAACAGATTTCACAAAAAGATGAATGATGAAAAAAGATTGATTGTTCAAGATTTGTGCAACAATCTGAGTTATCATTGCATGAAACTGAAAATTCAATTTTATATAGATTGAAGAACTGAGAATGATGAATGAAAATAAAGTAATAACATCATATTGTTGAACTTGATTTTGAAGCTTTCACATTGCGTGAAAGATCTTAACTGAATTTTTGATCATACTTCAAGTAAACTGTTCAACAGCATGCTCATCATTGATTAAAAGATTGTGAAACGACTTTATTTGAATGAAAGAATAATTAGACAAGATTTCAATATATGAAAACGTTGCAGAAAGTGTAGATCTTTCATAATGTCAGAAACTGAGCTAAACTAAAGATACTATCAATATAGAAAACTGATATTATTATTACTTTGATAGAATCTAGATACAAAACAATACATCAAATAATGTACAAAATGAAAGATAAAGAGTGAAAGAAAAGAATGAAAACTTAACTTCTATATACATGAATTGAGCAGAATCAAGACTAAACAATAGTTCTATTAACTTAAAATTGCAGAAGTTCATGTACATGACTGAAATAATCAAAATAAAATTGCTGAAACTAAATTAAAATAATGATGATTGAATTAATGACTTGATTCATTGAACTGCAAAACAGATTCAATGAATCAAGATTATTTAAAATATCAATGATTTATGCTTTAAACTGAGTTGATGATCTGACATCATGACACTCAGTATCTTCATGAGTATTACATATAAATATGTTTTAATCTTCGTTGATCATTTTATCAAAATAAGACATTTAGTTCTCATCACTTCTATGAAAGTTGAAGAAGTTATCAACTACTTTTATGCTCATATTTGAAAACATCATGATTTACTCAAGATCTTCATGTTTAATCAAGATACACAATTCATCTTCAATGTTTGAAAGCATATGTGTAAAATGCTGAAGATAAACATTAAGTTATCAATAATGCATCATTCTGAAATCAATAATTAAATCAAGAGAATCAATGCTGTCATGAAGCATTATCTTCAAATCTTCGTTAACTACATGCAGAATGATTGAGTTAAATGACTTTCTGAAGTTGAATTCATTGTTAATAACACATCATCATTAATCACTTTAACATCATTCTTCTTGATCAATTCAAGTCAAAACTCACGTTTTTTTTTTCTTTTTCTAATTCTTACTTGATTCAACATTCATTATGAATTTATGCGAGATTCTATATGATGTAGTGAGCGCTGCGCTAGCGTAGCGCTCTTTTCATATCTACTATCGCTTTTCTTTGCACTCTATACTGTAACTGTTTTCAATGCGAGAACTTTATGAGCTCGTTCTCTTTCTACTTCTTCTTTCTTTCATTTGACTCTTTGATGATGTCACAGTCTGAAATTGATTCAGTATGCTTGTCAAAAGTATCATTTGAATGATCATTGTCATCACGCTCATAATTTCTAGAAACTTTCTCAAGTTCGTGGTGTTCTCTTTGCATTTCATCATCTTTCATTCTATCTTTCATTTAGAACATGTTAATAAAACGTGCTTAATCGACATTTGATCTCTGTCACATTCGCACGTCGTCATAGTGACATTAAGTACTCATCTTTCATGTAAAAATTGATTGAAGTCAATTTTTTCAATGCGTAGCTGCGTCAATAGTGCGCTGTGAGACTTTGTATGATCTTTGTGTAAATGCAGATGCTGATGAGTCATCTTTGATGTCAGATATTGAAAATTAGCTGCGTTGAATCTCTTTCTTCAGACTATTCTTCATGTTTGTTTAATCTGTTTCTGTATGAGCGTCAGTTACATCATTATCTCAGTGCGCTGATGCTTGATCAGCGATAGAAATAACTCATGTGCATTGTCAATCATCTTGTCTGCTGCTTCATCTTTGAGCACTTCTGCATGTTCTGTCATTCAATGTAACTTCAGCGTGACTTCTTGAGATCAAATGTTCTCATGTGCAGTCTGAACTTGTCACAGACGTGTCTGATCTTTTGTTGATATTATGACTTTCATTGTTTTCAGAAAGATCTGACTGTCACTGTATATCTTGTATATCTTTTCATGACACTCTTGATTCGCTGCTGTTACGTCTGCAAGATGTTTCATTCTTGCAACTAATTCTTTCAGCTCATCATGATGAGTGATGATTAAAGTCAATTCTCTCAGTCTCTTATCTAGCTTTCAGTTCATTCTCATCGCGATTGCTGTAACATCGTCTCTGCTGTCGCTATCATTCAAGTAAACTCTTTGCTTCAATGCAAATGTGTCGAGATTGTATTGTTTTATTGACATTTTCTTGTTTGCAACTATAACTATCTTCAATGACTCTGATCAGAGAGTCACTGTGTAAAAATGACTTTGATTCATCTTTATTTGCTTAAGTGTTTCTTTCATTCACTTTCGCTTCAGCTGTAGAGATGTCTTGTACAGCTTTGATTTTCAATCTCTTTTGAATGTCAAATTGTTGCAAATTCGATGCATTGTCATCTTGATAACTTCGTCTGATTTTCAAGAGTTCATGTTTGTTATCGATCTTTGTATCAGCTTTCATAAGTGAATATCTATTGACATCATGTTTGTTTTCATCTGTAAAGTCTCTGTTGATGTTGCACGATAGATGTCAATGATCTGTCGCAATGCTCTTTCTTGCACTGATTTCAGCTTGATGTTCAGATTCTTTCGATGATCTTTCATTCTCTGTGATGTATATCATATGACAACTTCGTGACTAAGCAAAGAACGCGTCATCACGAAGTATATTTGCTTTCTCGTCATCATTGACGAGTCTCAAGTAAACTCAATGATTGTCTGCATGATCTTTTGTTTAATCACTAGTTTTGCTTCAACATGATGCATGTGAATCGCTCATTTCAGCTTGAAGTTCAGTTGAACTTTCAAGATTCTGATATTTGATTTCAAGTCAATCTGATGTTTCATCAACTTTACATCAACTTTCATATTGAATCATTTAGAAGTTCTTGTAAAGTGAATCAGCTCATGCTTTGTCATTGAGAATTTGATGTCATGCGTTTTTGATCACTATTCGCATCTATCATAAATCTCGTTAAGAACTCTGCAGTTGCGTTTTATAAACTCTTCATATGTCAAGATATTAATGTCATTCACGAAGTTTGTGAAGCTAGTTCTCAGCTTGATATCATCACATGCTTCTAACAAGTTCGCATTGTAGAACAGATATAATATCAATGATAGCAAAGAATCTTGTGATATGTTGACGTTCACATTGCATTTCATCGTCGTGTAATCATCAATTGTGATCGTGATGCGTTGATCTTTCAGAAAGTTCTTCACAAATTCAAGAAGCAGTCTAGAAACTTTTCTCTTCTTCATGTCGTGTAAAAGTCTGCTGTGCATCACATTGTCAAATGCACTCTTCTCATTCAGACTCAGCAGTGAGACTACTCTTCTTCTTATGTCACTTCACACAATATGCTTGCAAACTCTCATCTGAATGTTCAATATTGAGTTGCAAGCTTCTACGACATTTTGCAGACGTTCAAATACAATGAACTTCAATATTTTGCTCAATGTGTCGAGTAGCACAATTGATCTATATATTTTTACATTGAAGTAGTCTTTTTTGTCTGACTTTTGCATCACTATTGTGACTGCGCTCTTGAACTGAGTTGACTGTATTTTCTTCTGTAGACATCTTTCAAAGAGAGAGCGTATTTGTTCTGACGTGTTGTCAATGAGTCTGCGCATTATTCTATTTATGTATCTCGTGTGTCTTGACATCTTGTCAGATGTCACTTTGTAAACAACTCTTTTAATCTTATGATGCATCAGCGAAGCGTCATCTTCAATCGAAAGCGAATACTTGAAGTCTATTGTGTTCAACATGAGAATCTCTGAAGATGATGAAAAGTGAGTTTGAAACATCATCTTCACTTTATTCTGCACTGTTGTGACAATGTCAGAGCACTCTGACTTCGTCAGTGAGAAAATTGTCGCTTAAGTGAGTGTGTCTGCGATTGCATTTCTTGCTCATTTCGCAGTTTTGAACAGTTCTCTCGAGAATTGTTCGATGTTCTGCATGATCTTTCAATATTCACTGCGTTTCTGTTTTCTGATGATCTTGCTCTTCTTATCACATGCTTGAATGTACTCTGTTCAGTCATCAATGATTCAACAGCTTCTTTTCATTCGTTACACACTCTTAATAATTTTCATACACTTCTTCGTTCATTCTGCTTTGATCATTTTGTGTGATCTCGCTCAGAAAGTGAAAATCTCGATGATTTTCTTCAGTGCATTCAGCAGTTGCTTGATGTATTCATTTATGCATCGACGTCTCATCTCATAATTTGACAGTGATTTCAACATTTATTCTCTCAGAATATTGATGAATTTCTCTTCATTCATTGTCTTTCAGTTGCAACGCAATTTTCGCGCTGACTCTTTGCAGACTCTGAAATCTATAATTGTCTGTATCAACAGATGATCAGAGAAGTTTTTCATTTCTTCGTCGATTTCACATTGTATTAATCGATTCATAATGTCATCTGTCGTGAAGATCAGATCTATTGTCATTTAAGTTTCTTGATAATCTCTCGTAATTGTGTCTTGAGATAATGCTAGCGATGCATCAATGTTTGTGATCATTTTAATTAACTCATTCGACAATAAATGTTGTTTTGAATAGAATGATTCTTCTCATGTGAAGTGATGCAGATTGAAGTCTTCTACAAGAATGCTTTCTCTCAACATGTGCAGCGTCTTTTCGATGTCTGAAAGATTTTCTTTTTCATAAATGATCTTATGATCTCTGAGTGATGAATTGTATGCTTCATGAATGTGTATAGCTCTCTGAGTCATCTGTGCATCATCTGTTAATGTTTGTAGCATAATTGTGTCTACGTCTTTGAAGTGTCATGTTGAATGTCAGATGTTGCTGTTGATTCTCTTGTTTATGTAGAAACAGATTCTATCTTCATTATTCTTCAGCGTAAAGTTAACAATTGCTGAGCAGTATGCTTTGAAAATGTCATCAAATCATCAGAGTTCTTGAAGAATCAGAATGTCATAGTTCTTTATTTTTTTCTTATGTAGTAGCGTTATCATCATCTTGTTTCTGAACTTGTGAACGTTGTACTGTAGTATTTGAAGCTTCTTTTGCTGAGACATTAAAGTTCACATTTCAGACTGTTTAATGTTCTCTTGAGTGTCTGCAAAGCATTTGCTTCACTTGTAAGATTTTCAACAGAAGATGACATTGACAACGACGTGATTAATGTTGACTTCAATTCATTTGATCTTGACTTCTTGATCAAGTGATTCAGTATAGTGTTTTCTGATGTGACGACTGCGCTGAGCAGACAACTTTCATTCGTTGAGCATCTCTGCTTTCTCTTCAATTCGTTGTTCATCAACACTTTTAAACTGATAAATGTTTCTGTGAATGTCTTTGATGTCGCTGTCTTGAGTTCTTTCTGCTCTTGTACGACATGATATAGAGATTTGTGCTTTGTGACTCTCTTTATTCTTTCTTTTTCAGCTTGTCGTTTATGACATTGAGAGTCAAAGATTCTGTGTGTGTCTCGACATGCTTCACATTTTCATATGTCTTGAGTCTGTTTGTAAGAACAGTGCTTTGAACGATGATTCAGCATGCAGTAGATGCATCTCTACTTGTTTTTGCATTCATACATCTTGTGATCATATTCTTGACACTTTAGACACTGATGCACTCTGCAGCTCAAGTCGTAGAACTGTGTAATCTTTATGTCGATCTCATGACATACTCTCTCATTGATCAGCTTGTTCATCATTTCAGCGCTGACTATGCGTATCATCAACGAGATGTATCTCTTCTGCTCACTCTTCTTTGTGAGTCACTCAATCTTCTTGATCATCATCTCTGAATGTATGTCTTTGTTGATCTTGATGAGCATTCTCATTTCTTTCTTCTCTATGTTCTTAGACATTTCTTCAATCTTAATCTCATGTATCACTACTTCAAAACTGATTTCGCGCAGACATGCATTTGATGATATCTCTTTGATTCAAAAATCGTTCTTCTTCAGTGTTCTTTTGCTGTTCTTTGTCTTGACTCAAAATATTAGCAGTTTCAATCATCTTTTCATCGTCTCTATGTTCTTGCGCGTCGACAGCGTCTCGTTGACGTCAATTTCTCTCGTTCATCTCACTATGTTCTTCGTTGTTATCATCATGATTCTCTTTACTTCTTCTTCTTCTTTGATGAAGATTTTTACTTCAAATTTCTTACAATGATTTCGCACTGACGACGATATGTCGACGTTGAACACAAGATGACTTTCAAATGATGTCGTCGACTTCATGCTCACTTTTTTCGCTCAGCTGTCAACGTGTTCTCTCTTCTTCACAAACTTTTTTTCAAGTCTGCTCGTTATTTTTTTCAGTCTCTTCAGCTGATTCTTCATGCGTTGATTGACAGTCGACACAGCGACGCGTTGACACGTCAGCTTTTCTATCATCTCTGTCAAACTTCTCATCTCTTTTCAGAGCATCAGTTCGTTGTTTCTACATTCGTTGAGCTCATTGAGTACTTGCAGCTTGTGTAATTTCTTCTGTATATCTTTCGTCTTGACTGAATTCTTCTGTGAGAGAGCAATAATTGCTTCTCGTTCATTTGTCGATGTTACATTAATGACGTTTCTCATCTGCTTTTGATGATCAGAATGAAGCGTGAGCATCATGTCAATGATGTGCTTTGTCTTTAAATAGTTTAAGTAATTCGTTTTCGTGATTTGTTCATCTTCGCTCGTTCAATTGAATCAATGTTATTCTAGAAGCATTAAATCGTTCAAAACTTACGTTTAAACTTTAAGTCTTCTGAATCTTTGCTCAAGAATTTTACGTTTTAAGCTCAAAACAAGTTAATCAATGTTGAAAAGTTTATCAAGAAGATGAAGAAACTAACTGAGCATTTACATGATGAAATGCTTATAACTCAGATCATTTATGAATTCAATGTCAATCTCTCTTATCATTCTTGTTTTAAATACTTCGTCGAAGATGAAGTTTGATTGAATGTTTGCAATCTCAGCATCACTCATCTTACTGTCAAGTTAAATAATCATAATGTTGATTTCTTCAAGATTAAACATGTTTTCAAGAACAATTTTCTGATCATTGAGTTAAATCTTTCAACATTCATGAAAATTCATTCAATCTTTCATGTCATTCTTTTAAATCATATTGCAAGTGACTTTCTTTCAAATCAACATCAAAAATCTCAAGAACTTATTATCATTAAGAATGACAAAAGATTCTGATATATAAACAGCATATTAAACTTCAAGCATGATAAATGTTATAATTCATCTCTGCTCAAGTATTACATCAATTGAAAAAATCACTTTTCTACTTAAGAATCTTTTCATCTTCTGAATAATTGTGAGTAAGCACTTAATGAATATCATCTCGTCAACTCTGTCATTAAAGAATTACATGTATTGTTGTGTATGATGTTTCAATGTCAATGTCAAGAACTTTAAGTTTAATCTTCATCATTTCAATTCAATCTTGATTTGACTCAAATCTTGTTTAAATCTGACTCGGACATTTTGTTTAAATTTGACTTAAATGTGACTCAGATGTATTTTAGTTTCATCTGTGCATCATCATATTAAACTGCATTTCATCTTTCTTTTACTCAGATCTGACTCAGATCTTGTTTAAATCTGATTCAGACATTTCATTTAAATCTGACTCAAATGTGATTCAGATGTATTTCAATTCTTTATACATCATCACATTAAAATGCGTTTCATTTTATCTCATCTTTCAAATCTTATCAAGATCTGACTCAGACATCTTGCTTAAATTTAACTCAGATGTGACTCAGATTTATTCTAGTTTCATCTGTGCATCATTATGTTAAAATGTGTTTCATCTCATTTCACTCTTCAGACATCTTACTCAAATTTGACTCAAATGTGACTCAGATTTATTCTAGTTTCATCTGTGCTTCATCACATTAAAATGCGTTTACATTAATTCTTATTTCATTTCAATCTTCATCTTCAATTCTTTCTCATTTCATCTTGTTTCTTCTCATCATTTCACAAAAGCTCAATCTTGAAAAGAGAAGTTACTGTCATGATGTCAGATCATCAACTCAATTTAAAACATAAATCATCAATATTTTAAATAATTTTGATTCATTAAATTTGTTTTGCAATTCAATGAATCAAGTCATCAATCTAATTATCATCATCTTAATTTAGTTTCAGCAATTTTGTTTCAATCATTTTAATCATGTGCATAAACTTCTGCAATCTTAAGTCAATAAAACTATTGTTTAGTCTTGATTCTGCTCAATTCATGTATATAAAAGTTGAACTTTTATTCTTTTCTTTTACTCTTTGTCTTTCATCTTATACATTATTTGATGTATTATCTTGTATTTAAATTCTATCAAAGTAATAATAATATCAGTCTTTTATATTGATAGTATTTCTAGTTTAACTCAGTTTCTGACACTTGATTAGTGAGTCAAGAAAGAAAAGATTGAGTATTTAGTTCAATGAGTTGATTCATTTTTCTACGAAAATTTCCGAAAATTTCCGAAAAATCTTAGCAATGCAAAAAAGATCATTAAGAACTATAAGATAGAAAGACAAGTACATCAATTGATTGCAAAGAAGTCAAAGAGAAAAAAGAAAGACAGATCACGTAAAAATCATGATTAAGAGAATATTAAAAGTGCAAAGATGTAAGTTTAAGACATTGATATTAAACTATAATTATAAAATCTTACATAATATATGTTTTTTAAAAAAGAAAATGATGAATGTTGTGAAAAAGCAAAGAAAAGAAGCAATTAATGATTGCAAGCAAGAACGTTGAAGTGAGAGAAAAAGCTATTTATTCATCAATGAATTTCATCATGCATTGCTTGCTTCAGTTGATACTTACGAGATGAAGATGAAGCAACATAATGATGATGAGAAGTGACAAGAATGAAAGAAACAAGAATTTCTACTCAATTATTAAATACAATCTCACATGATTGAGAGAAAAGTTACTCACTCTCTTATTATTGAAGATGAAGAGTGAGATGAGTCTTGATGCAAGCATTAAGACAATGAATCATTGCTTACGCAGCATGACGCATCAATAGCTGAAGATGACGTGAAGCTAAGTTCATCATGCAATCATGCTTTTCTTTGAAGCAGTACTTGCATTTGTGAGCACACTCAATGAGAACACAACATGTGTGAATCATCATTGCGCTCAGACAATGAATGCAATGATAGTATCAAATCATCAGATTATTATAATCTATCATGCATCAACAATTATTGAAATACGCAGAAATAAATATGTATATCAAGAGTTGTAAGCTCAATCTTCAACGCAAAAGATGCAAGAAAAGCAGAAGAAGCAGACGTGATAAATATGACAGTAATGATGACGTGAAGAAAGATGTACATCTCAAGAAAATAAGCAGACTTCGCGAGCATGTTAGCATGATCTCAGTGAGCGCAAATGCTGCTATTTATCATGATGATGATGATGATGATGTTGATACTGCTATGTCATTCATGTTAACTCATGAGCTGACTTACATCACAACAACGCTGCAACGAAAGAGACTTATGTTTTAAGCTGCAAGTTACACAAGATATGCATAACAGATTTCATATCTCATCAAATTTGAAAAACAGTACTCACAGAAGAATATGTTGAAATAAGATAAGAAGAAGAAAAAAAAAAGAAAAGAAAGCAAAGATAAAAAGATTGATATCAACAATCTTGCATTAACTTTGTTTACACTCATTAACATAATTAACTTACAACACTTCTACATGAGTGCTAAAGCATTGAAGAAGTCATGATCACATTATCAGCTACAAGAAAATAATATGATGCTATGAAGACTTAAGAATTGAGTCTTTGAGAAGAGATGCAGTTGTGAGAACGCATCTCATCAACTATGAATGATGCATGTTTGCAAGACTAGCTCGCAAGATTAGATTGAAAGAAACTAATGAGTGAATAAAGATAATGACTTGACAGAAGATGAAAACTTTATCAATTCTCATATTCATTTCTTAGCAATTAATTCTATCATCAATAGAGTATTATTTTATTATCTTCTACTATGCAGTTTCATATAAAGAAATCTCATCATCTTATAAAAACTTTTTCAGAAATCATGATCTTTGCAGCAAATGATAGAAAGTTTAATAATGTTTATAACTTCTTGTATAATAAAAAACTCTTTATAAACATATTGTTAATAAGCTGAATTATCTTCTGATGCTTGTTAAATAATAGATAAGTCATCATATTAATTAAATTAAGCTCAATGTTCAAAAAAATGCATGTGATATCAATAAAATTCTTTTTAAAATTAATGTTAAACTTTAATTGAATAAATTGACAATGAGATTCATCTGTACATGATGTTGACTATGAATCTTTTGATTCTATTCTGTGTTTGAATAGAAGTTAAAAAAGTCAAGAGATTTCAATTCGACGCAGTTTGAATGATGTTAAAACGTTGCGTGATCAGAAAAGTTATCATGCAGAGTTTTCACTTATGTGACAACACTTCTTCTAACAGTCACAATTGATTTACGAAGAAGATTAATGACATGTTGATGTCAGTAAGAGATGAAAAGATACTACTAGTAGAATAGTTGACTCAGCCAAAGAGTCTGAAAGTCGTGACTACAAGTGATTGAAGAATTTGCAACTCATAAACTGCGTCAATATTGAAACATCTTCATCACATCAACAGTGTCGCTGAGTAATTAATGAAAAGATATCAGATAGAATAAATGAATCAGATGATGAGTCTTGAGTTTGTGATTACATGTGCTCGAAGAAGTAGTGACTCGTCGATCACGCTGATATACTGAAGAGACTTGAACTCATCTTCTTTACTTGACATCAAGTCATACATCTATCTACGTGAAAAATTGAGAGTGCATGAGAACGATCAGAATGCATCTCTACTATTGATCAGCTAAGCATCGAATGATTGCGATTGCATGTTTATACTAACAATCTATTCAACGTCTACGTGACACAAATCAAATCAAGAGAAGAAAAGAGTTATTCAGTACAATCACACTTTATCTTCTCATCATGCACATCTTTCTTTCATCATACATTTCTCTGCTCAATGAATGATAATCATTAAGCAAAAGAACACAGTTTCTGCGTTACAATCATGAACATCACGAGTGCAAAGAAACGTCTTTCATCTTTGAGTTGAAAATTGAATCGAAACATCGTTGTATAAAATATCATCAATGAAGAGCAGAATAAAGATGATGTGTTACAATAAACAGCACAGACACTCGTAAAAGTTTACTCGAGCGTCACATGCTGAATAGAAGCTATAGATTCATTATTTGATACATAGTTTCAAAACTCACTGTTTTAATGACGCAAAGTCATCATGTAGTTGACGAGTGATTTTCTTTCTCAGAGAGTTTTGTTCATTCAATACACATAGCATAATTTTTCTCATGAGTTGAATTTAAATTGATGTCACAAGAATGTATGAATTACAATCTACAATCTACTTTAATTGAATACACAGATCATTAAAATCATTCTCATATTTATGAGTTTCAATCATGTTCATTTATATGACTAGAAAGTCATTCAAATAATATATCATTGAGTTTTATTGCAAAGTAACTATGAGTATTCAGCAAAGATCTTTAGCGAAAAGATTGAATAAATATGATGATGTGTGTAAATTGAAGAGAAGAAAGCAATTTATTCAATACTTATTTTTTCAGAAGAATTTAAGCAATCAATGATCTGATGTTGCTATTGACATATGATGAAAAACTTTGATCAAATCTTTTTTAATAAAAACTATGTTTCAATCAATGTTACATAAAGTAGATCAGCAATGAAACTCATCTGTAAACAATGCTGACTACGAATTTATTGTTTAATTACAGTAAAGTCTAAAAATTATCAAAAGTTTGAATGACATTAAGACGTTACGTGATAATGAAGCGCTGTGCATTGATTGCATGCAGAGTTTTCATGATCACGTAAATCATAATAATCTTAATGTGCATGTTACAAGCAATCTGTATGCAGATAAGAAAGTCAAATAGAACATAAAATTACAAGAAAAATCACTTATGAAAATCATTTGATTCAGTATCTTGTCATTGCAATGATGAGAACTGAGATAAAATACTCTCACATTTGATTTGTTGAAAATGATTAGCAGAAAGAACTTGAATCATGAACATCTTTTAAATCTATATGCTAACTACGCATAAATCTTGTTAAGACTGCGTGTTTGTTACTACAACATAAGTAACTCACGAGTCTCATTAAGTTCAACATGAGCAAACTTAAGAATCTCATTAATATCATTTAACAAATGTTCAAACATAAGCATTTTATACATAAATAATATGCTGATAAAAAGACTTTGTTAAGAAAAGAGAAACATAAACGAGTTAATAAAAAATTGATTAAACTATGCTGTCTGATTAAAAGTGTAGCAGATGAACATTTTTATAAAATATGATTGATCTGCATGAGAAAAATCTTTACAAATAACATGAAACAAATGAGTTGCACACTTTACAAGTGAAGCGAGCATCTGCAAGACATGATATACAATGACAATGATTGTTGATCTTAAAAATCTCATCTCTTCACTGAATTTTGATTCTTGAATGTCTTGATGATAAAGTCAATCTTTAGTCAAAGACATCATCTGTATAACTTGAAAGAACAGTAGCATATGTTGATGTGATTAAAGAAAAAATCAACTGTGATATGCATGCATATTACTGACGAAACGTCTATGACTTATGCTTAAAAAGTAAACTGTTGAAATTTGAGCAGCGAGCGATCTTGTTCATCTTAAACTGTGAATCTGCTGCAAGAAAAACTCTTTAAGTGACTTTTTAAGTTTAAGAGAAAAATCAGCATAAAGATCATGTCTTATGTGTGTTGCATGCAACGTATGCAACATATTTTCAATAAACATCACGTAGCAGAAGCATTTAAAAGAGTAAGCATTGAAACTTTGAAGACAGAAATGTACACAAGCTCGTTACATATTCATTTGAACATGTTATAAAATAAGATCATGCTACGCAGTTAAGTTAATGATTAAACACAGAAGATTAAACAAGCATGCAAACTAATACGCGTTCATCTGATGAAAGTTAATCACATAATTTCTTACTTACTTATCATCAATGTCAGAGACTAGGCTTGAATTGATGATTCTATCAAGATAGATGATTGATTAATATATTACGTGAACTAGATACAGAACAATACATCAGGTAATGTACAAGACGAAAGACAAGAAGCGAAGAAAAGAGCGAGAACTCAACTTTTATATACATGAATCGAGTAATGCAAGAACTGAGCAGCAGTTCTATGACTTAAGATTGCGAAGGCACGAAACAGGTTTTGATGTGACTAGACTAAGATGATGATGACTAGATTAGTGACTTAGTTCAATGAATCAAGACTTTCTAAGATATTGATGATACTAGATTGATTTGATGACATGCTTTATGCTCTAGATTGAGATGATGATCTGACATCATGACAATCAAGAAAATAGTATTTCTGAATGTTTTCATTTGAGAAGATGCGAAGATATAGTCAAGATGCAGATGATGCATTCTCTTCTTCACAATAATTTCAACAAGCGATAACATTACAATAGCGCAGTATCATAAAGATCAATGAAATCAACAATGAAAAAAGTACAAAGAATGTGTTGCAGATGTTAACATAATTTCAGCACAAAGATCGCATCTGAGCAATAAGATGATAAAGATGTGTAATGATTTTCAAAAAGCAGAAAGCATTTTTGCAATGTACATCAAAATCAAATGCATAGATTTGAATGCTTATCTGCACTCTAAAAATGTTTCAGACATGAATAACTTACAATGTGATTGCATATAAAGTCATTAGACGACGAAGCATATATTCATGCATTGCTTGAACTGATTGCATCTGCAATCAAGAATGTTACAAGATGCTGACTTTTTAAACTATTAAATAATCATCATCATCATGAAGAGTTTCAGAGCAGTAACAAAGATAATGATGAAAATAAAACTCTTGAAGCAATTTAAAGTGATTAGAACATTCATTCTTTAACATGCAATCAACATGAACAAATTTGATACATAGTTTCAAAACTCATTGTTTCAACTGCATGAAGCAATCATATAAACTTAGACTGATCGTTGAGTTGAGTTTCGAATTGACATTTTGAATTCGACTCGATTCGAAGTCGAGTTACTCACATTTTCAACTCGACTCAAGTCGAATTGCTCATATTTTCAACTTGACGCAACTCGACTCGACTGAGAATTGAATCAACTCAACTTGACTTGTCAAGAACTCGAGCTTGGCATCAAGAGAGCTAAATATAGAAATTTTTCCGATTTTTTGCTTTTGCATTATCTTTTTGATAGAAGTCATGACGAGAAACATGAAGACTATATGATAGAGAATCATGAAGAAAAGTCATGATAGAAAAGTCATGATAGAAAAGTCATGAAGAAGAGCTATGAAGAGAAGTCATGAAGAGAAGTCATGATAGAAAGTCATGACGAAAAATCATGAAGGCTGTTTGATAGAGAGATTTGATAGAAAGTCATGACGAGAAACATAAAGAAGAACATGAAGAGAAACATGACGAGAAACATGACGAGAAAACATGAAGATCGTTTGACTTTGATAGAGAGTCATGACGGAAAAACATGATAGAAAGTCATGAAGAAAAATCATGTAAACTGTTTGATCAAGCTATTTACATCTATTTAATATCTTGTCGAGTCAAATCGAGTTTTCGAGTCGAATTGTTGAATCAAGCTTCTCAACTCGACTCGAGTGCTTGAGTTCAACTTCTCAATTCAATTCGACACTTTTTCAAAAAAATTTCAATTTAATTCAACACTTTTCAAGTCGAGTACTCAACTCGACGCGATCAGTCTATATAAACTGTGAGTGATTTTCTATCTCAGAAAGTTTTGTTCACTCAATACAAATAACATAGAATTTCTTATAAGTCAATTTAATCAATGTCACAAAAATCTATGAATTTATTATTATTATTATTACATAAAGTAATAATTGTTTAATCGAAGATGAAATATTTAATTAATCTTCAGTTTTCAAAAATGAAGCAGTTGACTAATCTTTCTTTCAAATATGATAAATGATGTATTTGACATCAACGATCATTCTTCTTTAATACTAGTTTCAGTAGTGAAAATATAAAGTAATGAAAAACATGATGAATCTCAATTAGTTGATCACAATAAACTTGCTGTATCAAATTGACTTGAAGAATATTTGAAACTTCATTTGTCAAGAAAAAATTCTTACTTAAAATCAGTTAATTGAAACTTTGATATCAGTGAAATTAAAATTTAACATCATTTTCTTTCAATGATAAATTAACTGTTTGAATTTAATGTTTTGCAATTGATAACAGCATAAATTTCATCACATTTGCTACAAATATGTTGATATATACAATTAAAATAAATGCAATCATCATCATTAAACTTGTTGCATACTGAGAATCATGTGCTTGTTTCTTCAAGTTTGAAATCATAAAACTGTTTTCTGATTTTTTAACTTTGATATTTTGTTTAAAAAGTGATAGCAGATGTTTTTTTTTATCAATGTTCAATTAATCAATTCATCTTCAGCATTGTATTAGCATATGCAGAAAACTCTGCATTTCTTGACATTCATTTTTGTGTTATCTCACGATTTCTTTTGTATGAGAAATTCGAAAATTCAATCTCATCGCTTCTTCAATTGCTCAATTTGCTCAAAATTGAAGCTATTCAGATCTCTTTGTTTGTTGACATTCTTGTAATCATTTTTATTCAAAATGTCTCAACATTAAAGTTAAAATCTATCTCTAGATAATTCTTTCATTCTCTTTAAAGCATTCAAAAGACGTAGAAAATCGACAACTTAAGCTGAACAGTCATCAAAGATCATTGATCGAGCTGTTTCTCTCGATCATCATTGTAAAGAAGCTCTTATTTCATCAAATGTAAATGAATCTCGATTGTCTTCACTTTCTTAATGATCTGAATCTTCTCAATCTGAATCTTCTTCACTAAGATGCTCATGATCTGATTCACTTGCATCATCATTACGTTTTGAATATTAAGAGAATGAACTCAACATTTCTAAAAATAAAGCTGAAAGATCAATGACTTTTTCAGCTGCAGAAGTTGCTGCGCATGCAAAGCTTTAAAAAGAACAACAGAATTAAGCTGATGTTGCTCAAAGATTGAGAGACAATAGAGCTTATGAAGAGACTTTATGACAAACAGAAATAAATGAGCATGATGAACAAGAAACTATATATTGTCGTTGTCTGAATCATCAGACTAGAAAGAATTTAGAGAAGTTGTTTATCTTTAAGCTTGAAGCTATGAACTTTGAAGATTGAGTTGATGATTCTATGCTGTTTATATCAGTTTATCTTCATGTAAATTAAAGACTTAAGTGATTTAGTCACATTGCTCAGATGCTGACTTTGAAGTTTCAGATCTGAAGCTTCAAAAAGATTTTAGATGAAACTATTAAGATCAAAGATGATGATGTTAAGAGCTGAATTATCACTAATTGAATGATTGTCATCAAAGCTAATAAATCAAAAGTTATTCAAAAGCAGCAGTTTATTAATGACTTTAATGAGTTAGAATGAAATAAGATCTTGCTCGCTTTGACTGAGAAGAAAGCTATTGACTATACAATCAAGATAGAGATCAACGCGAAGATTGAAAAGTTTACTCGTAAAAGATCTGCTGAGATTGTTTCTGAAGATTCTGATGCTGATGAAAGATTTCGTCAAAGATGCACTTGCATCAATCAGCTTCTGAATTGAGTTTGAATCAGAGCAGATACACTTGCTGATGTTGATAATTTTGATAAAGCATTGCTGAATCATTAACAGTGCAATGATGAGCATTGTAGAAATCAGAATGACTTCTGTTTCGTGAATTTTGCAGACAAGCACTATAATATGAATCATACTCAACAGTCTTTATGAAATAAGATGATATTTAACGTCGAAGCAAACATCAGCATTGAATGATCTTCTATCTCTTTATATAACTTTTGAAGTGATAAACAAAGCTCTGTTATCTCACTGTTTTGTCAATCAGATATGCATGAGAAAAGATTGAACATTAAAGCAGAGTGAGTGAAAAAGAAAGATTTTATGACGAGATTTATGAGATTCAATGAACAGCAAATGAAAATGCGAATGAGTGAGACAATGACTGATCAGATAGAACGAATAAACTTGCTTCAGAAAGCTTCAGAATCTCATTCATCATCTCAGCAATCTTCTCTTTCGCAGTGATCATCATGACAACAATCATTTATTTATTCTTTCTATCAGTTGCTCTATCAATCATGACAGCAATCTTTACAGTCTTTCTTGTGATAACAGTCTTTACAGTCTCTCTTGTGACAACAGTCTCTACAGTCTTCTTCGTGACAACAGTCTTTGCAGTTTATTCAGTGACAGCAATCTTCATCATCTCAATCTACTTCTTCTTCTTCTTCTTCTTCTTCTTCTTCTTCTCTATCATCTCAGTTTGCAATCGCAGCTCAGTGATCAAGTTTCATCAAAGAGTCAGAAGAGATGAAGAAGATATTTAATCAATTCTTTATCTGAAAAATAAACAAGATTTCACGTCAAACAATTAAACAAAAGCTTGCAGAGATGAGAGTCATAGTGAATGCTCAGATGTGATCTATAAATGATTTGAAAGATATGACAGACTCAACGTCTGCTATCTATTGAACTGCTATACAAGTAGAAATGTCAGATGAAATGACTCATGCCTTTAAGAAAGATCTGAAGCTCTTCAAGTCAATCTGACGTAAGATCAAGACTTTATTAGAACTGAGTCATTAAATAAAGTCAAATTTCTGAATCAAATTTCTGATTTTTTATCTTCAATTCTCATTTCAAAGCTTTGATATCTGTCTCAAAAACATAGTTTGAATGTTTGAAGTGCTGTCTTGAATATTTATCACGTTCGCTTCGTTCAACAGCGTAATGAAGAAAGTCATTAAAGATGTCTTCAAAATGAGATCATGTTTCGTTAAAATGTCTACGAACTCAGATCTTTAATATGCTGAAGATGAGTTCTATGAGATTATAATTCGATGAGTAGAAAGACAAATATTGCATCTGACATTATCAATGATAAATCATTAACTCAACGAGATAAATAACTTATCTGACATTCGTTTGAGATGTTCGCTCGAAGCATCAGAAGCATCAGAAGCATCAGAATCACTTGAGCTATCTGACTCGCTTGATTTTAGTTCTAGTGATCTGCTTTTAGCTTTCTGTGAAGCGACTGATGTTCTTGTTTGATGATCGTCGACAATTTTCGCGATCTTCGCATTTTCAGTGATTTTTATCAAGAAAGATGCATCATTGATTTGATCATTGAAGCTTAGTATCGAAAGATCTTCATCATATCTCTCAACTTCAATGACTATTTTGTTTCATTGAACGTGACTAGATATTAGTACATTCTTTTCGTTTTACAAGTGAAACTGATTGACTTTCTTGTAGCTCAAGAACTGATATTTTAAGCTCTTGTCATTGAGCTTTTGATGAGCTTTCTTCACATGATGATAGACTATGCATTCAAATGTATGTAGATAGCTAAGATCAGACTTCTTATCATATCAGATCTCATAGAGAGTTATATTGTTCAACGCAGTGATAGAACTTCTGTTTTTCAGATAGATGACAGTCATTATTGCTTCATCTCATAGTTGTATCAACAATTTGACGCTAGTCAGTATAGCGCGAGTTCGTTCAAAAAGAGTGTGAAAACATTGTTCTGTGTCATGATGTCAGATCATCAACTCGATTTAAAACATAAATTGTCGATATCTTAAATAATCTCGATTCATTGAATCTGTTTTGCAGTTTAATGAATCAAGTCATCAATCTAGTCATCATTATCTTAATCTAGTTTCAGCAATTCTGTTTCAATCATCTCAGTCGTGTGCGCGAACTTCTGCAATCTTAAGTCAATAGAACTACTGTCTAGTCTTGATTCTGCTCGATTCATGTATATAAAAGTCGAATTCTCGTTCTTTTCTTTCACTGTTTATCTTTCGTCTTGTACATTATCTGATGTATTGTTCTGTATCTAGTTCAAGTAATATAATAATCAATTCTTTATATTGATAAAATCTTTAGTTCAGTTTAGTCTTTGACATTACGAAAGATTTACACTTTCTGCAACGTTTTCATATGTTGAAATCTCGTCTAGTTATTCTTTCGCTCAAATGAAATCATCTCATCATCTCTCGATTGACGATGAGCATGCTGTTGAACAGTTTGCTCAAAGTGTGATTGAAAATTCAGTCAAGATCTTTCGTGCAATGCAAGAGCTTCAAAATCAAGTTTGATAACATGATGTTATCATCTTGTTCTCGTTCATCGTTTTCAGTTCTTCAGTCTATATAGAATTGAATTCTCAGTTTCTTGTGATAATATCTCAGATCGTTGCACAAATCTTGAACAATCAATCTCTTTTCATCGTTCATCTCTCTGCAAACTCTGTCGCTGCCTTCATCGCTTCTAGATTCAAGAAGCTTCTCAACATTTCTGAGTATGAGAGAGACAAAGATCAATTGAATGCATGAGAGCAGAGTTTGATACAGCGCATGAACGTGAACGATGATCATTACTTCTCTCATCGAGTCAAGATCATCTATGTCGAGTCACGACTCATCATAGATAAGAAGACTCACAATCTAATGAGTCAATATTGAGTCAATGATCTTTGTATCATTTTCATCTTCGCAGATTGATGACACAAATTGCATCATTGCTGCAACAATTCTTTCAAGACAGAAGATGCTCATTTATATCTTCGCGAAATTCTGAAGCAAGACACGAATAGCTTTGTCAACTACTACAATCTCTTTTATCAAAAGAAAGAATGTTCTTTGATGAAAGATTTTTCATTGATTGACTGTCTGAAGCGCAATGTCAATTATTTCACTTAAGTCATCATCTTCTTCTGACAAAATCTCGATGAAACTTGATCATTCATCTTTCATCAATGAGTTCAAGCATTCTTTGACATTGATGAAGAGCTTCAGCAGCTTAAGCATCGTCAATCTCGCTTCGTCTTCATCATTGTTTCTGTCACGATTCTAGCTCTGTCAGACTCAGTCTTCTAGTCTTGTCAGATCTATTCTCGCTTCGTCATCTTGACTAGTTTCTATTGAGTCTAGCGTCGACTGAGAAACACACATATGTAGTCAGCTTCTTTTCTGTAGCTATCTTTCTTTCTTAGCATTTATCTTCTAGTTAAATGACACTTCTATCTGACTCGCTCTAGACAGATCTCTAACAGTTTCATTCGTCAAAGTCAAGAATGTCTCTGCATTGACTAGTAACTCTTTGAGTTCAAAGATCATCATCTTTGTGACTGTTGTTTTGACAATATCTTCGTTTCTTTCTTTCTCATTTCTCGATGAGTCAATGAATCTGAGCTTCGTCATTATCATTGTTCAAGATAAGACTCTGATTGTTTCTGAAGTCAAGAAAATCTGCAACAAGTGAAAGCTGTGCTACTACTGCAAGTTGCAACATTTGAGCAAAATCATTAAAGAATGTTCAAACAAGAAGCTCTTCACTCTGTGTATCATGAATGTCTACAACAGTGATGTCATCAGTATAGATGAAGAAGTTTTGCTGTCTGCAAGAAAAGTTTAGTTTCTGAGCTAAGTCACGCTCAGAAATCTGTATACATATCATCTTGTTTACTAGTCTCAATCTTTTCACTCTCACTTCAATCATATAGAAAGTTTTTTGCTAAATCTGTCTTGAAACTCTTTGAATTCAATTCGACATTCAAAGATAGTCACATGATAGTATTCTGTATTCTACGTCAAGCTCAATCTAGAGTTCTTGTTCTCGCTCTGATTGATAGTGAAGTCTTTGCTTATGTCTTTATGAATAAATTCTTCGCGCAACAACATCATTTTTTCTTGCATCAATTAACTCACTCTTGCAGACTTCAAGAATTTGATGATCAAGTCACTTTAATCGATGACATTACTTATGTTGTTGAAATCACAATGATTCTCAATGAACACATTGAAAGACTATTCTTCTATGTCACTGAATTAAGTCAATATCTCATCGTCATGAGTCTGTCATGACTTAATCATCACGTCATTGATGTCAATTTTGAACATAATATTCTCATCTTGTCTTTCTTCTTCTGTCTTAATCATTGTTGTTAATTTCTCATCAAGATCTATGATTTTAATCAACAAGAAGAAAATTTCTCGCTTGAAGTTAACAAAGTAGCTTTTCTTCAGTCTTGCTCTCAATTCACTCGAAAGAAGCAACTCAGTTTTCAGTTCGCACATAAGAAGCAACTCAGTTCACGAATCACTCACAAGAAGCAATTCAGTCTACAGATCGCTCACAAGAAGCAATTCAGCACTCAGTTCACTTGCAAGAAGTAATCTAGTTTCTCATTCATTTAAAAGAAGTAACTCAGTTTTCAGTTCACTCACAAGAAGCAATTCAGTTCTCAATTCACTTGCAAGAAGCAACTCAGTTTTTCATCTGCTCACAAGAAGCAATATAATCTCTCGTTCGTTCACGAGAAGTCAACTAATACTCAGCTCATTTACAAGAAACAAATCTCATTCAGTCTTGTCTCTTGTCTGAAACAAGAAGCTTCTAGTTGTATTTTTCAAGTCATTCAAAAAGAATACTCATCAAAAATCAAGTGTTGAAATTCTTTTCTCTTTAGAACTTCTGTTGTTTCTCAAGCAGATCAATTTGATCAATATTTTATACAACTTGACATAGTTGAATTGAGAGTTCGAAGCTTTGATCATGCTGCTCATGTCAAAGACATTGAAGTGTTTAGCATCATTCTAAAGAAAATCGATGTCTTCTTGAATCTTGAGTCAATCTCATCTTCTAGTTCAGACTCTGACGAGTCAAAATCGCGTCACACGACTTTGACTGTTCATTCAAAGAACAGTTCAATTCTTGCTCAGTTTTCATCTCGTTCTTAAGATAGTATGTATGATAAGAATCATTGTCTGAATCTTCATCAAATGAAAAAGAAATTTCATTTGACTGCATTCACGACACAAGAAAATCTCGAAGTTTATTGACAAAGTAAGAACGTCGATTCAGTCACAATTCTATCATTCAGATATTTTGAGTTTCTAGACATCTTCTTCAAGAAGAACGTCGATATCTTGTCTTTGCATTAAGCTCATGATCATGTCATACATCTTAAAGAAGATGCTCAATTCTCAGTCTTTGCTTTGTACAACATGAGTCGTGATGAAATTCTAGAACTTCGTCGTTATCTGAATGAGAATCTGAGCAAAGATTTCATTCAAGTCAGTCACTTTCAGATGATCATCTTTGTTCTCTTCATCAAGAAACTCGAAGAAGAACTTTGCTTCTGCATGAACTATCGAGATCTGAACGCTATCACAATCAAGAATCGATATTCTCTGTCTCTGATTTCAGAAACGCTGAATTGTCTAAGTTGAGCTAAAATCTTTATCAAGCTGAATATCATTTCTGCGTTCAATTGACTTTGAATCAAAGAAGAAGATGAAGCTCTCATCGTCTTTTGCACTCGATTTGAATTATTCAAGTATTTAGTCATGCTCTTCAATCTATGTAATGAGTCTGTCTCATTTCAGAAGTACATCAACAATACTCTTCATGAACATTTAGATAAGTTTTATACAGCTTATCTGAATGACATCTTAATCTATTTCGACAATGAACTCAAGCACAAGATTCATGTCAAGCTCATTCTGCAAAAGCTGCAAGAAGCAGATCTTCAAATGAATATAATCAAATGCAAGTTTCACATCATTCAAGTCTTGTATCTAGAATTGATAATCATCATTGAAGAGATAAAGATGAATTCTTCTAAGATAGACATCATTGTCAACTGACTCATTCTGATCAACGTTAAAGATGTTCAAAGTTTTTTAGATTTCGCGAACTTCTATAGAAGATTCATCTATGACTATAGTAGAATAGCTATCTCGCTCATTTGTCTCATCAGAAAAGATGTACTCTTTGTCTGATTTCAGAAATGTCAGATTGCATTCAACATTCTTAAGAAAGTCTTCACTTTCAAGATTATTCTTCGTCACTATAATTCAGATCACAAAATTGTGATAGAAATTAATGCTTTAAACTATGTGTTTGAAGACATTCTTTTTCAGTACGATGAGAATGAGATTCTTTATTCAATCGCTTACTTTTTGAAGAAGCATAACTCAGTCGAGTGTAACTACGAGATCTACGATAAAGAACTCATGATCATTGTTTGCGCTTTTGAGAAATGATGATCAGAGCTTGAAGACTCTATCTACTCTGTTGAGATGATCATGAATCACAAAAATCTTGAGTATTTCATGTCAACTAAGCAGTTGAGTCGTCATCAAGCTCGTTGAAGTGAGTTTCTGTCTAGATTCAACTATCACATTGCTTATCATTTCAACAAGATCAACGATAAGTTGAATGCTTTAACACGTCGCTCAGAAGATCTTTTTAAAGAGAAAGATACATTCGATTCTTGACATCAATATCAACATCAGACAATTCTGAAAACTCATGTTTTAGATCTCAATATTGACAAGAATTCTCGCTCTTGATGTTTTCAACATCAAAGTCATGAAGCTTCAGTCACAAATCATCGTTCTAGATTCAGTTCAGTTACATTTGTTCTCAGTTATCTCAGCACTTTTGCAAATTCTAGCTCTCATGAATCTAGAAATCGAAGAATTCAACGTTGAAGATGTTAAGTCTCAGCTAGATCAAGACACTCTGAATCTTGATGAAGATTCTGCTGACACTCTCACTCAGATATTGTGAAAGCAAGTTGAAATCAATGATAAATTTGCAACTCAGATAATTGAAGTGCTTTGCAATGAAGCACGACATCACAACAAGATTTCTCTAATTAAGTGTGAAGAACACGAGAATCATCTGTACTTTCAAGAAAGAAAGTACATGCTCAACTCAGATAAACTATGTCTTCGTATCATTCAGCTCGCTCATGATAGTGTCGTTGATGATCACTCAGAAAGAGCAAAAAGTTATGAACTGATCAGTTGAGTCTACTGATGATCAAACATTTATAAGTATGTTCAATGCTTTGTACAAAACTGTCACGTGTGCACACGTTTCAAGCTCTTTAGACAATGAACTTAAGAATAATTGTGTTTTCTTTCAGTCTTTGAACGTCGTTGATGTGATGTCTTCATGAACTATGTAAATTCTTTATCGCTCAGTATCTTCATAAGTATCACATATAGATATGTTCTAGTCTTCATTGATCATCTTATCAAAATAAGACATTTAGTTCTCATCACTTCTATGAAAGTTGAAGAAACTATCAACTGCTTTTATGCTCATGTTTGAAAACATCATGATTTACTTAAGTTCTTCATGTCTGATCGAGACACACAATTCATCTTTGATGTCTGAAAACATATGTGTAAAATGCTGAAGATAAACGTTAAGTTATCAATGATGTATCATTCTGAAATCGATGATCAAATCGAGAGAGTCAATGCTGTCATGAAGCATTATCTTCAAATCTTCATCAACTACATGCAGAATGACTGAGTTATGTGACTTTCTGAAGTCGAATTCATTGTCAATAATGTATTGTCATTAATTACTTTAGCATCATTCTTCTTGATCAATTCAAGTCAGAATTCATGTCTAAACTTTGAGTCTTCTGAGTCTTTGCTTGAGAATCTTATGTCTCAAGCTTGAAACAAGTTAATCAATGTCAAAAAGTTCATCAAGAAGATGAAGAAACTAACTGAGCATCTACGTGATGAGATGTTTATAGCTCAGATCATCTACAAATTCAATGTTAATCTCTCTCGTTGTTCTTGTTCTAAATACTTCGTTGAAGATGAAGTCTGATTGAATGCTTGCAATCTCAGCATCGCTTGTCTTGCTGTCAAGTTAAACGATTGTAACGTTGATATCTTCAAGATCAAGCGTGTCTTCAAGAACAATTCTTTGATCATTGAGTTAAATCTTTCAGCATTCATGAAGATTCATTCAATCTTTCATGTCATTCTTCTGAGTCATATTGCAAGTAACTCTCTCTTGAGTCAACTTCAGAAATCTCAAGAACTTGTTATCATCAAGAATGACGAAAGATTCTGATATATAAACAGCATATTAAACTTCAAGCATGATAGATGCTATAATTCATCTCTGCTCAAGTATTACATCAATTGAGAAGATCATTTTTCTACTTGAAAGTCTTTTCATCTTCTGAATAATTGTGAGCAAACGCTCAATGAATATCATCTCGTCAACTCTGTCGTCGAAGAATCACATGTACTGTCATGTGTGATTTCTCAATGTTAATGTCAAGAACTTTAAGTTCAATCTTCATCATTTTAATTCAACTCAGATCTGACTCAGATCTTGTCTAGATCTGACTCAGTCATCTTGTTTAAATCTGACTCAAATGTGACTCAGATGTATTCTAGTTTTGCTTGTGCATCATCACGTTAAAATGCGTTTCATCTCGCTGTGCATTATCATATTAAACTGCATTTCATCTTTCTCTTACTCAGATCTGACTCAGATCTTGTCTAAATCTGATTCAGACATCTCATTTAAATCTGACTCAGATGTGATTCAAATGTATTTTCATTTTCTGTGCATCATCACATTAAACTGCATTTCGTCTTTTTTTTACTCAGATCTGACTCAGATCTTGTCTAGATTTGATTCAGACATCTCGTTTAAATCTGACTCAAAAGTGATTCAGATGTGTTTTCATTTCTCATGCATCATCACGTTAAAATGCGTCTCATCTCGTCTCATCTCATCTCGCTCAGATCTGATTCAGATGTGACTCAGATCTATTTCAATCTCATCTGTGCTTCATCACATTAAAATGCGTTCACATCAACTTTTGTCTTGTTTCAGTCTTTATCTTCAATTCTTTCTCATCTTGTCTTGTTTCTCTTCATCATTTTGCAAAAGCTCAATCTTGAATGTTACGATTCTAGCTACACATCTTCGTTGATAGCTATGTTGATGACTATGTTGATGACTATGTTGATGACTATCCTGAGAGCTATCGTCGATCGCTCGCCGCTAGGACATAGGCTTGTTCCGAAGTCAACTCTATTCAGGGTTAGCTTATGTTCTTCTGAGTCATATAGATAGTCGACCCTTTCCTTCTAGATACTTTTCTTTCTTAGCATTTATATACTCGTTACATTACACTCATATGACTCGCTCTATGCTGATCTCTAACATTGAAGAGAGAAGCTACTGTCATGATGTCAGATCATCAACTCAATTTAGAACATAAATTGTTAATATCTTAAATAATCTTAATTCATTGAATCTGTTTTGCAATTCAATGAATCAAGTCATCAATCTAGTCATCATCATCTTAATTTAGTCTCAGCAATTCTGTTTTGATCATCTCAATCGTGTGCGCGAACTTCTGCAATCTTAAGTCAATAAAACTACTGTCTAGTCTTGATTCTGCTCGATTCATGTATATAAAAGTTGAGCTTTCATTCTTTTCTTTCATTCTTTGTCTTTCGTCTTGTACATTATCTGATGTATTGTTCTGTATCTAGTTCAAGTAATATAATAATCAATTCTCTATATTGATAGAATCTTTAGTTCAGTCTAGTTTCTGACACTCTGCAACTTTATTTTGACTCAAGTTACATGATGTCATCGACTCTTATTTGATCTCATGCTCTTTAAGCAATTCAATGATTTGATGATCAGCATACTCATCTTCATTATCTGAATGCAGTCGCTGAATCAAAGTGCTTTAAGTCTTCATGAATTTCAGATATTTTCGAAGTACATCTTTTAGATTGAATTTTCGTTTCAGTAAAGAGATGATTGTATATTGACTGTAATCATCAATCATAGTAGCTACATATCTGAATTCTTCATTGATCTTAAATATTTTATCATCATCAACGAGATTCAAATGTACTAGCTTATTTACTTTGATGATTCTGATGTGAGATTTTTGACTTGACGTTCTATTTTGCTTGTCTATGACACAGATCTCACATATCGATTCTGAGAATTCTTCGTTTTTCAGACTATCAGTCGAATTCACATCGATGTCAATGCTAATATTGATAAGACGTTTGACGTCTGTTATATTCAAATGAGCTAATCATTTATGTCACGATTCTAGCCTTGCCAGACTCAGCCTTCTAGCCTTGTCAGGCCTATCCTCGCTCCGTCACCTTGACTAGTCCCTATTGGGCCTAGCGTCGGCTGAGGAACACACATATGTAGCCAGCTTCTTTCCTGTAGCTATCTTTCTTCCTTAGCATTTATCTTCTAGTTAAATGACACCCCTATCTGACTCGCTCTAGGCAGGCCTCTAACATTAGATAAATGCTCATCATCTACTACTCTGCTATCGACGAATAAACGATACGAAACAATCTATTCAGTAAGGAAAATTTGCAAGAGATTCTTCAAATTTGCACCATCATTTTAGGCCGCAAGGGATTCTTCGATTCTACACTCATTTTCACCATTCTATCCGCAAGGAATTCTTCGAATAAAGCACTCAATTATTACCTGAAATTCACAAGAAATTCTTTGAATTTTCACTCATCAAAAAACATCAATTCAAAACATCAATCCTTCACCTATTCTTACCTCAACAACTTCTACCTTCTCTCATCATGACACGTGACGTCGAGTCAGTTGAGTCACGAACAACTCGCCTGCTTAGAAGCACTGTCAATAGAAGAGTTTCACTTCTACTCATCGATGCTTCAGTCGAAGCTGAGAAAGCTGTCACTCTCTGAAACATAAACATCGAAGAACAACTGTTTCATTGAGTCAGCAATCAATTCGACGAAGTCATCAATATGCTGAACGAGCTTCGAAGCCAGCGAGACTTGACTCTACAACTCAATGAACACTGACTTCTCGTACAAGACGATCACAAAAAGAGAGCGGAACAACTAGAAGCCGCTTTTGATAAAAACGATGAGCTAGAGAAAAAGATCAATCAGCTACAAGGCGAGCGGTTGAACTCCAGAGCGAAACAACGTCAAGCTGATCGGTCTATGACTCGTCAAGATACTCAGTCAGCTGAACAACGAGCCAATCAGAAAGAAGCTTCGGTTCGTCGCTCTGAAGTTGAACGAAGCTCGACTTCCGAAGCTCGCTTTCAACGAGAATCTTCTACTCTATCTGGTAACGAAAACGAGAACGATCATCACAAGTCCGTCAAGCTTCCGAATTCACCCATCTTCATCGAAACAGATGATTCTACCTGAAAGACATGAAACATCAAAATAGCTGACAAGCTCGATGTTAATGCGAACCATTACCCTACTGAAAAGATCCGTATTGCCTATGTGATTTTCAGACTAGAAGACGATGCTGATCAGCAAACCTATGCAAAGCGTCGTGTTGATGCTCTCTCACTCTATCAATCACTATCAGAGCTGCTGAAACATCTGAAAGAAATTTACGAAGATCAGAACCTGATTCGGAAGTGTCGTCGCGAATACGTCGCTCTGAAGCAGCTCAACAAGCTCTTCAGCTCTTTCTATTCAGAATTCACTAGAATATTCAGCTTTCTGAACTACGACGATGTCACTCTGATGAACGACATTCAGA
>JAABUV010001221.1_pt1 | contig 37566 bp, 32 predicted proteins | sample 5559971 | NCBI WGS metagenome assembly JAABUV01 (sample SAMN10711881, study PRJNA513362) | rock metagenome | isolation source: Antarctica rocks | place: Antarctica: Victoria Land, Knobhead nord | collected 2015-12-19
TATTCCATTCTACATAGCTACATCCATCCATTAGTTATCATAATACTATTGCACTACACCCAAATCACGTGCAGATGACTCATTGACATCATACATTTCAACACTTTATACCCCTTCGGACCTGCGGAAGTCAATCAGATGTCATACAAAAGACTCAAACTAGGCCTCTTCAAATGAAGGCATACATACATATTACTCGACCCACTCGATCTACCTTGACATTCTGAATACATCCTAGAACCTTAAATCAAGACTTGTAAAGCATGGTTTATGAGTCGGAGATCTCGTTTACACTCGACACAGTGTGCCCATGGTATTGTCATTCTATGCCACCCAGGAGATGACCGCTAGATTGACCATAATATCAGGACCTATATAGCAAAGAAGCGCCTAGATATTGGTGGGTCGATCACTATTCAAGGGTGCTTGATACATGAACAACACGTTCATGCAGGATGTCAAATTCACAATTTACGCGATTTGTGATCACTTGCGTTCGAGAACCCGGGAATACTAAGTGATGTGACTTTTGCCTCCAGCGTTGGAGAGATTCAGATCCTCTCCCAGCGGCGAAGATGTCAATTTCTCCATCAAGTATCTTCCGTACCAGCTCTACCCAGATGCCAGCAAGCAAGGGGAGAACGAGTATGAATGGTGAGGACATAATTCTTATTCGTCCACTAAGCCACCTGTATGTGATGGGCTGAGAGATGTTTCTACAGGTACAAGAGAACGAAGTTCAACGGATCAGAAGAGCAAATGAAGAAATTTACGGCCTTGATGTCGGCATACGGACTTGGTGTCGGCATCGATTTCAATTTCCACGGAATAATCGCCAACACTATGGACGCTCATCGCATGATTCAGTACTACCAGGAAGAATTGGGTCCCGGAAAGGCTAACAAGATCGTCAACTCGCTCTACGCTCAATACTTTGAGCATGAAGCTTCTCCATCTGGTCATGACACATTGCTAAAAGCTGCGAAAGATGCTGAAATCGACGAGGCTAAAGCTAAGGCTTTCATCAGCGATGAGTACGAAGGGCTGCCGGAGGTGAAGATGCTCATCAAAGAACAGGCGGGCAACGGCATTGAAGCTGTTCCTCACATTGTCCTGGAAGGTAGGAGGAGAGATATCACGATTGAGGGAGCGAAGGAGGTAGAAGAGTACTTGAAAGAACTTGAGAAAATCGTCAAGGAGTCAAAGTGAGCGTCTCCAGAGTAGGTAGTCTGCAACTAAAAACGTCCTATTGGTGGGTTCTACAAGTGCATATTACCACCGAAAAGTGATCTTTGTTATGATCTTCCTGCCTTTTAGGTGAATACACTAATTGTGATTTGGTCGTATGGTGATGCTGGGATACCGTAATCCCAACGATATGAGACTTGCTAGCCAGGGTTATCTACCTTATGCATGACATCCTTCACAGCAATGCAGTACTTGAGTGGTATGATGTTTGGAAAGTATAATCAGAAGACTAGACAGAAGCGGGTATCAATTTGGGGGCAGGGGTTCGAAGAAGCGCTCATCAGAAGTAGGTCAAGCAATGGGAGCGGTGGGAATTGTATAAGACTGCTTTCTAAATTCGCTGATAAGAGATGAAAAGAAATCTAGGCTGAAATCGAAAACATGATGTAACAAAACAACCAGTGATCGAGCGCGCGTTCTACCCCAGCAGGCCACAACAAAATCGCAACACATTCCAGTACAAATCCAACGTCTACGACTACACTGGTCCAAGTTATGAGCGCTTCTTCTGCAACCACCAATGCTCGTACATATCTCGGTCGGTGAATATCTCCTCATCGTTACCCAGGGTACTCTCGGCGTCGCCGGACCGATTCTTCCACAACTCCAATCCTTCAGGATTGATATGACACGCCAGTGCCGCAACCAGAATACCAATCATCCGTGGCCCGAACTCCTTTCGAGCTGGGCAAATGAATGGGTTGTTGCCAAATGGCATGAATGCATTCTGAGCCTTTTCGTTGATGTTAAGCCATCTTGACGGCTTGAATGCAAGTGGATCCTCCCAGTTTTGCGGGTCCCGTTGCATCTTTTCGATATCTGCTGCTAGTATCTCTGGAATGCAGGAAGAGTCTCCCAACTGGTACATGCGGTAGATGCGCCTTGTTGGGGGATATAAGCGGAGACCCTCGCTCACAAGGTGAGACACTGACACTGATTGCCCTGCTTCTGTCGTCACTGACTTCTCGAACGCCGCCTGTGTTGGATTTGTGACGAAAGTCTCGAGTACCTTGCGCCACACGACCGTCTCTGCTTGGCGGTTTTGACGAAAGGAGACTTCGATGAAACAGAGCAACACAATGCGCCAGAGAGTTTCATACGCCGGAAGTATAAAGTTTAGTGGGTTGTCTTCGGAACTGGATGGATCGATATCTGGGAATAGCTTGGCCAGAGCGTCGTTCACTGTCACCTTTGTTATGCGCAGATTTTCCGCTGCGTTCCTTGTGGAGCTCTTCGAATACACCCAGCAATTGTTGATACCCTCTGCAAGTCTCTTGATAGCATCCTTATCGAGCTCGAACGGATCAAGACCAAACAAGACATGAAGCGCAAGTTTAAGGGCAATGCTCTGCACAAGTGAGTCCAGGCTCGCGTCCAGGTGGTCTGACTTAGAACTCGCCACACTATCAACAACAAGTCGTTGCGCGAATACTGCGATACGCTCCCAGTCACTGTCCTCCATCTTGATCTTCTTAACGGCAGCTGCTTTGAACGCTCTGGCGTAGTCTCCATTGGTTGTGGTGAAAGCATTATTGATGCCAAACGCTCGAACAAGGCGTTCGTTCGGAATTGCTCTTGATTCAACTCTGTTGAGGCGATTGGCGATGTTATCGAAGCTGTTGCCAGCAAGTATCTCAGCGCAGTGTGCCGAATCGGAAAAAGTGCGCTTTGGTACTGATGGATCTGGATCTGGTGCCGGTGCTGATGGTGCTGGCTTCCAGACGAAATAGTATGACAGTCCACCAACAAGGGCCAGGAGTAACACACCGAGAAAGACTGTGGCAATATCAATCATTGTCATTCTGAAAGCTGCTGTAGGAATGTGGGGAAGTGATGAAAGTACTGATGAGCTTCATAGGAAATTGGCCCCTACTTATATGTCCTGGACATCCAAAAGGAAACCTCCAGAATGTGCATGTTGCGCAGCTTCCTCGCACCTTCCAGGCTTCTGGAAAAATAGGGCCTTTGTCCGGAGTAAAAGACTAACAATGCAATGTCTCGGACACTTGCTTGAGCAGAGATGTTTGTACCTTAGCTGGAATCTCACACTTCTTTCTGGACGCATGAAAACCTTCTAGACGCATGAAGTATAAACACCTAGCCTTTGTTATTTCCTAATCGTGATATAAAAGCTGTTCGGGAAGCTCTCAAGCAAGCCAGCATACTGGATCAATCACTGGACCCATCGAACCTCTAGGATGTCTAGAGAGTCAAACTTGCTGTGTGACTGCTGATCGAAAGACAAAAGGGCTATCAAACACGAATGTGTGCTGGAAACAGGTTGGTTTTACTGACATAAGTGCATGAGTGAAAGCGAACCATTACTGTCTACACACCTGTCATCGCCTCTGCTACCACCACTTAGGTCACCGCGCAAGCAGCAAGGGCACCAAGAGCCATCCCAACAACAAGCCGACAATGGCAAAATCAGCCTGAGCCCATAGTCATACAATGGCTCCAAGAAGTTTCCATTCAAGATACTAGTTCATATTTCAAGTATGATACGCACGACAACCATTCGTCGAAGGGATCTTATAGACTACATCAGTATAGCTCAATTATTCTCTCCAGGTCGTGGCTATAAGACTGGATATTGGGATATCTGACTATGACAGGTGGCGCTGGAATCCTCTCCAGGGTTCACACATCTATTACGAAATAGCGCATGTATATGGCGATTGAGCACGACTATTAGGGGATATCAACCGTCAACAATAGCGTATGGAAGAGCGCTAACATGCACATCAAGATATATGTAGGTCGATGTGCCAATACGCCCATTGCAAAACATAGTTACACTGCTCTAAATGACCTCCAAGAACGCATAGAGCTAGAGCAACGACATTCGAAACCGTCTTCAAATAAGTCTCGAGATCCACTAATATAAGCACAAGAGGGCAGTATTTGGGACTATTGTTGAACAACAATTACTCTTCGTAAAGTGAAATCATGACCAGCCATGCTCCTTATTGAATTTGTCGCATATTGCTCTCGTCGTATTGATAATACCTACGCAGCCCGGCGAGTCAGAGTGACAGCATATCGATATCGGATAATCCTTGACGGGTAGATGCACATTGCTCCCATCAACAGCAGTGACCGACTCAGTCATCAACTGCTGCTCAACATGTTTCTCAACATCCTCAAGCTTCCATGGTCTGTATCAAATCAGTCATCGATCCTATCGCAAGCGGTAGGAAGCCATACTTCTTTATCCTGTCAATAACGAGCATGCCATCAGCATTGTATTTGACATCCCCATACAATTCTGCCCAAAACTCCACCCCCACCTCCTTCGCCGCCTTCTCCATATTCGTTCCAGCTAGTCCAAAGACCGGTATCCCTTTCGGTATTCCCTTCATCACCGCAGCAGCCACTTCGAAATCCCGACACATCATTCCGTACAGAACCCCATGCGGCTTGACATGATGCAGCGGTAATCCCTCTCTATCCAAGAAACCCTTCAAAGCACCCACTTGATATACAGTAATAGCCGTGAGCTCTTCAGGCTGAAGCTTCATCTCTCGCCGCCCGAAACCTTGCAAGTCGGGAAGGCCGGGATGGGCCCCAATCTTCACGTTGTGTCGTTTGCAAAGCCGAACAGTTTCCTGCATTATGAGAGGATCTCCGGCGTGGAAACCGCAGGCGACGTTGGCGATGTCGATGAGGGGGATGAGCTCCTCGTCTGGACCGCATTTGAGGTTGCCGAAGCCTTCGCCTAGGTCGACGTTGAGTAGAGCTTTGTGCTTTATGGGACCCATGTTGGAGACGCGCAGCTGCTAGCTGGAACGTTGCGTCGACGAGAAGATCGATAACGTTTTCATCATAGTGTTCGAACCGTAAGATACCCAGGAGCCAACCCCACTGACGTAACCTTCAGCTTATCGTTCGATGCTCTCAGGCTCTGGAAGTATCCCCGCATTTCGAAATGCCGAACCAGGGATAGCAGAGCTATCTTTGGCTGCTATCATGGCGATCACAGGGAGGTCGTCAGGTATATTCGTACCACTCGGATCTCCTGAGCATCGTCAAGTCTTCACTGCACATTGAATATTTCGTACAGCGTCAGGATGGAGAAATTGAAGACGCTTCTGGTCGCCAACAGGGCTGAGATCGCTGCAAGGATCCTCAGAACGGCAAAGTAAGCGACACTTTGCTCCTTTTCTCCGCATTCTGCCACTTGTTGACATCCATAACTATGTAGGGATTTGGGGATTCGTACTATTGCAATCTACACTGAACCCGATGCCGTGTCTACACACGTGTCTGGAGCAGATGTTGCCGTATTACTGCCTGGTGGCCCCAAGGCCTATCTCGATGGGTAAGCTTCGCTGCAGAGATTTAGTGCTTGATATCAATACGTCGATGGGTATCATAAACGTCACTGATGGCCCTCTCATCATGTCTTAAACATCTCTCCTATATGTCGGCTATTATGCTTCCCAATGCTGAGGCATTATTTACTCCTTATTGCGATTGCTGTACTGTTCGTAATTTTACATCTTGATAAGACAAGCTAATGCATTGATCAATTCCATGTGTATTTGTTACACTTCCTCATTACATCTGATCTGATACTGCCGTTATCATAGTAATGAAATCATCAAGATCGCCAAGGAGCACAAAGCCGATGCCATCATCCCTGGCTATGGTTTTCTTTCAGAGAATGCAGATTTTGCTCGTTCAGTTGCAGCCGCAGGCATGGTCTGGGTGGGACCAAGTCCCGAGAGCATCGAGTCCTTCGGTATCAAGCATACTGCACGAGAAATTGCCGCGAAGGCCGGAGTGCCGATAGTACCAGGCACGCAAGGGCTGATCTCGAGCGAAGAAGATGCCATCAACGAAAGCGAGAGATTGGGATTCCCAGTGATGCTGAAGGCCACTGCTGGTGGCGGAGGTATGGGGCTCGCAATCTGCCAGAATGTCAAAGAGGTCAAGGACTCTTTCGCCATGGTCAGATCACGTGGAGAAAACCTGTTCAAGAACGCTGGGATGTTTATCGAGCGTTATTACCCTGATAGTCATCATACTGAAGTCCAGGTCTTTGGCAACGGACAAGGCAGCGCCATACACTTTGGTGAACGAGAATGCTCGATACAGCGAAGGCATCAGAAAGTGATCGAGGAATGTCCGAGCCCTTTTGTGGTGAAGCATCCCCGTAAGTTCATGAATCATTATCTACTAGAGAACAGCTGACACGTCCAAAGACCTCAGAGCAGGGCTTTGTTCTGCAGCCGTCCGCCTTGCTGAGTCAATCAAGTATGGTTCGGCAGGCACAATCGAATATCTGGTCGATGACAAGTCTGGTGACTACTTCTTCCTTGAGATGAACACTCGACTGCAGGTGGAACACGGCATCACAGAGCTATGCTACGATGTTGACCTCGTCAAACTTATGTTGAGGCAAGCAGATGCTCAACTGGCATGTAGAGGTGGCATCAGCCATGAAGAACTTAAGGGTCTCCAGCCTAGCGAGCCCAGAGGAGCGGCCATTGAAGCTCGCGTGTACGCTGAGAATCCGGCAAAGGACTATGCCCCCTCGCCAGGCACCTTACAGATAGTGGAGTGGGCGGAAATCACTGAAGGTGGCAGAATCGACACATGGGTGCATACTGGCACTATCGTTTCATCTCACTACGACCCACTTCTTGCCAAAGTCATGGTTCACAGATCCTCCCGTGAAGAGTGCATCAGTGCAATGCACCAGACCCTTGTCAAATCCCGAATATGTGGACCACCGACGAACCTTGACTTTCTGGCTTCAGTTGTGGAAGACCCTCAATTTGCAACTGGAGTCACCATGACGAAGTTTCTAACGAGCTTCAAGTTTTCGCCTGCTGCTATCGACGTGATCTCGGCGGGAGCTTACACTACAGTCCAGGATTACCCTGGGAGACCGACCATGGGTAGAGGGTTTCCTCACGCTGGGCCTATGGATCCGCTAGCATTCCAAATTGCCAACCTCCTCGTTGGTAATTCACGAGGTAAAGAAGGCCTCGAGTGCACGCTGGATGGACCCAAACTCTTGTTCTTAGGCCCGGCGATCGTTTCAATATGCGGCGCACCAATGAAGCTTACGCTCGATGGCACAGAGGTATCGATGTGGTCGAGATTAGCCATTAAGGCTGGGCAGACACTAGAGATTGGTAAGACTACAGGCGGCGGCTGCAGGTCCTACCTTGCAGTATATGGCGGATTTCCCAGTGTTGCTGAATGGTTCGGATCCAAGGCCACTTCTCCTGGCGTTGGTGTGGGTGGCTACCAAGGAAGACAACTTGCAGCTGGCGATCTCCTTGCCATCGCTAAGGACATACCAGACCATCTCTCGAAAGCATTGAAATTGCCAGAAAGGATCCTTCCGCAGTACCCCAGCCACTGGGACATCCTGGCAATGGTGGGACCATATGAAGAAGGCTATCTCCTCCCCGAAGACGTCGAGATGACGTACAAGACGACATGGCAGATTTCGCATAATGCCGCAAGAGGCGGAATACGCCTGATTGGACCAAAGCCAAAGTGGGCTCGCGCTGACGGTGGGGAGGGTGGAGCTCATCCGTCCAATGTTGCTGAATACGGCTACCCAGTCGGTGCACTGAATTGGACTGGTGATGACCCTTGCATATTTCCAGTCGATTGCCCTGACTTTGGAGGGTTTGTGTCGAGTACGACGATCATCAAGGCGGATTACTGGCGTCTCGGGCAGATGAAAGCCGGAGATACGATGAGGTACCACCGAGTATCGCTTGAAGACGCACTCAAGGTGCGACAGCGGGTCAATGGATTCATTGACGGAGTAGCCCAAGCCTGCTCTGGTCATAGCAATTTCGCCGGTATTGAGCCTCTTGATTACTCGGAATTGCCCTCGTCTACTTCGTCGGGTAATTATGGAAAAGCCACGGTCCACACAATTGAAGCGAAAGGCAACCAGCCTCGGACATTATACAGACAGGTAAGTAACCAGCCCAAGAGCTTCGGCCTCTCTGATGATAGGTAGGGTGGCGACGACTACCTCCTTATCGAGTATGGAGAAGGCAATTTCGATCTAAATCATCGCTGCCGCGTCACAGCCCTCACCAAAGCACTGAAAGAGTCCAAAGATGACATATCATTTTCCAACGGACTAGTCAATACCGTCGGCTGCTGCAACTGTAAGCATCAGCTTGCATATCCTAAAGTAACCGCTACATTATTGACTACTTTAGCACTTCTAATCTACTACGACGGTCTCACCATCCCTCAAGCCAAGCTCATCTCCCACCTCGTCAATCTCGAAGCCCAACTCGGCGACCTCAGCCGTTCCAAAGTCCCCAGCCGAATCTTCAAACTCCCCATCACCTTCGACAGCCCCAAGGAAAAAGACGCCATCAAGCGATACATGGAGACTCAGCGCCCGTACGCGTCCTACCTACCCGACAACATGGAATTCGTCGCCAAAAACAACGGTCTCGAACGCAAAGACCTCGAGAAAATCCTCCTAACGAGCAGTCTCATCGCCGTCTCCGTAGGCTTCTTCGCCGCCCTCCCTCTATGTCTCCCCGTCGACCCGCGCGAACGGCTGAACTGTCCCAAAGTGCGTAAACCCCCCAATCCCACCCCTTTTCCGCTCAAACCCAAGTAACCAAAAACCCCCGCCCCCACCAGATGAACCCCTCCCGCGTCTACACCCCCGAAGGCCAAGTCTCCTGGGGCGGCTCCTGCATGGCCCTCTACAACGTCTCCTCCCCAGGAGGCTACCAACTAACCGGCCTCACCATCCCCGGCTGCGACATCCTCGGCTCCAAAGCCCACTACACCCTCTCCCGCCCCTGGCTCTTCGAAGACTTCGACCAACTCACCTTCCACCGCGTCAGCGCCGAGGAATACGAGCGCCAGCTCGCGCTGTTCAAGAGCGGACGCTACGAGTACGATGTGCGGGATGCGGTGTTCGATATGGGGGTTCATAATCAATTGTTGAGGGATACGGAGGAGGAGGTTAGGGGGATCAGGGCGAGGCAGAGGAGGGCGCAGGGGGAGATGTTGGTGGTGGAGGAGGAGATGATGGGGAGGTGGATGGAGGAGAGGGCGGCGGGGAAGGTGCCGGTTGATAAGGTTGAGTCGCTGCTGAGGGATCCGGGGGTGCGGAAGGTGACGAGTCCGCTGAATGCGAATGTGTGGAAGGTTGTTGTTGAGGAGGGGATGCGGGTGGGGGTTGGTGACGAGGTGGCGATTCTGGAGGCGATGAAGTTGGAGATTTCGGTGAGGGTGGAGGCGGGGGCTGAGGGGGTGGTGGAGAGGTTGTTGGTGAGGCCGGGGGATGTGGTGGGGAGTGGGGATTCGTTGGTGCTGGTTAGGAAGGGGTAGGGGACTCTTGAATGAGAGAGGGACGAGGCTGTATCATAGCACCCTGTTTCGATTGCTCTGGTCGATGAACATGGATCGTATTGAAGGTTGTGATCATTAGTGTAGCTAGCAACGCAGGAGTGTAACCCACAGATCCCGAGCGTAAACCACTTTTCGCTCCCGACACCGTAACCCCACGCGCTCATATCCGAGGTGTACATATGTAACATTGTCGTGACCAACGCCCAAACGACCAAATCATCATAATCGATTACCTGCCCTAGCACGCCATCCTCCAACCAACGTGATCCCTAACCATTAATACACACATTATCAAAAGAAGAATCAAGGATCCATCGACGCGCCGATCTCCTCACTAATACCACGCACCGAGCTTCCATCGCGCCCACTTCCCTTGCTAGTATTGAGACTTCCCATATCCGAATTGATACTGCGTCCCCTCCCCTTGCAAGGACTCTCGTCTCCCGTATCGGTATCAGAGGGCACATACCTAGGCTCATCCCCCGTATCCAAAACTTCCTCTTCCTCCAAAGTCTCTTCGTCCCCGTCGGCTACGCATTCAACATCAGCAGCCCTGTCTCCGAGCCAAAATCTCGCTCTCTTCCTGCTCGTATCTTCATCCACGCTCCAGGTTCCACTGGCGGGTCGTTTCGCCCTCACGGGTGTCTTCTGCGCTGGGGTGGTGTCGAGAATGCTGAATCCGCGTAGGTACAGGTAACAGACTCGCTTCTTGGATTTGTTGAAGAAGAAGTAGTTGAGGCTCCACAAGGAGCCCTCTTCGCCATCGTATGGATCTTCCTCAGGCGCATAGCAGTAGATGCTGCATTCCCGGAGACTCATCTCTTTATCGATCAATCGCCACATGCGCGGATTCCATTTCTCGGTGCCGGAAGGTGTTTGAGGAAGCGTTGGAGGAACTGTATTTGACCAATGAGCGTGTTGGTCTTGAAAGGAGCTGCTGTATTTTGGACGCAGGTTGCTGAGGGTAGTGTCTAACGTGTGCATCACCTTCTTGATATTCCTCTGCCGGTGAAAGTCCGCTGGACGGAGGAGGTGAGAGAAGTCATAATCTGGATGGCTCGCGTTCAATGTTGCGATAAGGTAGGCAAAGGTTCTGCGGCTGGATGTCTGGCTCAGTGGTCCAAATGGGCTTGCGCGAGCTAGATTGAGAGATGTACCCGCTTGAGTGGCCTGATGGGTGGAGAGACTGGCGGAAAAGCTCAGTAATGACGCATATTGCGACTCCAGGGTGTGCTCGATGTTCTTGTAGAGTTTCTTATCTGCGCTTGCGGCTTTGGTTGTGTAGAGATCGCATCCACCTATTACATGGCAATCTGCTGTATCGAAGTTGAGGGCATTCGTTACATCGTCGAAATCGCGGAGTGGGAGGTACTGAGTCAAGCACGGTCAGCGATTGGTCGAACATCGTAGGGAGAGGTTCTCCTATCTGGGCAGACCAGTCGCAGGATCACGACCTCTTTATAATGACATACCTTCATCGTATGATTTTCTCAACGGCCACTTGAAGGTTGTCAACACATCAGATCGCGAAGAGCGGTCTAACGAAGGACGGTGTTGCTTGGGAGGTTGCGGTCGTTGTTCGAGAACTAGCTCAGGGTGGACCAAAGCTCAAATGTGCAATTCTGTCCCAGAGATACTTGGCTCAGTGATAGCGATGCCGGCGCTGGTGGCAGGTGCCGGAGATTTGCTGCTTGGAGTCTGTTCTGAGAAGCTGCGTCACACAGAGAACGGCCCGGGTGCAAGCTGCTCGGAACGACTTCTGATCTCTAGTTGTCAGCTAGACGATAAACGTCTAGCCGCCAAATACAGCTTTGCGAGGTCGCGACATCTTGGAAGTAGTAGTGATGGAGTCTTAGAGGATAGTGAGGAGGGGTGTCAGCCAGGAGTTGAGATGTCGTTGCAACCGGCCAACGCTAGGCCAAATGAGTCAATGTACGTATCTCTTGGCAGAAGTTCGTTCAGCCAATGAGATTCAATCCTTTGCGCATTCGGTGCAGCTGAGGATACCACCTGGTTGAATGTAAAATCATATTATCCCTCCATTGCTGTAGTGAGTGATAGCATATCAGCGAGGTGATAGGTACCGGTTTGCTCAAAGTCAAGTGAGAAAACCCTCTCCAAACAAGGCGGACTAGACGACGGTTTGGAGTTGCGTCAACCGTCGATCCATTTGTCTTGCATATCCAGTGATATTGGACGTACGGAGTGACCCTCTCTCTTCGGCGGTGAAGACGTAAGACAATTAGCGTAACAATCAATGTCAGTGGTACGTGATCACCCATGAAACCTGAAAGTCACATTTGTATCTGGTGGTGTTCCATATCACATATGCCTGTATTGTGTTTGAGTGGAGCCAAAACGGCTTCGGTCAAGCTTGCTCGCTTTTTCATTCCATTCTGCCTGCTGCTTCATGCTTTATTCAGATGAGGCCGAAGTCTCGTAGCCCTTCAACCATGGCTGCATCTGCCTGCGGTATCATACCAGTAAACATTAGCAACTCCTATCATATGGTACTCGTACAAACACAGCCTCAAAAGTGTCCATGGTGGTGATATATGAGCAATCCAAGGATATCCTGAATCATCACATAATTTTGGTAATGCCATCATCCTCAACCTGACATCCACGACATAGAGAGTCAGTCGTTGTACATGCAGAGTAGAACGGAATTCGATGGACGTAGATGTAAAGTTGAATCACAGTTCCTCGTGACGACTATCTCAGGAGTGGAGACGCCATTTTTTGTTCTCGCCTGACGTAGAATATCCCATAGACGTACCTCCATATCTTCCAGGCTATCCTGTTGACTTATGCACCTTAGGACGTTCTTCTTGCTACTCTCCTGCATCTCTCCGGCTAATAATAGCTCATCGAGTATAAAATATGCTTTCTGGAAATTGAAGATGATGTCCAGCTCGCAGACGTTGCCGTAGTATTTGTCCATTTGCTCGACGTATCGATGGACTATCTCAAGTGTGATGAGTTCGTTGTCGGTAGATGCACAGCCGGCAATGAAGAAGAGGGAGGCATAGCGTCGGTAGACGACTTTCGAATCTGGAGGACCTGATGTTAAAACAGCTGTACGGGGAAATCTGCACGGTACTGTACTCACCTTTGTACTCAAGGAAATTGCACATTCGTGTCCGCCTTGACAGCACGAGCTGGGATACATCTTTGATGATCTTGGCCTTGTCTTTAGGAGAGAGTGTGGTAAACCATTTGGCAAGGCGCTGTAGTGAGAGATATTTAGCTTTGCTGTGGATAGCGAGGTGGGAGACGAGCTAGAAGACTAGGTACACACCACTTTACCCTGCCTTGACAGAAGGATGAGATAGCTAGACGTGCGTTAGAGTGAGCTTTCCAGTCACCAGGCTGGGTGGGCTGTTGCTCACTTTATGGCCATCTCGTTGCCCAATCTCCTGCAGGAGAGGAGAGAAAATTCGCGGCGAACAGCGGTGAATCTGGTGGGATGAGTCCACGCGGAACGAAGCCGCTAGTTCTACCTACCAAAGCTCGCTTCAATGGTCGATGCTCGAACGACTTATGCACTACGTTGCATTGAACCGTACAATATCTCGTTGATGTCCATGGGTGCTGTCTGGTCTAATGGTGAAATGTCGGTAGTTTGGATGCACGGTAGACATCTCAAGAGTTGAAAAAGAGTACTCTAAAGGGCTGCGCTAGAGCCCTCGATCTTGACAAATCGAAGTCATAATGAAACTCATTCTCTCAACATCGTGAGCAAATGTCCAGATTTCATAGGCCACTAGCCGCTGATGTAGGTTAGGAATATCATGAATGGCGGCCCCTCGATCATCCGCCGACCTGCCTCCGAGAAATCGAACGTTGAGCTCATCAACGGCTTGCGCTCCAACTTCCTTGCTTCCAAACAAGCCTTTGCACCCATCGTCAATGAGAACGCTCATACCAATTCGTCCCAAGCCATAACCAATGGGAATCCGCCTAGACCATCATATTGCGATTGGACATCCCAAGAAGATGGCTCACTATACGTGCCCTCCATTGATTTTTCACAATCCGGCCTGGGAGAGGAGCGGTCTCAGTATGATATCACGGTGAAGCTTTTCTTTCTCCCGCATACCTCAGCGACGCAGCGATGCATGTACGCGCAAGAAGCAATGAGCTTAGTACTTAGGGAGCTGCATGTGCCGTCTATTGATCTCCTAATCGTCTCTTTTTCCGGGGTATCGTTTGACGCAGACGATGAGGAGGATGAGGAGGAAGAGCGGAGTTGGATCCAGAACGGCGAAGGCGAAGATGCAAACGCCATGGCGGAGGCGTGGAGAGCTCTGGAACAACTCCATGATAAGGGGCTAGCATTACAGATCGGCGTCTCTGAGTTTGGAAGTGAGCGGCTGGAAAAGTTCCTTTCCAAGACTAAGATACGACCGTCAGTGGACCAGATCAATGTGCGCGACTGTTGTGTGGTCCCTAAGTCCTTGATACTGTACGCCAAGCAAGAGAAGATTGAACTGCTTACTCACAATGATTGTACCAACATCCTCCCTGAAGGCACCGTTAGAGAGCTCCTGGGCGGAGGCGAAAAAGGGGCTGGTATTCTGGCAGGACCAGACGAGCAGACCGATGGATTGAAAGGCAATGTTGAGCCCCAATGGGTGGTCAAGTATACAGCGGTGATCCGGGATCGAGGAGTCATCGAAAACAAAGGCTATTTCGCCATGGCCGAAGTCAAAGACTGAAGGAGCCGAAGGATCATTGAACCCCATAGTCTTTTCGAGCGCTGAGCGCGCGGTTTCGTTGGATACCCAGCAATAGCGTGGAGTTTGGGTGGTGTTGTTGGCGAACGTTCAGATATGAAGGCTGATGTCAAGCAATCGTTGAATCCAATCATCCGAGCATACTTCTCTTTCTGCCCCTCATCCTTACGTCTTCCAATTTCTTCAAGGCCACCTTCGCGCCCTTGTAGCTCTCCCCATAAGCCTTCAGCACCTCTTGAAATCCTTCTTCCACATCAGGGTGAGTGCTCCCAAAGGCCCTCTCCAACACATATAGATCGACTGCCTTATCCTCGTCTTGCAAGCTCTGCCCAGCAAGCCCGAAATCAATCAGCACGATCTCGCCCTTAAGCTCCTTTATCGCACCATTCGTACAATGCCCATCCACAGCATCCCCGTGTGCAGCGTCTCCATTCATAGCCCCTCCACCCATCTGCCCTGTCCCCAAGGGTCGTAACATCAAATTACTAGTAGTCAAATCCCCATGACAAACCCCAACCTCATGCATCCTCCCCACCGCCCTCCCAATCTTCCCCATCAATTCCCTCACCCCACCCTCCCACCTCTCCCCACTCACCCCTTCCTCCCCCTCCCTCCGCCTTTTCCACCCCTCAACAAGTACATCCCTCACCGTCCTCCCCTCAACCCACTCCATCATCATCCACCCTCCACCAGCACTCCCCTCAGCCGGTTCCGCATCCAGCGCCAGAACCGCAGGCACATTGACGCCTTCGCGGCGACATTTCACAAGCGTGCGCGCTTCACTCAAGATACGGTGGCGGGTTAGGCGCTTGTCGAGGGTGGGGTGGCGGTAGGGTTTCGAGGGGCGGTACTTGAGGGCGCAGGGGTGGGAGTGGAGAAGGAAGTGGGTGCGGTAGAGGAGGGCTTCGGCGCCTTGGGTTATGAGGGTTGGAGCGGGGTTGGTGTGGGTGAAGGGTGGGGGAACGGTGGTAGGGGGTGGCAGGGGCTCGTCGGCCATTGTGGGTAGATGGTGACGATGACTGTGAGGTGTGGATCAAAGCTGCAAATTATCTAAAACTAATCTATCCTATTAAAGGTCTTGGCGGACGACGGTTTCTTTTAGCGTGTGCAGTTTCAATGCGATTGGCCTGCTCCAAGACCCTGACCACGACCCCACGAATTTCAGCAAAATTTTGACTCGACGAACTCACTAAATCAGTTATATCTTCCACGTACGTTGTCGGATTTCTATAATTTTTAGAGCATTAGATACCTTAGAATAATACGTATCTTTTAGCCTACTTAGATTAGTAATATAAGCTTTAGATATCAAGTACTAGTTTATAGGTACGTTTCTAGGTATAGGTAGAGGGGTCTTAGCAATAGAACTTTAGTTGGCGTACCTACCACGTACTTTAATATAATTAGTTATATCTTCTACGTACGTTGTCGGATTTCTATTATTTTTAGAGTATTAGATACCTTAGAATAATGCGTATCTTTTAGCCTACTTAGATTAGTATTATAAGCGTTGACTGTTGATTGATATTATATAAAATCAGTAATTGTGGGGTCGTGGTCGGGGTGTTGCAGCAGGCCAATCGCATTGAAACTGCACACGCTAATTCCTTCGAGACGTCACTCCTACTTCAATCCCAATTGTACTTCCGCTAGATCCTTCTGGTGATAATCCTCATGAAGAATCCTGTCCTGGCTTCACATCAGAAGGCATCAACAATTTTGCTATAGCCTTGAATTGTCGATGAGGTATAGGTCGCCATATCTCGCCCTATGAATATATATCAGGAAAGAGCATAGATCGGAGAGAAGCCTTGGGGCTTACAGTTCATGAATCCTTCGGATATCCATGTTTTTCAAAGTACGCCGTCAACTTTCCCTTCGGCTCAGTCGTCGTGTCAAAGAACCAAGCATGCTCTTTGAGGAACGCATCGATATTGGCATGAGCTCTACCAGCATCTTCTGCCATCACTTCCACCTCCCCAACTCGATGTCCGAAGTCAGTAGCGTCTAGAACCACAGTGAATCTATTCTCGGCTAGGAACGAGTGTCGGTGAGTCTGGAAATGACAAAGCACATCAAGCCCAAAGTTGTGGTTTGGACCGGGACATGCTGGAAAATGGGCGCCAACCATGTTCTGTATCTGATGGGGATCTTCTGACTCCTCGTAGGTGGAACGGAGGAAGGAGCTGCCTGTTTGGAGCTGTTTGGCTTCCCATTTGAAGACACTGCCACACGGCTGACGCTTGCGTACCCACAGTCCAATTTTGCAAAGCGTGCTATTTGAATCGTAGTAAGTGTCATGGAATGTCTGATAACGGAGATGTTCGATCTTGAGTGGACGGTAACAGCGAGGGGCAATTCCTTTTTGAAGAAGAATGAATTTCTCGACAGTCCAATTGAATTTCTGCTCGACTTCGAACAGGCGCATTTTCGGGTTTCGTTGATTGGTTTTCTAGCCCAACAAGTTGTTTTTGTTGTCGATGAGGGGTGTACTGAGACATCTGAGGCTGATAGGTTTCAATAGGCCACATCTTAACACACAAAGCCAAGACGTATTTAGGGACTCCTGTGTTCTCTCATATTCCGATCGGTCACGCAATAACAGTCACTATACCTGGAATACGGCCAACTTGATTTATCTTTACGCTGTAGGTACTTGCTATTGACTTCATAATCCGTTTCTATTCCGACAAAACCAAACAAACCCGAGGTTAACGGGATCCGTTGTTTGCTACTTTTTGTCTTGATGAATTCTCTGACACCTGAAAATATCTTCGATACAAGACATGGAGTTGTGATTATAAGGTGCCATCGGATGCTCATATTCACTTTTAAGAATATGTTCGCGAGGGCCCGAGCTGAAGTCCAAGCGTGCACTGAGCAGAAGATCCATGGAAATACTACTTCTCTCGGCTTCGTTACAGCCTATTCTATGGTCATGAAGCTATATCTCCTCTCTTAGCATCTATGAGCACGCTGTTGCTAAGCTGTCGATGGATCATGCAGTAATATTCGCTTTTCTCGAAAGTTCTGTCCATGTATCAGAATGCTGAATGATCTGCGATCCGGAATATTACAATTCCGTCGCCATCTCTAACGCTAAAGAACACGATCATGCAAGGTGAACACTCGAAGTGCGACCGCTACGAATAAAGTAGCGTCATCTGCTCCATCTGGACCACATCAGGCTAATCCGAGCTATCAATTTTAGTTATTCTATTGGCGGAAGTGCGACGCACCCAACAACAAAATCAATGGGAGACCCAGATCCTCATCGCAATTTGTTTCATCGGAGTATCAATTCTCTTGCTCGAGGCTGTCATCTGAAGAACAATATCTTATGATCGAGTGATCACGATGAAGCAAAATATGTCCCCGTCTAATATGGACCCAATTCCTGACATTTCATCAACTTTGGATCCAACATCGTCTTCTGCTCCTTTTGATGGTGGAGCGGATTTCGAGTGGCATAAATACCTCGCCCATAGACCAACCTACTCGCCTGCCTTCTACGATATCATCTGGGAATACCACCGAAAACACAGCAGCCATTGGCGACTAGCCCACGACGTCGGCACGGGGCCAGGCAACGTAGCAGAAGTCCTTGCCGGCCGCTTTGATCATGTCATCGCGAGCGATGCCAACGCGGACAATGTTTCTCTTGCTCGAAAACGGCTCAGTCACTCTCACATCTCCTTTCAACATTGTCGCGCAGAGGACCTGTCCACTGTAGGCGGTCCAGATTCGGAGGGCAGAGCCGATCTGGTTACGCTCGCCGAATGCGTTCCATTGTTGGATGTTCAAAAGGCGTTTGGTGGCTTTGCGAGGATGATGAGGTCTGGCGGCACGCTGGCGGTGTGGTTCTATGGAAAACCTATCTTCGATGGCCCCGGACAAGAGAAAAGTCAAGCGATATTTGACAAGATTACAGCTAAGGCCTTTGAGAGAATTAGGCCATTCAAAGGTACACCCATGGAACCGGCATTTGCAACATTAGCCCCTTGGCTTGATGACATCGCATTCCCGGCATCAGAGTGGAGTGACGTCAAGAGGATCAAGTGGAACAATGACAAGCAATTGACGTTCCTGGACAAGGAGCACTTTGATTTCGATTACGAGTACAAGTCCGCTATTGGGCGCCATGAAGAATCAGTAGAGAAGTTGGATCGGACCTTCTGGGCTAAAGAGGAATGTGGAATCGAGTGGGCAAAGGAGTTTAACGATGCTCAATTCCCGTGGAAGACTGAGACTGATGATATCGATACTCAGCTTGTCACCATGTTTGAAGATTTGGAAGCTGCTATGGGAGGAAAGGGTAGTAAGGTGAGCATTGCCTGGCCAGTGGTCTTGCTTTTGGCAACTCGGAGATAGAGCTTGAACAGACCTAGCGATGAACCGCATTGGTATCACATGATGGGGCGGATTTCTTCAGTGGAATTTGTCACTGCAAAGTTCGATTCACAGCAAGCTCTGCCATTCTTTTCTCATCTCTCGCAATCTTCACACTATCCTTACTGCACTTGATGCGATGTGATGTACCTTTTCACAGTATTGGGCTTCACTATCCTGAGCATGCACCACAGAGAGCTATGTGAACTTTCCGCCGAGAAGAGCGATTCATTTCATAAAAACGCCACCCAAATTCACTCTACACCATCGACTTTGAAGTATTTGAGTCGGAACTTTTCTTTTACTTGCATCGACCACTCTATCTTTTCCATATATTCCTCGTTTCATCTATGTATATATATATGTATATCTACTCCTCGATCCGTACAGAAGTCTTGCATATATTCATCGTTCTATTATCTATATATATATATCCCTCTCTATTCCTCAATCCGCACAAAAGTCTTGATGGATAAAGACACCTTTATACAACCGTCTACTACAGGCGACGGCAACCCTCCCTCCTATTATATATTATCTGTCTTCGAAAGCTTTCCTTCTCTTAATTCTTCCTATTTCAACTATATACTCTAGTACATAACACCAAATCTCATACCCGACTGTCGGGCCCCCCATTACGACAAGATCAGCCTCTGGGGTTTGCACAAGACGACAAAGGTGGACGGTAAGAAGGCGGTCGCCAATTGAAGACGCAGAAGCAATGGGCGATGCTTCCGTGCATAATTTTGGAAATTTAGAATCCATCTCAGCAAGTAGCAAGACTGGCGGTACCGCCCAGAATAAGCACTTTTCAACATGGAAATTGGTATTGAAACCCTACTACAATCCGCACCTCCGAAGATTACGAAGACTACGAATGCGAGGTTGCGCCTGAATAGAACGACGCATTTCCTCACCCCGACACCAACATTTATATATATATATATACTTTATACATGAGACCAATTTGGGAAGAACTTGGAAAGAGCTTTGAACGCTCAGCTGCCAAATACCTAAAACCCTACAACAAAGTGCTAGTACGTCTGGTGTACTTCAAGCAGGCGGAAAAAGAATTCGAGAAAGAGACGGAGAGATTCGAGAAGTTCCTGCGAAAGGACTTCGGCTACACAACTCACAGGAGTGGGATACGGCAGGAGTAGGATTATTAGAGTGAGGAGATTCGACTTCGATGCGAGTTGACAATTTCGATCGTGTTCCGCCACACATGTGGATGCAAGCGAATGACCATCGAAAGGTCCACGATCCCAGACCTATCTTTCCCCTTGTGCGATCGCACACTATCGATCATTCGGTTCGATATCTCACGCTTACCGGCCCGAACATTTTATCCTGTATATTGTGAAGGCACTTCAATATACCGACTTACCTCGACTTGCAGACGAAACAACATCACCACCTGGGATGTGTAATCCCGGTGTGATCGAACCTCAAAGAAGAGTACGTGCCGGTAGAACAAGAGTTTCTCAATACCATCGTCCCAATCACCTACACCACCAGTGCCCAGAAACGGTACAACTCCAAAAATCGAATTTTCAAGAGTACAAAACGACCTTGAGCGCGCTAAAAATGAGAATTCGGTCATTTTCGATCGCTGTTATAGAACAAAAGCAGCATGGTCGTCCACGTGTGTAGAAGAGTGGTTGCCTGATTTCACAGTAGGTACGTCGAGAGATTACGAAAGGTGTCAGTTTTATGCAGAAAGAATAATGGTACAACCAAACGTTATACGGTGCCAGAAGTGTCATTCAATCTTGGATCACGTCAAAACTTGATCTGTTTCATTTTGCATGGATCTCGCATGGCCCAAGGGTAGAACAGCCATTTCAACTTCCAAAAAATTCAAATTCAACGACTTTGGAGCGCGATTCGATCGCTCTTTTGAGATGATTTGATATTTCCTTACCTGATTCGGATGGGAGTCGGGCTTAGCTCATCTACTGTTTGCACTTTTCTGCTCGATTTCTTGTCTGTAATTTCGATATTTGGAAGGGCTTAACTGCAATCTCTACCGAACTTGCCTCCTATCTTCCCTCAGAGTCCGGTACCACTCTAGACGCCCACTAAAGATCAGCTTTCATCCGCTTTTGCTGCAATTAGCAAAACACTTGCTACTCGCACCATATCTCATTACCAGGCGGCTCATCCACGCCATGAAGGACTTCAACAGACGGCCGTTCAATATCGTAATGCTATATGGCAAGATGCTCTAAAAAAAAGTATAGAGCAAAGCATGATCTGCGACGTGTCCATGTGTTAATTGATGATGAGATCAGATCATCGATACTCCCTAGCATCGTTGCCAAACCCAGTGATCAAATGTCTACGATTTCGAAGACGGCAGACTATCGGCGCAAAAGCGAGCCCAGAGTCAATACCACCTTGTAAATATACATGTCTTTGCTTCTTTCTTTCCACACGGAAGCACTATTGCCGGTAACGACAGAGCGTTTCAATTATTCCGCAAGATGCTCTCAGAAAAGTATAGAGCGAAGCATGATATACGGTCCGTCGATGTGCCAGTCAAGAGTGAGCTCAGACAATCGCTATTCCTCAGCAAGATTGTTGCCAAACCAACCGAATGCGTTCGTGGATGGCAGACCATCATAGCGAAGAGGGACCCAAGGTCACGATCATCTCATCTATGTCATCTCTCCATTTCCTCCTACACTGAAAGCACTGATGCAGGAGATGGTGGATCTCATCAATCATTTAGGATCTTACATCTATACCATCTTTTGAAAATGCAGTCGATCCCCGAAGATACTACGAAAAATCGTACACTATTATGCCCCAACGACCTAAAGGCAGGGTTGAACCCAAGACAACGAGCGAATTACAGGCCTGTCGCCTTCCCGTCCAGAGAACTGGTGACATTGAATTGCCGTCCGTGAAGAGACGTAAGTAGAGCCTCTACGTTATGCTGCATTTTGGGGATTTTGTTGCCCTTTCTTTATTATCACTTTATCACCAAGCCCATACGCAAAGTCAACATACCGTAGCAATGGACTCAGATTTCAACTCACCCACACGGGTTGCCTCTCCCACTCCACCTTTACTCCGTCGCCGCCGGAATTCAACCTTCAAGAGCGGCAGCTGGCGAGACGAATCCCAGATTTAATATCAATTTCAATATATTCTTGTAGATCAGATCGCCCTTATACCAAAACTCAGTTACCCGAGTTGAAAGAGTGGATTAACTGTTGAGGCTCTAACTTACAACAAACATACCGCCACCGATGACACACACATTAGCCACCTTCGAACCTTTGGAAGCGGTAGTAGCCAAGACTAAGGCTAGAGTCATCATCTTCGTAATGTTCGTTTGTGATTCCCCTTTCTTGTATTCCTACCAAAGCTAGCAAGGGCAAGAAACGATGAGGAAGGCTTTCCATGGTGTTCTCTATCTTGACAGTCGAAGTATAAGTAGCTGTGTGGGCCACAGCAGCGACCATGATAAAGAAGGCTAGTAAGTATATCTAAGTAAAATATATATATAATTATATACTAACTTAATCTACGATTAAAGTTTATAAATCTAAGGAAATTTTATACTAAAAGGCTCCTGCTAAGGAAGGCTAACGCGCGCGAGCTATTTACTAACGGTGTTTTTTATAATACTATGATTAAAGGGGTAGAATTGGATAATGATAACGCCGTATAGGAGGAGGACTAGTCCTGATAGTATAAAGATATAAAATAAGTCTATCTTTCAGGAGGAGTAATCGGAGAAACTGAACCTAGGTTTATCATAAAGTTATACTTATATATATAATCTTTCCTTTTACACCAAAGCACAGCTACAAGGGAAATCAGAGTGGGTCGACTATCTAGGCTCATATATATATGACATCCTTCGAGGCCGCATTCCCTGGATATCTTCTAATCTCCAGCAGTGATAGTTGGCGAAGAAGAACCCAGACTTATTCTCACCCTATATATATAATCTTCCATTGACGCCGAAATACGGCTCTTGGTGATGAAAGATTTAATTAAATGGTTTGGGTTCTAGAATTCATCACATCTTTAATAGTATTCTTTTCACCCACCCAACACACAGCAGGTGATGGAGACAATAATACGAACACCGCCGCGGCACAGAACGCCATGGACATCGGATCTAAAGACCGTACTGCAGCGGTACAACACACAATTAATACCGCAAATTCAGGTGATATTGTACCGCACCATATTCGAACCAAACTACAGTGGGTGATGTGGATGAAAACAATAAAACCATCGGTTCGAAGCAAAGTCAAGAAGATAATGGAGATATCCACAGGACCGCAGTTGATTCAGAGCAAGATGAAGGTTGTGATAGAGATGATGAGGGGAGCGGTAGCTGGTGGTGTTGGACCCGGATTTGTTATTGCCTTTGGTGTATCTCCCTATATTTCTTTATTCCGATTCCGAAGCACAGCTGTCAAAGGTGACCGCATGAGTCAATTATTTAGGCTCCAACATACAACATTTATACCGCCTTCGATGACAATTCATGCCGGCCGGACTTTGTTCTCCAGGAGCGACAGCGGGCAAACTGGTCCTATAGTCATAATCACCTTATATATATATATTATATACAACCCGAACTTAGGATTAAGAATTGCTGTTTTAGGTCGGGAAAGGGAGCAGGGCAGCTTTAGAGGGAGCATCGAGGGAGTAGGGGGGAGCACCGAGGGAGCAAGGGGGAGCACCGAGGGAGCAAGGGGGAGCACCGAGGGAGTAAGGGGGAGCACCGAGGGAGCAAGGGGGAGCACCGAGGGAGCAAAGGGGACCACTATGGGGCAGTGGAGGGGCGCAGCAGATGGGAGTCTGAAATGGATCCCCTGGCCTTCGGCTTGAGCTGCCCTTATCACTTTTCAGAATCCCTCCGAGACTTAGAGCGATCGGGAGAATTTTGTGTTACAGTCAGGATTGGTTCAGCGGTGGGTTGATCATTGCAGGCGTATGCGCACCTATCGGTACTGCAGCGAGAGCAAGCTCTGGTCCTGACATGTTTCTCCAAGACCATGAAATTGTGACCCTCTACACAAATCCAACTCGCGAACACGTAATCATTTTTTACGCCGTATTGTTAAAGCCCCAACAAGAACTAGAACCCCATAAATTTTTAATACCCTTTTCAGCGCCGACGGCTTCCATGACCGAAGCCTCTGGAAAAAAGGTAGAAGTAAAGTAGACTCCCCCATCCTGCTATTCATGGGCTTTTTGTCATGTAATTCAGTGAACTTCTCCTCTTGTGGCTTGTGCTATGTCCTAGGCTCAGTCATCCTGCCGCGATTTGGGTCTTCCAAATACCTCGGCCGCGGTCGCTTCTTGAGATAAGAGATTATATTGAGGGCGGAGTCCTTTTAAAGACAGACCACATGAGAAGCTAGCTGCGTTAGCGGTGAGGTGGGTTCTAGAGACGGAGACCTCCACAGTTACAAGGCGTTGGAAAGATGTAGATGGGAGATATGGGGCATGATATAACGGAGGCTAGAAAAGGCGCTAGGGAGGGAGATGGGGTTCTGGAATGGGCATGAAGAGGTGAACAAGACAGTGGGAGAGGTCAAGGATCTTTTGAGAAAGAACACAGAACTGGTAGGGAGGATCATCAGTAGTAGTCTAGCTCTTTGAAGTAAGAGGCTTTAGGGCCGATTTGGTCTTGCAAACCTTGCATGTACAAGCGCTGCGGTAAGAACGAGAGGGTATCTGTTCTTACTCACATGTACATTTGTCGATGTATTGATCGAGCGTCACCGCTGACCTGGCAACGATGTAACTACTCCTGAAAGTAATTAAGACAAAGACTTGGCCTAGCTGTCTGGTGCACCATTGCCAGAGATGAAAACGACCAAAACGGTGGCATACCTAATAGGACATCATAATCAGTACTTATAGGTGAATGGCACACAAGTAAATGACCGGCTTGGTATGAGCAGGGGAAGATGTCTGCAACTCACGTAGCGGCACAGAGAAAGATCTCTACAATCTTTGCGTTGGTGAAGGCTGACAGCGCTGCAATCAGGGATGCGGACGTGAGGACGATGACAGCCATCCGCAGGGCAGTGCCTTCCAGCGCGTTGATGATCGCGATTGGAACCAAGAGGAGTGTGATGAACAGCCAGGCGAGGAGGGAGCGAGTCAATCTTTTCAAGAGGGGAATAGACACGGCGTGGATGTTGGGGTCGTGGGAGATGTTCGATTGGGGCTGCCTCGATATGTTACTGGGGAAGTTCTGTTGGTATTGTCGTTGTTGCAGCAGGGAATCAGCTGACCTTCCCACAAGCTTTGAATATTCGGCACACCAGGTTCTCTAGAACTCGAGTTGTTCGAGAGCACGTACTTGTATCCAACTCGCCGCTTAGCGTAATGAGATCATGAGGATGGGAAAGGTAGGCTGTCTCGTCTTGAGCGATGCTCGATGTATTTTCCGTCCAGTTCTTGAGGTTAGAGATGTCTTGCGCCCGGGTATTGTGATAGGCGAGAATCTTGCTGTTTCTGTCCAAGAAGGCGTCTGCTTGAATAATAAAAAAACACTCTTCAGAAACAAGTAACTTAGACATGACGTTATGTGGCAACGTTCAGGGGGCGCTTTACCGTAGTCAGACAAAGCCACATCAACCTTCTCTAGAACGTGGCGCCTGTCTTGATTGCGGTCACGGCGTTGATTTCCAAGGAAAAGGTCTCGTGTTTCCTCGTTATCGATCTGATCAAGTTGCTTCTCTAGCATAGATAGCTCATCCTGTTTTAGGAGCAACAACCTCGCACGTATGCGGAGAAAGCGTCGATAAACGTTGAAAGATATATGAGATGCTATGAGAGCTGCAAACTGCGGATATCCAGGCCGGTAATCTTCGACTGCTGCCGTCAGAGGGCGCTCGAAAACGATAAAATGGCGCACAAGATTGGCGAGCTCAACAGACTTTTCGGCATTCTCAAAACAGTAGCTTGGTCCTCATCATCATCAGTGATAGCGCTTTCACCATTGTGACCTTGAAATTTGCTCCACAAATTACGCCAGAAGGGAGCATGATGTCCAGGTGTGTCTTGCCCATCTCTTGTCTTGTTGCGGTCTAAGACACGTCAGCAGGGTATTTGTACAACCGAGACATTTAATCAACCATTCATTGTATCAGAACTGATTGCCGCTCTGTTTGAGCCGTTAAGTAGGACTGTTTAGACCCCAGTGAGGAATGACAGTATCGCACAGCATGCATCTACCGCTTCTTTACCAAGGAAGACACACGACGGAGCATTTTTGCCAATTGGAAGGGGGCATTGTGGCGGAGCACTACTGGGTTAATCGTTGCTATTCACTAGACTCGAGGCTTTTCAGCATGACTCGGTATTTGTGCAATCCCAACATCGGCCTCTGAGTGGTGGAAAGGATTTGTGTGCGTTACTGCCGTTCATAAAAGATGAGGCAATAATGAAGCGACCGGTCCTACTGTAACTTCATTTATTTTGATAATCTCCTATCAGTTCTTGAGTAGAACAAGACATTGAAGTGTATAAATAGCCTGACAAACAGTGAATATTGTAATACTCACTCGGCTATAGAGCCAGAAAAAGAAGTTCAAACCCTCCTAGCGCAGGCCGCCTCATCTTTTGCAAACGGCAGTCAGGCATCCAGACTAGCGGCTCGCCTCATTCTTCAGGTGACTGCAACTATTTGACGTACCTCTGTTGAATATTGATGGAACGGTTGATTATTCAGCTATGGACACGTTGGCTATTTGTAGTCCATGCCAAGCATATAGGGCTGATACTGATATCCAACACTCCCCTTCAGTGGAAAGACCTTATATGCTCCCCTGAGGGCGTGTATAGAGCTCCTCGGCTTGGTTTAGCTACCCTGATGACGGCGTAGCTGCCCTTGAACCATGTTCCTTCTTGAACGTCCTGCTTTGGAGCCTTATTAAACCCGTAAACCTCCGCTTAATTCGCTCGTTCTAGTGTAGAGGGAAATCGGGAAGAGTGCTGTGGACGGTATTGATATGAGGTGTCGTTATCCTTGTTTCCTTCCCCTGATATGTAGGATACCCTGTTAAGAGGGCTCCGGTGCGCTTCCGCTTGTTCCTATTCCTACTCCTCCTAGCCAATAAGGCACCCCTGAACTGTCCCGTTCTAGCTATATGGCTCTGCGGCGTCGTGGTCGATGGTTTTTCGTAGGAGGGAGGTGGATTGCTATCGAAGACGCAAGATTACCGTATCGATGTTAATATAACATATGCGACTTAGGCGGCTGTTGGTACGACGTAAGGATGATATTCCTTACGAAGGAACCGTTCCTAGGTACGATGGCGCTTAGCCGGGCTCATAACCTGTTAAACTGATATGATGAGCATGAGTCATATGCACGTGATTGGGTGCATGTGCAGTAGTATTGATAACTAATGGATGATATGATAGCTATGTAGGAAAGGAGACACGCACACACGGAAGGAAAATCTCTTCTAGTGTCTGCCAAGACGTGATTTGTAATCACCGAGGTTCACCCGAGCTGATTTCCAACAACCTCCAGTCTAGACTGCGTACTTTAAGATAGTCCAACCCATCAGCCACTTTGACGGCACCATGTATGTATCAAAGCAAAAGGATCAAGGCCTAATACAATCCGTTTGAGGGGCGGAATCGACTTTACGCCTGTTATCACTATTGAGTTGAGGCAGATCTTGGTCTTCGATCGCGTCAAGGTGATCAATCTTACACTGGTTAGTGCTCTCCCACGATTGACATCACTGAGTATAGATCATTGCCCGATATTATTGTGGCTGCCTAGGCGTTGCCTAGTGCATGTCACAGGGCTAAACTACATATAGCTTCATCGGGCTGATTGGGTTCCTGAGAGGATATCAATATCGAAGAAGCATGAGCGATGAAAGCAAGAAGACCGATTATTCGGCTACCGATGGTGACCGGCCACACATAAGTTCCAGTGGATCGGTAAGCTCTGCGTCCCTTCCTTGCGTTGTTGAAAAAGGTGGCTAAGATAGCGACGAATAGAAAAGTAAATACACACCTGGCGCTGAAGTTTTCCTTGACGAGCCTGGCAGTCGAAGTCTATCAGGCCCGTATCTTGTAGCTAGCGTTCCCGAGAAGGGCAAATACATACTGTGTAACGAGAACGGGGACAAAGTGCTGGCTGGTAGGGTAGTTGATGAGCGTAATTTGGTCAAAGCCTGACAGTGGAATGAGTTGAGCCTGAGAAACGTTCGAATTGCTTAACGTTGAATATAATGTTGACAAGCAAGATCGACCTGCTTCAAAGTTTGATTCCAGGCTCCAGTCCTTTCAAAATCATCATTTCGAATGCCTTGCCAAGATTAGATCCCACGGGATCATCCATCTCGACTCTAAAGTCAGTATCAAGACACCTGATTGCAGCTTTTTCATACGCTGCCCCCATGTTTTGAGCTAAATGTTTGCGTGCATTAGACTTGATGTGCCTTTGCATCTTGAATGGAGAAAGTTCCTCTCGTGATTCAGCACTGAAACATTTGCTGATCAAAGCCCAAGCGCCAATCTCCCACATCAATACACCAAACGAGTACAAGTCATGTTGCTTTGTATGGTATTCGATTGGCGCTCCTTGACGTGTCGGGTGGCGGTAAACGTTCATTTCAAAGTCTTCTACGTAGGTGTCTTGAGATATTCCGCTACTAGGCCTTGCAAATTCAAAACCACAGAGAAAAGGGTTAGAGTAGTCAAAGTTAGCTCTGTGCTTGTACTTGAAAAAGAAAATGTTATGAGAGGCGATGCCCTGATGAACCCAGTTGGCTGACCTGTGCCACTTGAGGAGCGCTTCACCAATGCACTTGACCATCGAAAATCGCTGACCCAGCGCAGGCTTTTGCGCCGATTTGGAACTTTCGATCAGCTCCCTCAGAGATATAAAGTCGGTAGAGCCCTTGGGTGGCTCAAAACAAAGCCCAAACCTTGCCTTGCCTGACTCATGGAACCACCGAAGACAGTGCATTGAATGAAAGTCAATTGGCGTAGGTGTTTGCAGGAGCTTAGCCAAAGTCTCCATCCGCCCCTGCATCCTCTCCAGGTCCCTTTGTTCGACTGTTTCTGGATCATAATGCTTGTACTCCACAATCACATCGCCAAGGCCCCTTACATTCTCCTTGAAAAGACTTCGGAATTGCTCTGAGTGCTCCGATGTCGAGATAGGCTCGTGGTAAGTTTTCAATGATGGCAACGATGGGGGATCGAAGTGGGAAATCATTCGGCGGTTCAAGAAAGGTGTCAATCCAAGTTCCTTACTCAAATTTGCGTCAAGAGCTTCCTGCAAGGCTTCTCGGTTACTATATAACTCAGGCGAAGCCATTACGCCTTGTTGTACTGCGGCTTGCGCTGAGAGCAAACCATCCTCAAGTGCGAGAAGGGACTTCGTAGCCAACTCTGATGCCGGAATTGTATCTCCTGAAATGCTCTCAGTATCTGAGCTAAGCTTATTGGTGGATGTAGCTGATTGCACTTGCGCTGCAAGACCGGCGAGTAAGACTTTGAGAACACACCATGCATGTGTCACTTCTTGTTGGTCGAGCGCTGGTATCTGGCAGATCGTGGGACCTGAATTTGCACCTCTTTCCCCCTCATGGACGAAAGCATGCAAGTATTTGGTGGATGTAACCACGTCTTCCACCGTGAGTTTCGAGACTTTGCGTTTAGGGTGAGCTTTGAGCCATCGAATCAAATCCGTAACAAGATCTTCGGATATAACGTCACGCAAGGATATCCGAAGGGTCAGCCATGCTGATTCTCGTATTACATCGCTGGCTTCCGCAGGTACTGGATTGAAAGCTTCTAAACGTATAGTTGCCTTGCCATCATTAAGACCTGTAAAATGAACTGGGGTTTGCCTATATCCACTATCCCGGTGAGCAAGGCCATTTATGACATCGGAAATCTTGGCATAGCCGTTTGCATCGAGTTCTAATCGCAAGTGCTTGATTATATGTGTCGTGAAGGAATGCTCGCCGGGAAGCTTAGTCTTGAGGCCCATGGCGCAAGCTGCTACAAGCTCCATATTTGAAGAAATGGCGCGTCTTTGATTGGTTCTCGCTGCCTGAGCTGCAAAGCAGCAATCCAAAAGTATGAGCACCTCCGCTTCTACTTGTCCAAATTTTGGTTGGATGATGGACCAGTCCAGGGTTGGGCCGCCTTGTCTATGACTTGTAAACGTTAGCGTAGGCGTCTAAACTTGTGGGAATGGCTCACGCTGCCCACACCGACAGCTGTTCTTGCGCAACAGCGTCGTCTGGATCTCCATGACCGCCATAGTGGATGATGATCAAATGATCTTGGTACCCGTGGTCATCGAGAAATGCATTGATCTTGGTATCCAACTTCCTGTGACAGTGCTCTGATGGGATTGCGAAGATATCGACATCGTAATTGAAAGACGTCTTGAAGAGATCTGTGACATGGTGCGCTTCCTCTTTAAAGCCCGGTACGTCCCCGTCTTCCCAGTAAATGGCGAGGACTGACACTGATTTGTACGCGTTGTTGATTCTCCAATCCTCAAGCTTCAATGCCGAGTTCAATTTCCCCTTGAGTGCTTCAATCTCCATACTTTACGCAGCTCGGTTTGAAGATTACGCGTATGAGGAGCCCAAGACTATTTAGCTTGCGGGCCACTCCTTGAGGGCGGTAAGGTACCTAAAGTACTGTAGCGATGGTACCGTTCCACAAAAGGCGAGCACTAAAACCGGCAGGCTGAAAATCTGACTCTGTAATCTGCCAGGGATTCCATATCGATGGGGGGATTATCTGCCGAGATAACAGGGCCACCAATGCTGATGAGGGGTAATTGAACTAGCGTTGGAAGGATATATTTAGGGAGGGAAATACCCCTATTCTTCCTACTCTTTAGCAACCCCCATAGTAGCAAATCAATATCAGACAACGACATCACAAATCCTACCTTTTCTAATGCATTCTGAATGTTCACGTGCAAACTCAGCCTTACACTAGAAGGGTTCACCTGGTAACCGTCCATACCTAGTAACCGTCCACGCTGATTATCTCTACAACCAGACACTTTAATAACTTACTTCTCCCTATGAATCTGTAGCGTATAGTAGACCGGTCAGACTTTGTCGTAAGTATTTATTGAGAACCTAGCCCGATGAGAAGTTATAGTTTAGCCCCTATAAGACCCTAGAGCAACAGCCTAGAGGAACGGAATAGAAAACTCCGGGCGGTTCTAAGGTATTAGGCCGGACGGTTACTAGGAGAAAAGGGGATCAGTTAATTAATACTAGATATACCGTTCTAAAAGTAAACTTATATACCTAGAAATAATAATAATTAATATTAATAAGACTCTAAATCTATATATATATATTACTATAGATAATCTAAATAAATATAATAGGTAATACTACTAGCTAAGGCCTTATTATATAACTATAATAGAGATACTAAGTAATTTCCTCTTTATTAACTTTAGAGAATATAGATATAGCGCCCTTATAAAGTAATATACTATCCCTATCTTACTATTTATAATTATATACTAGGAAGGGTTTCCTTATTACTACTCTAAGTAGTAAGACTAAATATCCTATTATTAATAACCTCTTATAGAGGTTATATAATAGGGATAGAGATATAATTATATAAGATAGTAGAAAGGATTAAATAAAAGATACTTAATCTAAATTTACTTTAATATATAATAAGACGAGTCCTAATATCGGGATATAATATAGGGGGAGGAATTATAAGTAGTAGTAGTAGTAGAGGTAGTAGGCTAGGGAGTAGAGGAGGGATACCCGCGTAGGGGCTAGGGAGCCTAGTAGGGGGGAAGGAACTTAAAGATAAGGGAATACGCGTTAGAAGAATATTAATAAAGGCCTTAAAAGTTATAATAGCTATATAAGACGCGTTAAAGGGAGGAATAACACGTAAAGTAGGATAAATAGTAGGGGTAGGGTTTAAATATATAAAGGAGTTTATTATAAAGGTAGATTAATAGCTTAAGGAGGTATATAAGTTTAAAAAAATAATAGAAGAGTAATCTTAAGGAGGGAAGATATAAAGGGGTAGAAGGAGCTAGGCGTAGATAGCTAGTTAAAGCTTAATAAGTATAAGAATAGGTAATATAAGCCTGAGGGGGTTTTATTATAATAATAATAGGTAATATTATAAGGAAGGGACTTAAAGTAATAAATAATAGGAAGGCTAGGACCTTAATAATCTAGATTAAAAATAGAATTAAGAGAGAAATAGTAAGGGTACTTATTAGAGAGTAGCTAGTAGAAAGGTTCTAGATAATTATATTCCTAAGGATATAAGAGATTATAGTAGTAAGGTACCTAATTAAAAGTAACTTAATACTATTTATAATAGAGATAGAGGTAAGGGAGGAGCTAGAGGAGAATAATAACTAGGTAAAGAAGGTATATAAGTTAATAAGGGTACTAAGATAGACCTTCCTAATTATAATATATAAGGTATTAAAGAAGGTAATAGATATATTAAAATAAAAGGAGGTAAAGGAGGTAATTATCTAATAAAATAAAAAGAACCTCCTAGGGTTAAAGATTATAAGGATAGCCTAGCTATAAGTAGTTATATAAGAGAGGAGAGAGAGAGAAGTAAAGAAAGAGAGAGTTTTACTACTATTAAAGCTCCTTATACTAGAGATAGTAGATAAAGTAATTAAGAAGGGCTTAATAAAGGGATATAACCTCTTAAAGTATAAGAGGTAGGAGAGGAATAGGGTTATAATATAATACTTTAACTATTAGTAGTATAAATATATAATAGGATATTATAAGAGCCTAATATAATATAAATTTTATACTAGTAGGTATAACTTAAAGGAATATAAAGTAAAGGAAGGGAAGATTAAGAGATATAATAATTATAAAAAGAATAGTTATATAACCTAGGAATAAAGGTATATAATTAAGGTAGGGGAGCTAAATAAACTTTATTAAAAGATAGTAGAAAATAAAAAGAAGTTATATAAGGGCTTTATAAAAGGAAATAGGTAATAAGATACCTAGAAGTAGCCTTAAGGGGAGTAGATAATAATAGTAGTAAAGAAGAAGAGGAAGCTTATATTAGGGTTTAAGGACCTTAATAAAGTTATAATATAAATAAGTTCTTAAGGGGATATAAAGGAAAGGGGAATTATACTACTACTAATAATAATATTATAAAATAGGCTAAGAAGGCTAAATACTCTCTAAGTAATAAAGATAAGTTAATAGATATTAAAAGAAATATTAATATAAGAGGCCCTAATTATTAAGGGAGTAAAGGTTATAAGGAATATTTAATAGGGATCCTTATAAGGGTATAAAAGATAATAAAACTATTATAATATAATATATAAAGGGAGTAGACTATAATAATAATAGTATTATTAGAAGATAAAGAGATATAATAAATAGATATCCTAGCTATCTAGGAGCTATTATATATAAAAAGGATAGGTTTAATATATAACTTAAGTAAAGGAGTATTCTACTTAGTATATAAGGTAGGAAGGGATATAAGGATATATTTCTTTATAAATAAATACTAGAATATTAATAAATAGGGAGTTAAATTTATATTAGGGGACTTATACTCCCTAGAGATATAAGTTATAAAGAAGGAAGGGGGAGTATTAGCGCGCCTTTAAATATATAATATATATAACCCTAGCCTAGAGTCTAAGACCTTAATAGATAGCCCCTTTATACTATTAAAGATAAAGGAGTAGTTAAGTTAGCTTAGAGAATATATACTAATAGGAGACTTTAACCTTTATTACTTAAACTAAAATAATAGGGGTAGATATATATATTATAAAGTAGTAGATATATTAATAGATATTATAAAAGGAAGGGGAATAGAGCTTACTCTATTAAAGGATATAATAACCTAGAGGATAAAGAAAGTAAAAAGTACTATTAATCTAATATTTATAATAAAGGCTATTAAGTAAATACTACTAGAATATTATATTAGGTTAAACCTCTATTATAAGTCTGATTATATCTTAATATATATTAAAGTTAGCCTTAAAGTAGAGGTAGTAGTCTTATAATTATAAAGGGTATAAAAGTTAATAGATTTAAAGGAGATAAAAAGGTAAATAAGCGCCCTTTAATATTTATTACTAAAAGGGGAGTTAATAATTAAGGGGTAGATAAATAATTACCTAGTTAAAATACTTTAAGGCCTAGTAGAAATTATAAAAAAGGAGGTATTATAAGTAAAACCCTCTTTAGAGATAAAGTCCTTTTAAAACTTAAATTATATAAAGGTTATAAAAACGGCGTTAAAGCTTAGGGTAAAGTATATTTATAAGAGAAGCTAGAGGGGTTTAAAGGCGTAGTAAGAGGCCTAGAAGATTAAAAGGAGGGTATTAAAGAAAGTAAAGGCGCTTTATTTTAAGGAGGTACTATATAAGGTATCTTAGATACTTAATAAACTCTAGAAGCTAGTTAAATAGGGCTAAGAGAGAAGTATACTACCTTAAGAACTCCTAAAGTTTCCTACCCTTAAGAAGGATAGGGATAGTCTTAAAGTAAAGTTATTTTAAAAGAAGGTAGAGGTCCTTTAAGGGACCTTCTTCCCCCTACCTTTAAGGGTAGATTTAAGTAATATCTAGGGGTTTTAATATAAGATACCTTTAATAATAAATATAAGAGTTATTAAGGAGGAGGTTTATAAGGTAATTAATAGGTTAAAATAAAATAAAGTATTAGGGATAGATAGGATCTTAAATAAGTTTTTAATGATAATAAAAAGGGAGCTACTACCTAGCTTTATATACTTATTCTAGGTATACTTAAAGGTTAGATATTACTTAATAGAGTTTAAGAAGGCTAATATAATTATCTTAAAGAAGTTAAAAAAAGAGGACTACTTAAAGTTAAAATTATATTATTTAATTACCCTACTTAATACCTTAGGGAAGGTATTAAAGGTAGTTATTATAAAGAAGCTAGGTAACCTTATAAAGGAATATAAGCTACTATCCTTATAATAGATAGGAGTAAAGAAGGGAAGGTTAATAGTAATATCCCTTAAGATAATAATAAAGGTAGTATATATAATATAGAATTATAATAAATTTAATTTAATATAATAAATATATTATTATTAAATATTATAAAGGCCTTTAATAATATCTCTTATAAAAGATTACTTTATAATTTAAAGAAGAAAGGGGTCTTAACCCTTATTATAAGGTAGGTATAAAGCTTCCTAATAAAAAGAGTTATAATAATTATACTAGGCTAAGAGATAAATAGGATAGAGATAGTAGAGATTAAGATCCCTTAAAGATCTTTAATATTTTTATTTTTATTTTTATTTTTTAACTCCCTACTTATAAAAGAATATATAAGGATAAAACTCTAAATATAAATTAAGGGCTTTATTAATAATATTTACTTAATAATATATAATAAAAGTATTAAGGAGAATTATAAGATCTTAATAAAGGTATATAAGATATACCTTTATTAGGTAAATATATATAAGGTAACCTTTACCCCTTATAAATATAAGCTAATTTATTTATTAAGGAGCTTAAAGAGGTTTAATATAAAGGTAATAGTAGACTTTAAAATAATAATAGTATACCTTAAGGTATTAATATAGGTCCTTAGACTTTATATTAATAATAAATTAAGGTAGAACTTATATATTAATAGAATAAGGTTAAAGATAAAGATATAAAAGTTAGTCCTATTAATTATTATTAACTTAATATAAGGTATTATACTTAATAGGATAAGATAGGTATATAATATTATAATTTAGCTAGTAATAACCTATATAATAAAGATATAATATAGCTTAAAGAGGATATTAAAGGTAAAGAAGGTAAATATTATAATACTAGAAACTATATAAAATAGGTACTTAAGGATAGTACTTAAGGCCTTTAAGGTAACTAATATATAGGTATTAGAGGCGGAGTTAGGGGTCCTATTAATAAGGATAAGTCTTAACTAGATAGTTTTATAAGTATTAATAATACGGGGGATCTACCTATTAATTAAGGAAGGGAATATAAGGATCCGTTATAAGTTAAAAGGGAAAAGGGGAAGAGAGAAGAGGGTTATAAAGACTCTAATAAAAGAGAAGTAGTCCTAGGTAAAGGGAGCCCTCTAGGTAGTAATAAGGGGAGGGGATACTAGAATAGTAGACTAGAGCCCTAGAAGTAGGGAAATAATAAAGAGGGATAACCCTACCCTTAAGGAGATTAAAAGGTAGGTAAAGGAGAAGTAGAAAGAGAGGTAGCTAGGATATTAAGAGGGTATCCCTAATTATATAAAGATAGTAGTATAAAAAGGGGAGGTTTAAGAGATAAGAGTTAACCTTTATATAAGGCTTTTTAAGGCTAAGAGCTTTATAAGTATCTAGTTATATATAAAGAAGATAAGACTAAGCGCCTTCTTATATAAAAGGAGGGTACCTAGGGTTAATAGTATTAATTATAAATATAAATAAAGGTATTAAGATATTAAGTATATACTTATATTCTACCCTAATTATATAAAGGGGAGGAGGTAGATACTTTAAAAAGTAGGGTTTAGTAACTTCTACTAGATAATATTAACCTTAAGAGAGTTAAAAGTAGTAATTAAGTAGGTAATCTAATAAGGTATACTTAACTAGTTTATATTAATAAGGGAATAACTCTTTAAGGTAGTATAAAAGTAGATAGGCTCTAACTAGAGGGTAAAGGGGTAGGTAACTCTAATAAAAGAAGAGAATAAAAAATATAAAAAATATAAGAAAGGGTAGTATATAATATCTAGAGATTTAAAAGTATAATAATAAGTAAAGTAGGGGATAAGGTTTTCTTTTATAAATTATAGTTTCCTCTAGTAAGTTAGATATAAACCGCCCTTATTAGCTCTAAGTAGCTAGATAGTAGAGTATAAAATATAAATATAAATATAAATAATAGGGATATCTTATAATAAAACTAACTCCTAATAAAATTTATTAACTTAATAATATACTAAGATATCTATTAACTTAAAAAGACCTTAAATAAGACTTAGTAAGAAAAGTACTTCTTTAGATATTATTCTAATTATACTAATTTATATACTTAATCCTTTTCTTAAGCTCCTAGTTTAATAGCTTACTTTTAACTATTTTATTATAGATATATATCTACTCTATTAAATATTAAGTTAATATATATTAATTCTTACTAACTAGACCCTTTATAATTATAATAAATAGGGAGTAATAACTTAGCTACCCTCTTAGAATACTCTTAATAGATATATATCTACTCTATTAAATATTTAATTATCTTATACTATTTATTAGCTTTTAAATTAATATCCTTTTCTTAATATATCTCCCTTAACTACTTATATTTAAGGATTCTTAATATTATTTATTTAAGATTATTTAAAGGACTTTACTATTTAATTATATTCTTATCTTAACCTACTTAGGCTATTAAGTATACTTTATATACTAGTTATATTAGTCTAATTACTTATTAGGATAGTAAGCTAGGTAATATAATTATACTTTAACCTTCTTAGCCTTTTATAACTTTAACTTATTTAAGTTTTCTCTACCTTTTTCTTTATATCCTTAGTAGATCTTTCTCTACTATTTATTAAGAATATTTATTAATATTATTATAGCTATTCTAATATAACTTTTTATATTTTATAAGGGCCTTTATACCCTTTTTATTAGACCCCTTTAAAGTCCTCTTTATTCTATATTCTTATTAAGTCTTACTTTAATTTACCTTATATAAGGTCTTTAGAGTAGCTAATAAAATCCTAGGATAAATATATTACTAAAATTAATTTACTTTTATATT
>JAABUV010001222.1_pt1 | contig 37563 bp, 39 predicted proteins | sample 5559971 | NCBI WGS metagenome assembly JAABUV01 (sample SAMN10711881, study PRJNA513362) | rock metagenome | isolation source: Antarctica rocks | place: Antarctica: Victoria Land, Knobhead nord | collected 2015-12-19
GACGCGGCGGTCTTCTGCCTGGCGCTGATGGGCACGGACTACCCGGCCTTCCTGCGCGAGGCGCGCCGCGTGCTGCGCCCGGGCGGCCGCCTGTGGATCGCCGAGGCGCGCCCGGGCTGGGGTTAAGCCTGGGACGGCTGGGGCCCTGTGCGCGTGGACCAGTGCGGCGCCCAGTTCGCTGGTCTCGATGCGGGCGGCACGCTGCCGCTCACCTGGGCATGGGTCAGGGTAGGGTAGGGCGTGTCGCGTTCCTGTGTCCCCTGGCTACTCCTCACTCGTCAGTGCCGTTTGCGGCTGCTCTGGTGCGAATGCACGTCCGCCACAGCTGTAAGTGGATGCGGGCCTGGTCGCGCCCGAGGGCTCACGAGGCGCATGCGATGCTGTGCCTCGCGACTGCGCCAGTGGCAAGCAACCGCCCGCGGCCATGCGCCCGGTCCGCCTGCCCCAAGCCGCACGCGCAGCCGGAGTCACCACAGTGGGGGGGCGCGCGCGCAGGTGCGCAGCCGCTTCGCGGCCGGCGCAGCCGAGGACTTTGGCCCGTTTCTGGAGGCGCTGCGCGCGCTGGGCTTTACGCTGGAGCGCCAGGACGCAAGCAACACCATGTTTGTGGTGTGGGAGCTGCGCAAGCGTGAGGCTGGCGCTGCGCGCGCCGCGCCGGCCTGGCCGGCGCTGCGCGCGTGCCAGTACAAGCGCCGGTAGTGCGCTTGTTGCGCCCGGCTGCCGGGGCGGCCTGGGTCCTTCTCGACCAGCCAGCACTAGGTTGAACTTGTCGCAGACAGGGCCATGGTTGGGGGTGCCGCCTGCCTGTCGGATGCTTGCATGCGCTCGCCGCCCCCTTGACGCTCAAGCGCAGCTTCGCATGTCGCGAGGTGGCCATGCGTCCACCCACGCTCGCTGCCCGACACTTGTCCCTGGTGGCGCGGACGCCTGGCATCTGAACCGGTCTTGTTATCTTGAGCTATGTCTGATCAGAAACCATACCATGGAATGCATGGGCTCTGCCGTGCGCAACGCCTCGCTGCATCGGCTGGAACTGAACACCGGGGAGTGTTCCGCTGGCGATACCATAGTAACACGGCCTGTGGGCAGATGTTGCACCACAGGACCCAAAAAGGCTTCAAAGCACACCGGACGATGTAGAGTCATTTTGATGAAGCACAGGGTGCGCCTTGGCATGACACTCTCACCCCTCACAACCTTTCATCTAAACAACTTGCATGCCAGCTGCTGCACCAAGGCTGGCCCCCATGTTGTGCTCGCTGCGCGGCCCCACTGACACTCAGCTCCTTTTGCGCTGTTTGTGCAGTGCCACACCACCCCCGACACAGACCTGCGTTTTCATCCTGCACACGCCTCCTTGCAGCAGACCCAGTAACTACGCCCACCAGCAGCCCTGCTCGCCGCCGCGGAGCCGCGCCCAGTGCCAGCACAACCAGGTGCATGCCGTCCCAGTCACGTGCGCAGTGACAGTCTGGTCCGCACACAGCTGCACTGTAGGGCCGCGGCTGAAAGCCCCCAGCTTTCAGCCAGTCGCCGCAGACGCCGCCCGCGCAGCTCGTGCTCCCCTCGCGAGCTCACGCGCGCCCCCCCCGCACCCCGGCCGCTGCGCCATGAGAGGATAGGGCGCATGGTAGGGTCAGGGTCAGGATTAGGGCGACGCGCTCACACGCGCGCCGCGGCCTGCGTGGCCGCGTGGCCGGCCATGGTGGAGGCCACCTCCTGCTTGAGCCGCCGGTCGCCGCCGCCGCCGCGGAACGCGCCGTACACCGCCTTGAGCGTCCAGAACGACCACAGCGACTCCAGCGTCCACACCGCGCCGCCAACCAGGTAGAAGATGCCCGTCAGCGCGTTCTGGCCGATAGTCTGCGCGCGCGCGCGCGCCCGCGTCTCACGCGCCCTCCCGTGTCTCAGGCGCCCTGCCGTGTCTCGCGACGTCTGTGACCTCTGGCCATGTGAAAGGCGGTGGTCGTGCTGCGTGTTGCTGCAGCGGGGCACGCGCGAGCTGCCGGCCCAGCACAGAGGTATGCTGGCGGCAGTGAAGGCATGTCTGGAAGGCGCTGACGGCTGCGCGCCCATCAAGGCGCCCGACAAGCAACCAAGCAACGCAGAAGTGGCGTGCGCGGCCAGGCAGTGCAGGGGCGGCCTGCGCGCGCTGAGGCAGCTTGCTGCAAACAGACAGCTCTGACACACTTCTGCAGAACTTTGGCCCTTCTCTAACAGGCACACCGAAAACATACAAGGTGACTTGCAAAAAGTCTCACTAGGAAATAAGGACACGGTCACTCTGACCGCCGCGGCGCCCTCGTCCCCGGGCCGCGCGCCTGCACGCCCAGGATGAAGCCGGTGTGCGACCAGGCGTTGCCCAGCGGCAGCGGCGGCGACACCGCCGACCAGATGCAGAAGATGATGTGCGCCGCAAACATCAGGAAGAACCACGCGTACGTGAAGGCGCGGTCCTTGATCGCCGCGTTGTACAGCCTGCACTCGGCACGCTCATTTGGAAATATGTACAAACCATTGGGCCATTTGCATGAGCTCATGCAGGTCTGCGAGAAAAAACACAGAAAGGTTGAAGAAGCCTCTGCACAAATAGAAAGGTGGAACAGGCCTTTGTTAACCAGGCAAGGCAGAGCCACACGCATGGCGCCGGGGGCCAGGTCGGGGCGGGGGCGGGGCGGGCACCTCATGTACCACAGGATCCAGGCGCCCGGCACGCCCGCAAACCAGTACACCGCCGACAGGAAGAAGCCGGTGAGGCGGCCGTCGTTGCCGTTCATGGCGCACAGCGCGACCAGCGAGCCGATCAGGTTGAACGTGATCGCGATCACAAAGCCCAGGAAGGCCCAGTATGCGCTCCGCACCATGCCCTGCTGCTCCGCCGGGATCTGCGCGGGGCCACACCGCGGCTGGCTGGCGATCGGTGCTCTGGGAAGCATAAGACATGGCCACACGGACGCGCTTGAAGACCCTGCCTGCTGCACTCTGTGCATGGTGCCTAGGCTCCGTCTGGAGGCAGTCTTGGAACAGATACCCGTGGTGCCTGTGAACAGATGCTCGTGGTGCAGCACACGCGCATTGTGCTTCGGCGGGAGTCACGGTCCGTCGCCCAACCCAGCAGGCCCCACAACGCCTCAAGCGCGAGCGGGCGGCGCGCCTCGCCCGCGATGTCATGGTGCAGGATGGGGTAGCAGGGCGGCCAGTTCTTCTCGGGCGCCAGCGCGCCCGTGCGGCGCAGCTGCTCCTCCGCGCGCTTCAGCTGCTCCTCCTTCGACCGCAGCTCCGCCTCGCGCCGGTCCAGCGCCGCCGCGCGGCGCGTGTAGTCCTGCTGCGCGCGCGGCGGCCTAGAGTTGGGTGCCGCCTACTTTGGAGATAACAGTCAGAGCACCAGAGCATTGCGGCTCGCGACCTCCGGCTCAGGAGGGGGCGCAGGTACGCGGCGGCGGGGGGCCACGGGCGCGCACGTCGTCACCGCCAAAGGTCGGCGCGGGCTCCTCGTACACGCGGCTGCTGCTGGCGCCCCACGCGCCCGCGTTCGCGCCCGCCAGCGGGATGCTGGCCGGCGGCGGCGCGCCGCTGTTCACCCACGCGCTCGCCGTGCCTGCACGGCGCTCGGGCGGAGTCAACGCACAAGGACCTTGCTTGTCCGCTTGTCTGAAAACCTCAGCCCCACCGGCAGCCACCTACCGCCAGCAGTCGTGAGTAGCTAGGTGTTCAGGCTGAGACTTAAAACACCTCAAAGAGGCTTGCGCCCAGACTCTGCTCTTCCACGACAGGGGCGCTGGAGCCTAGCATACAAGCAGACTGGCTTGCAAGGCGCTTGAGTTGGTCGACGGAGCTGTGGTAGAGCGCACACAGCACATGTAAGGCGAGCGGACGCACCCGTCGGCTGCCCCGATGGCAATGCTGACCCGTTTCCCTGCAGAGCAGACACATGCTGTGCTGCCTGAGAGAGCACCACACAAAGCAGCTGCCAATTGGACAGTAAGTGGACCAGCACGTTGCAGATGCGAGGTGTCTCTGAGCAGTGAAGATCTAAAGAGATCTTCTGTGTGGCTCTGCACTGCTTCGTTTAAAACAAGAACAACCCCACCGCCACGCTAGGGAGCGCAGGGCGGCACAGCGCACCGCATAGGGGTCCCGCCCGGGCCTTTTATCAAACGAGTTGTCATTGAACGGGTTATCCTTGGGCATGGCTGCAAGCGAGGAGCGCTTCGGCGTGCGCTCGGCGCCCACCCAGCTGCCTCTTGAGTGCGCTTCAGTACTGTTAGGCCAGCGCGCTGGTCAACTGCCTCTAACCAGCCTGCAAAGCACGCGAGCACCTCACACCTCTATCGTCGACCCACAGAAGTGGGAAAAGTGCAAGCTCTGCTGCTGGCCAGGTCAAGAACGGGGGTTTAGGGGACTATAAAACTGAAGTCCAGCTGATGGATGCGCAGGGCTCTCTGTCAAGCCGTACCGTCAGATCTGTGAACAGCCTCTCAGCTATTCACTCTTGACGCTCGCAGCTTGGGCAGCCGGGGACAAGCCTGGTGCCTCAACTGAGAGCCAGCTGGTTTGGAGGGATCCTGTGCGCAGCTGGCGCTGCTCTGAACCGTACAGCGCCGTTGCAGCGCTGCGAATCCGTGCCTGCGCCCACCAGCTATGGGCAACGCGGGCTCGCACGGCTTCCAGGACGGCGTGGTTTCCAGGAAGGAGCTGGAAAGGATGCAGCGGCGGTGCGGAGCCTCACCAGAGGGAGTTTTGCTGGGCCGGGCGTCGTACGATAACACCTGCAGTTATTTGCTGCTGCCAAGGGCGGAAAGGCAGGCCAGAGCGGGATCTGTGCAGTCAGGCGGCTGTTGCGGCTGTGACTGTGAGTGGTGCGCAACGAGCGGTCACTCTGGGGCACTGGTCACCAGCGCCTGACCGTGTGGGCTGCAAGAAGGCGCCCCCGTGCGCTCTCAGCTTCGGGGGTTTACGACAAGCTGACAAGTGCCCTTACATGTGGCAGAGCGGCGTCTTGACGAGAAGCCAGTCTGCCAGCAGGTGCTTGACTGCTAGGTTGCTTATGGGGCCAGCAACAGCACAAATGCAGTCCGCACCATGGCGCGGCCAGTCTCAGCGCCGGGTCATTGGTAGCTAGCAGCGTCTGGCAGGGGCCTTGAGTGCGCAGCATGGGCGCACGCTGGGGCAAACTGACAAGGTGCGCCTGTATGCCGGTGGGGTCACACGCGGCAGACGTAGAGAGGTTTCAGCACCGGGCCTGAGCGGCGAGCACACCGGCGCCGGCAGACAGCGGCAGCACGGCAACGCGTGCGCCGGCCCGGCCTCGAGCGAAAAGGCCGCCACCGGCGGGCGCCGCGCGCGCCGGGGCGCCGCCAGCCCCGCCGCATGCGCGGCCGCGCGGGCGAAGCTCTGAGCAATACCCTGCCGCGCGGCGCAGGTTCCAGCGCCTAGCCGGGGGCGCCGACCGCGTGGCGCTGGCGGACTTCCAGGCGCTGCCCGAGCTGGCCGGACACGCGCTGGCGCCGCGCATCCTGGCGCTCGCGGACAAGGACCGCGACGGCTACCTGCGCCTGGCCGACTTCACCGCCGCGGTCGGAGAGCTCGGCAGGCTGCACACCGACGACGACCGCGCCGCCTGTGCGCGCCCGGCCGCCGCCGCCGGAGCCCGTTGTTCGCGTCCTTGGGCCCCAGTGTCCCTGTGGTGCTGGTGCCCCTGTGGTGCCCTGCAGCGAGGCGACTCTGCGCGCCTCTGTCGAGAGTCCTCGCCTGGGCGCGCCGCCACCCGCAGCGCGCCCGATCGCCTCTGGTGAGGCCAATACCTCCAGGCACGGACGCCTGATTCTCACGAACGAGTTAGCGCCGCCGCACAAAAAGAGGTGTCCCCATCAGCAACAATGAAGTGTGAACAGGGAAACAACTTTGAGATCCAGGCATGCGCGCCGACGCGCGGCGCGCCCCGCGCGCAGTCACGTTCCGCGTGTACGACCAGGACGGCGATGGCTTTGTGTCGCCCGCGGAGCTGGAGGCCACGCTGCGCCGCCTGGCCGGCCAGGCGCTGAGCGCAGAGCAGCTCGCTGAGGTGCGCCAGCCCAGCGCCCTGATACCCCCGCAGCCGGCCCTGGCGCGAGCCCGTGCAGGGTGACTCATGAAGTGCAGCTTGACATGGTGCGCCAGCCTGGCGCCCCCGACACCCTGCAGCCGGACACCAGCCCACGTTGCGCAGGGCGATCAGTGATGCGTTGGGAGCCATGAGTCTGGCCGTGCCAGGCGCCACAGACGCGCGCATGCTGCGCAACATCCGTGCGTAGCACTGCCATGCGCTTGCTGACTCGGTGCTCTCAGGCAGGGTCACGCATGTACTGCGCCGGGCGGGGCGGCCCCGGTGCCGACCGCCTGGCATGCGCGGAGGACTGTTCGGCGTGCAGCGCGGACGCCGCGCAGCTGCGCCCGTGCTCAGCATGCTAACCCCAACCCTAACGCGCTGCAGGTGGTGGAGGCGACGGTGGCCGCGCATGACGCCGACGGCGACGGGCGGCTGTCGCTGCCCGAGTTCCGCGCGCTGCTGGCCGCCGGGAACCCGAGGCTGCAGCTCGCCTGAGGCCGGGGCTGGCGCGGCCGCCCTGCGTATGGCTGTGTGTACCTGCCTTGCGTCTGCAGGGGTCCAGAGATGAGCGATGCGCGCTGCATGTTCAGGGCTCAGCCCTGCATCCCACTTCTGTCTTGCGGTTGTTACTCTCGCTTTGGTTTTTGCTTCAGCGCTGTCAGGACTTTGAGTGAGCTGATCGGAGATGCAGAAGTGACGTGCTGTGCAACCGGCTCTTTGACAGCTTGCCAGCGAGAGTGTATGACCACACGTCTGCTACTGACCTGCTTGCCATCCATGCCAGCCAACTGTGCCATGAGCAGCACCAAAACCACATGTACACTGAAGTCAAAGCACACAGGATGGCAGTATGCAACATCGTTTCAGGATGCGGGAGAGAAGGGTGCAATGTGTCACTGCTCAACCAATCCGGAAGCAGTTCGTTGAAGCCAACACTATGCAGTCACCAGGCAGTCGGGATGGTTCCACAACATAGTCATGTCGTGCTCGCGGCGCTCGCATGCAGCACATATGGGCCCCATGCGCGGCCGAGCATCAGTTCATTGATGCATGCTCCGCGCTGTTTGGAATTCGTGTTGAAAACAATGGTCGACAGTTTTGCGGGGCGCGCATGCCGTGCCTTGCACAGCACCCAGGGCCCAAGCGGCAGGCGCATGCCCGCGCCGCCACCCAACTACTTGGCCGAGAGCGGTGCAGCAGGACTTGCAGCCGGCATGTCGGTGCACAAGGCAGCTGCAGTGCGCGCTGCCGCCAGCAAATACCGCTGAGGTTGCGCCGGAGAGGGCGCTGCAGCTCACATGCGGTGGCGCATGCGCGCCGCGCCCACCCCGGCAGCGACAGCCAAGGCTGCTGCGGCAGCCAGGACGAGCCAGTAGCGGGCCGGCTGCTGCCGGCTGGGTGCCAGCGCGCCCAACGCGCCCAGCTGCGCCGCCAGCGCACACACATGCCGTGTGTCGAGCGACCCGGGACGATCTCACCACCACAAAGCAAAGTGTCCTGCGCCTCCCTTAGGCAGACGCATACTCCTGTGCGCCCCATTCTGCCTGTACCTCGCAACTGCACACATGTGTACGTGCGGCCTGGGCCGACCCATGTGGTCCCCAGTGCATGGTGCACGAGCAACGTGCACCATGCCTTTCACACGGCGGCAACCCACTGCGACGGTTCCAGCAGCCCGCGGCAAGAGCCCCGCCTGTCACGACATGCACGAGGCCACACGCACAGTGTCCAGGCAAGCAGGGGGGAGCGAGCGCATGCACGCACCACGCGCGCCGCCAGGGGCGCCTGCGGCTGCAGCGTGACCAGGACGTAGCGCGCGCGCGCGGGCAGCGGCAGCAGCCGCCGCAGCGCGCTGCGGAGCGTGGCCGCGCTCAGCGCGCCGCGCACGGCCTCCCGCGCGGCCTCATGCGCCTCATGCACGGCGTCCAGGTCCTGCACAGGCGTCGTCTGTAGGTTAGGTTAGGATATAGCGGTAGGAGGCGGTCGCACAGGAGTATTCAGGACTCCCTAAAATCCAGGCCGCAGGTGCTCACAACATCAGACTTCAGGAAGGTTCGCAGCTGTCACACGGGACAGTGCGTCTGCGTCGGACCAAGCAGGCGCCATGGCCTGCTGCGCGACAGCCCCGAACACGCCCGGGCACAGGGCTCCCCAGCATCGGGTGTGCTGTTGTTGCCCAGATGCGCAACATCAGCGCTGCGGGGCGGGCGCGCACGCCCTCGAACAAGCGCGACTTGTAGCAAGTCAGCGCCTTGTCGTGCCAGTAGCCGTTCTCCTGCAGCGCGGTCTCGCGCGCGCGCTGCTCCAGCGTCAGCAGCGCAGCCGCCTCCTCCTCGGACGGGCCCTCGGTCTGCAGCGCTGGGAGCTCTTTAGCTACGCACCAAGCATGGGGTGAAATGCCTCCATAGGGTTAGGCAGGGCACGGCAATCGCGGTAGTGCGGCCGCTTCCTCATTGGAGGGGCCCTCGGCCTGCAGCACAGGGGGCTTTTTGTACGCGCCAAGCATGGAACGAAACCTCTGCAGGGTTAGGTTTAGGCAGGGCACGGCAAGCGCAGCAGCGCGCCTGCAGGCGCTCCACCTCGGTCAGCGCCAGCTCGGCCAGCGCCTCCGCGTTGCCGGCCGCGGGCTCGCACGAAAAGCCGATGCGCACGTCGCCGCGCAGCGCTCGGCGCTCTGAGGGCGCGGTGGTGCCAAAGTTGGCGTACGCGGACACCGCGTACACCTGCGCGTGCCGCAGCGGCTCTGCGTGCTCTGCACGTAACGGCGCAGCCAAAAGCGCTTGTCAGAACTGAGGCTGAACACATGTTCGGATAGGTCGCGCCGCACCCCACCTTGGCAAGGGCCTGTCCGCAGCGCGATCATGTTAAACCCTTGTCACAGCCCAACATCCGCTTCACCTTCACGGGCATCACTCTGCTCACTTCGTCTGCTACTCCCTGTCCTCATGCCGGCAGCAGCAAAAGCTCTACACAAGCAACCCCAACCCGGCTCTGCGCAAGACCTTGCGCGCGCCCGCACCTTGCCGGACTGGAAGCGCAGCACGCGCGTGAGCCGCGTCGTCAGCAGCTGGCAGCAGAACGTCAGCCAGCGCGTCTCCTCCAGGCACGCGGCGCCACCGGCCAGCGCGATGGTCACCGGCAGCGCAATCGCCACCTGCGCCATGGGCTCCACCATGCGCGCCCTGCGCGCACGCGCCCCACTCCCGTGGTACAGCGCAGGACTGGAAGCTCATGGGGCTCATGTGAGCGCACATGCGGCACCAAGCCTGTCTGCGTCAGGGGCGCAGCGTGTGCGCTCCCCAAGCGCGAGGGGCGCCTCACAGCGCCAGCGCGCAACATGCATGGCATTCATTGCGACCCGGATGCTGCCCTGCGTGCGTCCGTGCAACAGCAGGCTTCCTTCCAGCAAGCGCATGCCTTGCGTGAAATCAAGCCGCTTGCGCCACCGGGCATGCGAGATGATGCGCTCACAGCCCGCTGCGCTCGGATGCCGGCCAGCAAAGCCACGACCAGGGGCCTGGCTGCGCAGCTGCGCACCGCACGGTGACCACGCGCGGCTCGTCCGGGAATGAGAAGGGCAGCGGCGTAACCGCGCTGCGCGCGCGCGGCGCCGGCTCCTGCCTGGCCGGGATGGATGCCAGGTAGCGCACTGCCAGGTCCTCCAGCACCTCCTCCTGCAGCAAGTCCACATGCTGCATAACTTGAATGGCAACCGCGGCCCCGGCCTGGCATAGGCTTGGACTCCTTACGAGACTGTGAGGACATCGTGGTCCAGCACTCCACTGATCCCTTTCCTACATGCTGATGAGCGTTTCCTTCGGTATGGACTGGTGCTCGGCATGTGGCCGTCTGCAAACTCAGAGCGAGCCACCAGGCATCAGACATGCACTGCTAGCAGTGCAGTCCTGCACTGCCACCACCGCAGCCCTCCATCGCAGCAAGCCTCTGCAAACCGGGGCGCCCGCGCCCCCGAGACCCGTGCACACCTCTATGGCGCCGGTGAGGCAGAGGTGGAAGTCGGCCGGGTTGGCGTAGGCGTCCGAGAAGTGGCGGCAGGCCAGCGCCGGGTCGACGCGGCGCAGGTCGGCCAGGGTGAAGGGCTCAAAGAAGTAGCAGGCGCCGTACACGAGCTCGTTCACCTTGTTGCTGAACTGGAATGTGGGGTCGCGCAGCTGGGCGGCCACCTGCTCCTGCGCGTGCCTGCGCGGCCCACAGCGCGCGCGGTGACGGCGCCGGCTAGGGTTGGGGTGCCTGTCGCATAACATGCGCGCTGCGCGCATGCACCAAATTGATGCAACCATGTGCCGCAGACACTGCCAGGCTCCACGGTTCGCGACAAGCATTTGGAGCCAGCACAGTGGGGACCAGCAAGCAGGCTTTGATGCATGCCAGCGACAGCCGACCGGGGCAGCACCTGAGGCAGGTGGCCAGCTCGGCGGGCACGGGCTGCACGCGCGTGCGGAAGAGCTGGAACACGAGCTGCAGCGCGGTCTCCAGGTCGGACGGGCTCTGCTCGCCGCCGAAGCCGCGCCAGAAGCTGCCCTCCATCGTGCTCAGCTCCACGCGCTTGCCCATCAGCATCTCCTCCAGCACCTGCGGCGCGCCGCCCGGCTTGCCGGTGCAGCACAGGGTTAGGGTTAGGGTCATCCGCGCGCTTGCCCATCAGCATCTCCTCTAACGCCTGCGGCGCGCCGCCCGGCTTGCTGGTGCAACATAGGGTTGGTTAAGGGTTAGGGCACGTGCTTCCCCACCAGCACCTCTTCCAGGCCTGCGGCGCGCCGCGTTGCTCGCCGGCTGAGCGGCACTGTCATGTGCCGCTGTCGCGAGCTTGAGCAGCGCGCATGTCGTGACTGAGCCGGTGCAGCTACGTGGGGCGGCGCGCCTCAGGCTTGATGCCGTACGGCCCGAGCTCGTCGGCCAGCATCGTCGCCATGGCGGCCGAGCGGAAGGCGGGCCGGGGCACCTGCACAGGGTTGAGGTAGGGTATGAGTACTGGGCCAGCGGCGTCCGGGGCGCAAGAGCGTCTGCGCAGCGCTCCCTGCGGCGGCGTGCGCGCACCTCAGACAGGCCGCCGGGCGCCCAACCGGTCACGAGGACTTGATCGTCCGCGTGCGGCGTGCACTTATATGACACCTGCCACGCGACCCCCGAGCTCAGTTGCGCGGGCCGTGGCGCACTTCGCACTCCTCCGGGCGTGCGGCGGGGGGCGGCTGCACACTTGCATGCCGTTGCTGAGCGTGAGCTCCGTCGCGCCGAAGCGCTCGTGGCGGCGCCGCGCGACGACGGCGCCCGGCGCCGGCGCGTCCGCCGGCTCCAGCACCGCGCCCGGGAGCGCCGTCTGCTCCAGGGGCGGGATGCGCCCGGCGGCCTCAGCTTCGCCGACGCGCGCCGCGACCGCCCGCAGCTCCTCCGCGCTCACATGCTGGGACCTGTGCAAGGCACAATTTAAGGTCAGAAGTAGGGCAGGGTTGTCTGAGGCACCACCGCGAGTGCCAGTGCAGTGTGCCGCATCTGGCCGCTGCCACCGCAGCCGGCCAGCCTGCCCAAAGCATCAGTGTTGCTCGACCGCTGGAGCGGCCGGGGGCGCCACCTCTTGTGGAGCGTGGCCTTGATGACGCAGCTCGACGTCGGGCGGCAGGCGTCCGCCGGGCGCGCCATCTCGGCGGGCTCGATGCCGGGCAGCACTGTCTTTGCCAGTCGCGCCTCGAGCTCCGGGCCGACCACCATCTCGCCGCAGGTGAAGTGCCGGACGTACTCTCCCCTGCGCGGGTATCAGCATCGTGGAGCATCCCTATCCCTAACCCTAACCCTAATCCTATCCAACACACTCATGCACCCAACGGATATTTACTTGCGCGATGCAGAGTGACGCTACACATACGGCCCTCACGTGTGCTGACACCGCTTGGAATGCACGCCTGCACAGCCTGACAGATGAATCCAGTGGGGGAGGGCCGCGGCTGTCTCCGGCTGGCGCCTCCGACGGCAGGCGGGCGCGCCTGCGGGAGTCCGAGTACTCCTGGTTGCGCTCGGTGAACAGGCTCTCGGCCTCGGCCAGCTGCACGCCGCGCGCCGCACGCGCCTCGCGCTGCGTGAAGCCGTGCAGGCGTATGCGCGCCAGCTCCGTCAGGATCACCTGCGGCGCGGCGGCGCGGCCAGCTGGCGATAAGTGCGCGCAGCGCAGCGCGCATGCGCCAGGCACGCGCCGCAGCCGGCAAGGCGCGCTCGCCGCCCTGGTAGGGCTACGGGCCAGGCGGCAGGGAGCGGCGCAGCGGGGAGGCGCGCTGCGGCGAGCGCACCTCCAGCGCGTCGAGCGCTCTGCCTTCCGCCGCGCTGGCGGAGACCACGTGCAGCTCCACGGACTTGCAGATCGGCTTAGACGCGACCTGCGTCGCGAGCCGCAGCAGGCCTGAGCTCACGCTGTTGCAGTCGCTGGGCAGGATATGGGCACAATGAGGTCAACGCCGCGCCAGCAATGCGCTTGTGCTCTGAGAGGGCGGGGGCGCGCCTCTGCGCTGTAGAACGGCGGGTCGCTCCCGCGGCTGATGCGGAAGAGGCGCTGGTTCAGCGCGCTGTGCCACATGGACGCGCACAGGTGCGCGCGGTAGTCCGCCTGGCGGCGACGCGCGCGCGGTCGGCGCCCGGCACGCTCGGCGGTTGCAGCAGGCACGCTCATGGGCGGATTGCAGCAGCCAGCGCAGCAGCGCGCTGGCACGGGCGCGGCGGCACGCACGCGCTGTTAGGCGCGCCCGTCGGCGCGCGGCATGCTCACGGGCGGCGTCAGCAGCCGGCACGGCGGCACGCCGACATGGGCGCGGCGGCGCACACGCGTCCAGGGGAGGGTAGGTTTAGGGCGCGCCGGCGTGCTCAAGCTGGGTAGCGCGTGCTTGAACGACACGTACACGCTGCTCTGCTGCACCTCCTTGTCGACGAACACCTCGACGCGCGGCTGCTCATGCGGCACCAGCTCGTGCCTGCCGGGCGCGGCGCGTGGTCTCGGACGGGAGGCGCAAACGCCAGGGCAGTGAAGCCTGGGCTTGTATGCATGAGCGGCACTGGCCTGATCACGGCACGCCGGACCCGTGGGACACCCTGGCCCGAGCACGCAGACAGGGCAGGCTGAGCCAGTGGTCGACTCTAGTAACAGGCCTCATTTGAGCCTCAAGCATCTCAGCGCCTGGTCAGACACAAGCATCCCATAAGAGGCAGGTCAAGTCGGGGCTGTGCCGCACACTGCCCGGCGCCAAACGCTGGCAGACGGTGTGCGGCTGGATTAGCAGCGCGCCTTGGGATGGGGGCGCGCGGCAGAGCCCCGGCTGCCTCAGGCACGCCGAAGTGGCGCTCCAGAGCCGCCACGATGCCCCCGGTGTCCGTAAAGTTGCCGACCGCCACGACCGCCATGTTCTCTGGCCTGCATAGGGTAGGGTTAGGGTTGACCGCCATGTTCCCTGGCCTGCAATGGAACAGCCGCTCGCTGCTCGCACACAGGTGACGGCCATCGCTTGCACCCACAGCGCAGTGTCAACGGCAGGGCAATGAATGCACAGGGCATGGCATCTGTATGGGCTCTGTATCCTTGCTTGCCCTGCAGCAGGCAGCAGGCAGGCACGCTGCTCGCAGGCGCGAGAGCAAACAGTGTGGCTCGCCTGTACCACCGCCTGTAAAAGTCACGCACCACGCTCGCGGGGACCTCCCTGATGACGCGCTCAAGGCCGATCGGCAGCCGGTCCGCATACTGCCGGCCCGCACAGCGCGCGCGCTCACTTCGGCGCCTCGCATCAGGCATGCGCGGAGCTCTGCAGACACGCAGACCTAGCCCCAACTCCGCTACCAGATCCAGCCCTCCAGCGCTGCGCGGGCGGGCTCGCAACAACCCGGCTGCACGGTCGGTCCCACACACGCCTCGCAGGCTTGGCCTGCTGCGGCGCGCGCGCCGGGGCGCGGGCGCGGGCGCCCACCTTGCTGCCCTGGAGCAGCAGCTGCCAGTGCGCCTGCTGCACGCGGCCCGCCCAGCTGCGCCCCATGCGCCACTCCTCCAGCACCGCGCCGCGCTCCTTGGCCAGGTCCTCCGGCGCGCACCTGGCCGCCCGGCGTGAGGGTCAGGGTATGAGGGCCGGGGCACGCGCTTGCAGGGCCGCCAGTGCTGTCCGCTGAGCACATGTGGCTGGCCCTGAGAATCTTAGAAGTCCTGGGCTGACTGACGCACTGGCGAACAACTTGCAGTGCTGGAGGCAGCAGCCGATCACAAAGTCAACCGTGACCCGCTCGGTGAGCAGGGGCGCGTTTCAGAGACACAAGCGCCTGTCTCGGGGGGGGCGAGAGACCGGACCTGAGCGCGAGCGCCCAGGTGCAGCGGAGCCAGGACAGGGTTATGCTAGGAGCCAGGATCGGGTTATGCTAGGAGCCAGGATAGGGTTATGCTAGGAGCCAGGATAGGGTTATGCTCCTATGCCAGCCTGCTGCGAGCGCACATGATAAATTGGGCGCAAGCGCCTTGATGGCAAGCGCGAACCGCGCCACACACCCCGCACCGGCTCCAGCACCTCCGGATGTCCGGCGGCGGCGCATCCAGCCGTGTGGCGGAGCAGGTTGAGGGTAGGGTCCGCACCTGATGGCAAACGCAAACTGCGCCAGCACGTCGAGCGTCTTCTCCAGCACCTCCGGCGCGTCCAGCGGCACCATCAGCTCGTAGACCTGGCGCCCCAGGGTAGGATGGGGTAGGGTACCCATACCCTCAGGCAGCACAGCCGGGTGAGCCTGCGGCCGGCCGTGGCCGCGCTGCGCTTGTACTCCTGGGCGTTGGCGCTCAACTGACAGAGCCCAGCGGCGGGTCAACACGCGCCGCCGCCGCGCATGCGCCTGCGGGCCACTCGAGGCGTCCGCAGCGCCCGCCAGGCACACCCGTAAGCTCTCACTGCGATCCTGGCGCATGACTGAGGCGCGTGCAGAGCGCACTAGCCCAAATGCTTGGTGTCAACGCTCCTTTGCGCTATGGAGGCATTAGCAGCATCTAGCGCGATGTAGCTAGCGCACATGCATGCAGGCGTGTTGGCGTGCTAAGGCGGCCGACAATAACATGCCCGCACGACACCGCTGGCGGACACCGCTCGAGCCCCGGTCCACCTGGGCCCTAGCCAGCGCGGGCAGCCTCACAGGCCCGGCAGGCCAGCAGGTTCGCCCTCTGCCGCGCCGGGGCATGCGCGCCCGTCCGGCGGCGGGCGCGGCCCACCGTCTCGTCGGCGCTGGTGTACGCGTTGGAGCAGGCGCCAAAGTCGAGCCCGAGCTCCTCCAGCAGCGCCACGATCTCGTGCGACTGGTACTTCTGCGGGCGCGCCATGCACCGGTGAGTCGCGACAGGGGAATCATGCTGTCCAGGACAGCGGTAGCGCCTGCGCTTCGCGAGCTCAACATGCAGGTATGTGGAGGCGCGGCAGTCCAACAAGCACCCTATGCTTGCCACCGCATGCTCCAGGACCGCTTGCCCAGCTCGAGCGTCCTACATGCATGCGTGCCTCGCGCGGGGCATGCACGGCGCCTGGCGGGGACGATGGGCCTTCCTGCTGCGGCAGGGCGCTGCGCACCTCGGTGGCGTTGAAGGCGAGGTGCTCCACGATGTGCGCCACGCCGCGCTCGTGCTCCTCCTCCGCCACGCTGCCCACGCGCACCTGCCGGCGCCCAGCCGCCTGACCCTCTCTGCGGCGCTGGCGTCAGGCGCCGGCAACAGAGCGCTGCGCTGGCGCCTGGCTGACGCTGGTAGGCCCTGGGCTCAGCGGCGTCGTATTCAGTCAAGTCACATGCGTGCGCAGCGCACGCGCAGCAGTGCAGCTCTGAGGCTCGTAGCGGGGGCCGTGTGCGGGTGCCGCAATGTCATAAGCAGTGCGCGCTAGCTGGACCGTCACGCTGTGTGTCACTACACCATGCTGGCCGACTGTGCTCCAGCAAGCACATTCCAAGACCGCTGGCAGCCGAGCCAGGCGCGTGAGCGCACCGCAAGCGCCAGCGCTGCGCGGTCCGCCGGCCGCGGGCACTTTGCGACATAGTACCTGCGCGGCGGCCGCTCCTGCAGGCCCCTGGCGCGGCACGCGGGGCTCGACAGGCTGCATGCTGCACGGGACGTGCCTCATCCCGTTCGCGAGCTGGCCATGGTGGTCGGCGAAGAGCGGCAGCGGCTGCTCCCAGTCTGCGTCTGCGATGTCCAGGTCCGGCAGCCTCCTGAAGCTCGCTGTGTTGGCTGCCATGGCCTGGCGCACTGCAGGACTGGCAGTTTCAAAGCAGGCGCTTCTGTTGCGTTCTGCAGAAGGTGACCTGTGAGCAGACTCGCGCTTTTTGCAGGCAGCACTCAGTGCATACTTAAAGTGAATATTTAATTCACAGAGCACACTGTAGTTTGGCCTAGGCCTAGGCCGACTCTGATCTAAAATAGGCAAGGAGGAGCTCCTAGGCCCAGTTCAACTAGGAAAGAGCAGGTGGCGGACTCAGTAAAGAGATAGCACTGTATTGGAACAGACTGTCACTTGATGGGCACGGCCCCATGAGCTGCGCAGCGGAGCAGCAGGCCTAGACTCCGGGACGCGGCAGCGATGTATAGGCTGTCCAACCGCACTCGGCCCAAATGTGTGCTGCCAACCAACTTGCATCTCCAACAGCTCGCTGCAAGTGCTCAACGCTTCTGCTCACACAGCATCAGCGCTCTTGCTCTGTACGATGCCGTGCAGGATTGCCGCAGTGCTGGACGTGGGTTGCCGCACTGCATGATGGCGCTGCGTGGTGGCACCGCAAAATGCGTCGGCTGCTGCTCCTGAGACAGCTGGTGCGGGGCGGCAGGAGCCCGCCCGCGGCGCCGTCGGTGCCGGACAGCCAGAAGGTGTGGGCGTACACGGACCCGCAGGCGCAGAGCAAGGAGTACGCCGAGGGCCGCGGCTCCCTGAAGTGGCTGCTGCAGGCGCAGAGGCGCGCCGCACGCGCCCAGCGCCTGCTACGCGCTCATGCGCCCGCGCGCAGTCGCTGCTCCCGGCGCCCTGCACGGCGCCGGCCTGCCGTGCTAGCCTGTGGACACCGCCTGCGCACGCGTGGGATCAGGAGCGCGCGGCGCCGAGCGCACCAGGCACCAGCCTGCACCACGCGTGAGCCTGCCTCAGGCACTCTTGACAGCGCAGTCATGGCCTCCCTTTGCTAGGTGTGTCGCACAGAACCACCAGGCAGCGCGCGAGCGGCCCTGGCGCCGCGGTCAAGGCCCCACCGCCTGGCGCAGGCACTTCAGCGAGGCGGCCACCTTCCGGCCGGCCGGCGGCGGCGAGGCGCGCTCGCGCGCGGCCTTCCTGCGCGAGGCAGAGGCGCTGGCGAGCGCCGGCGCCGCGGCGGACCGGCGCGCCGAGCCGCCCGCGCGCGGCGGCTTCGCGGGCGGCGGGCGCGGGTCGGGCCGCGGCGGCGGCGCGCCGGGCCGCTTTGGCGGTGGCGAGCACGGCGGCAGCGGCGGCTGGGGCGGCGGCTGGGGCGCGCCGCTCGCGCCGGGCTACGCGGCGGCAGGCGCGGGTACCCGGCCTGCACTGCGCTCCTTTCTGCGACCCTTTTGGACCAGCGCTGCCAGCAGGCTGGCGCGTGGCAGCTGCGACTTTGCAGCGTTTGCCACATCCGCCAAGCCACGCGGGCGGTCGCCCCTTTTGCCGTTACAGATGAATGAACCCGACCTGCAGGCAGCGGTGCAGATGTATGACCGCTGAATGCGGGCGCCTGCCTGTGCGGCGGACAGCCTGAGACGGGTGTGGGGGCGCAGGCGCGCCGCCCCGCCTCCCGCCCCCGATGGCCCCGCCGTTCCTGGCGCCGCCGGCGGCGCCGGCGCACATGCACGGCCATCCAGGGCTGGCCCCAGGGCCCGGCTTTGGGCTCATGGCGCAGCCCGCGCTCTCGCCCCTGCCGCACGCGCCGCCGGCGGCCTGGCCGGGCGGGCCGCCGCCGCCGTGGCTGCTTGCGGGCGCCGTGGCAGCGGCGCCGCCGCCGCAGCCGCCGCCGCAGCCGCCGCCGCCGCAGCCGCCGCCGCAGCCGCCGCCGCCGCAGCCGCCGCCGCCGCCGCGCGAGGCGAACGGCGCGGCGGCGGGCTCGCCGCCGCCGCCGCTGCCGCCGCTCGACGCCGAGGAGCCTGCGCCGGCCGCGGCCCGGCCGGCGAGCGGCGTGGGGGAAGACGCGGCGACTGTGCGGGCGCGGGCGCGGGCGCGGGCGCTGGAGGAGGCGGGCGCGGGCGCCGGCGCGGCCGCGCCCGCGCCCGCGAGCCCCGCGCCGCGCCAGGCGCAGCAGCCCAAGGAGCCCATGTCGTTCCAGGTCTCCCCGCTGAAGAAGTGCGCGGCCCGCCTCGTCGCAACCCTACCTAACCCCGGACGCCGGCGCCGTGCTGTGTGATGCCGACGGGGAAGCATGTGCTGGCCGCGCCGCACCTGTGCCTGCTCTGCGCCGCCCGCGCCGCGCGGGCGGGGTTGTCGCCGTGGAGGCCGCCGACCGTCACCAGGGTCTCTGACCGGAGCGCTGCTGCTCGCGTGGGGGCGCGCGCCCCGCGCTCGGCAAGCGAGGCCGCTCGGTTTCAGCCGCGCGGCGCCTGCGCGGCAGGCCGGGCTTCGTGCGGCGCAACCCGTCTTTCCTGCCGCCGGGCGTCCTGCGGCGGCTGCCCGGCGCGGCCTCCAGCGAGGCCTCGCCTGCCTCGCTCGGCAAGGCCGCCGCCGCGGCGGAGAACGGCGCCTCGCCGGGCGCGGGCGCGGGCGGCGACGCGGCCTCGGGCCAGCGCCTGAGCAGCGCCGCGCCCTGGAGCGCCAGCAGCGGGGCAACGCACAAGGGCCCGGCCAGCGCGCCGGGGCTCTACTCGCCGCCCGCCGACGACGGCGCTTCGCCCAGTTCGGCGCGTGGCGCCGCGAGCAGCCCAGCGCCCGAGCAGGCGGGCGGCGCGCCGCCGGCGGTGAACCTGGCGGCGGCCGTTGCGGCGGCGGTCGTGGCGGCGCGCGCCAGGGCGGCGGAGGCGGGCGGCGGAGCGGAGGCGCGTGGGTGGGCGCAGCCCAGGGCGCCCGACCCCAAGCGCCGGCCGGCGCCGCAGCGGCCGGCGCGCCGCGGGCGCACCAGCAGCAGCCGCGAGCGCTCGCGTACGGCGGAGGACTCGCGCGGCGGCAGCCGCAGCGCATCCAGCAGCAGCAGCAGCGGCAGTAGCAGCGGCGGCGGCAGCAGCAGCGGCGGCAGCAGCAGCGGCGGCAGCAGCCGCAGCCGCAGCCGCAGCCGGCCGCGCTCGCGGGGCACGCGCTCGCCCGCGCGTGGCGCCGCCGCGACGCGCAGCCGCAGCCGCGAGCGGCGCCGGTCGCGTGCGCGCGCGAGCGCCGAGCGCCCGCCGCCCGCCGACGCCAGGCCCGCCCGACGGCGCTCGCAGGAGGAGGGCGCCCGCGGCAGGCGCGCCGGTGACTGGCGAGGCGGCGCGGGTGCCGGCTCGGAGCGCCTCCGCAGGCGCGTGCAAAGGAGAGGCAGTCTCATGGTGCATCGTGCAGCGCAGGGGCTGCGCGCTTGACCACTGATCAACTTAGGCTCAACCCCATTCCATGTATCCGTCTCATTATCAAATCTGGGCAGGGGCTATTGCGCGGTGTAGGTTTACAAGGAGGGCAGCGCATGGCGCGGCTGCCTCCACCCACTGACGCCGCTGCGCCGCGCGCAGGCGGACGCCGCCGCCACCGCGCTCGCCCGCGCGCCGTGCGCCCGCGCGCTCGCCCGCGCGGCTGCGGCCCGCGCGCAGCCGTTCGCCGCAGCCAGCGCTGCGCCGGTCCGCAGAGGTGCTGCGCGGCGTTGACCCGGCCAGGGAGCGGGAGCGGGATCGGGAGCGCCGGGCGGAGCGGGAGGGCGCGCGCGACCGCGACCGTGACCGCGGTCGCGGTCACGGCATGGACCGGGAGCGGGAGCGTGAGCGGGAGCGCGAACGAGAGAGGGAGCGGGAGCGGGAGCGGGAGCGGGAGCGGGAACGGGAGCATGAGCGAGAGCGGGAACGGGAACGGGGGCGCGCCGCAGAGCGGGAGCGCGAGCGCGCGCGCGAGGCGCCGCGCGAGCGCGCCTGGGAGCGCAGCCGCACGCCCGCGCACGAGCGCAGGTGCTGCAACGGCCCGACCCGCCCCTGCCGCCCCCGCTCCCCGTTTCGGCGCCCGTCAACTGGCTTGCGGAGCCGGCAGATGCCGCGCGGGTGGGCGCAAGGGGCAGGCGCAAGTGCGGCTCACTCCGGCTGACTTCCAAATGCCTGTCCAGCTGCTGCGCTGGGGCCTGCTGTCTCTCTTGTGTTCACTGCTTTGATGCTGGGACGCCTGCCCTCATATGGGCAGGCGCGCGGCGATCTGCAGTCCGGTTGCCGCCGCGCCTGGTCAGGACGCATGCCTGCTGCCTGCCCCGCTCCTTACCCATACAATGCGTTGTCCATCACGCTGTCGTTGCGGCAGCACGGCCTGCCTGCCCACTGATTTGAGCGCGCTGCGCGCAGGCGGGAGCGCCCTCGCAGCCGCAGCCCGCACACGCGCATGCGAACGCCGGCCTCGCCGCTGCCGCTCAGCCGGCGGGAGCTCGAGGCGGCCGAGGAGCAGGCGCGCATCGGCGAGATGCACGCGGGCGTGGAGGTGCGGGCCTGCCGCGCGCCGCCCAGCCAGGGCCCTCGCATGGTGCCTGCGTCCCCGCGGCGGCTCCACTGCCGCCGCAGCGCTGTCGGGCGCGCCCGAGCTCCTCCTCAAGGACGGGCGGCCGCCGCTGGCGCGCGCGCTGGGCCGCTATTTGCGCCGGGCCGCTGGCACTGCAGACGGCTTGCGTGTGTCGGGCACTCGCCGCCTTGCTTGGAGAGCAACTGTCAGGCATGCGCACACCGGGCGACGGCCTTGCATGGAAACCCTACCCCACCCTGACTTAACACCGTCATGACCCGCGCGGCGCGCGTCTGCGGCAGGCGCTCATTGCAGAAGTCGCGCTCGGCTGCGGCGCCGACTGGCCGCGCATGGACACGCTCGCTGCGTTCGAGCTGGGCCATGCCGCCTGGCACGGCCGCTTTGAGCGCGGGCCGCCCGACCTCTCCGACTGGGACGACGCGCTCGTGCTGGCCGAGCGGCGGGTGCGGTGCCCCGCCCCGCGGAGCCCTGCGGCTGCGTGTCGCGGGGCGCGCCGCAGTCGCGGAGCTTGCGGTGGCCTGCATCAGGTGTCTGTGATCGGTATTGTTGTGCTGTGGTTGTCAGCACGCCCTGCGTGCGACAGCTGCCAGGGGCGCCGATGCAGGATGCGAGAGCACCAGCAGTGCGCGCGGGAGGCTGCACCAAGTCAGGCATGTCTCCGCTGCTGTGGCTCGGCACGCACAGTTGTCTGTGCGGATGTGCAAACACTGGCGGACACAGCCGATGCTTGAAGCCCCACGCGCCGCGCCAGGAGCCGGCAGACGTTCCGTGGTCGCCACCGGCGGAGGCCGCCGCGCGCACGACCGACCCGCGCGCCGCCCCGGCCGCCGCGGCCGCCGCGCAGCCGGCGCTGCTGCCTGTGCCCGCCTTCTGGGCCGGCGCGCTGACCGCGCTGGCGGAGGTACGGCGGCGTGCCCGTTGCGCCAAGCCCTAACCCGAATTCCACCTCCCACCCCGGCCCCGGCCACTGGCCCCGAGCCGGCGGCGCCGCGCGCAGGACCCAGGCCGCCTGGTGGACAGCGACGGCGAGAGCCTGAGCTGGGCGGCGTCGCCGCGGCACGCCGACCTGGCGGACGACGCGAGTTTCCCCGCCACGGGTGCGCTGCGCGCACGCGCCTCCCCCACCCCCCGCCGCTGCCCCCGCCCGCCCGAGCAGCCCCAGGGCGTTCTGGCACGCATGCGCACCTCAGGGAGCGCCGGCCCGCAGAGCGCCCGGCGCGGCGCACGGGTGGCCGGTGCGCTGCCGGCCTCCCGCGCGCCCACGACTGCCTCACAGCCCGGGGCGCGGCCCTGCTCGGCAGCGTGAGGCGTGCATATGCCGGAGCGCCTGTTAATCAGCCGCCTGTGACGGCCTCGTGACGAGCGCGCGCGGCACAGGCGCGCCGGCGGACCTGCACGAGCCGCCGCCGGCGCCGCGGCACGAGGCGATGATGAGCACGCGCGCGGACGCGGCCGCCTGGACGCTCGAGCGCCTGGCCGACGCGCAGTGGGCCGGCGTCGCGCCGCATGCGCCGCTGGAGCCGCCCTCGCCGCCGCCGCCGCCGCCGGCGGCCGAGCCGGAGGAGGGTGTGTGCCCGCGAGGTGCCCGTCCCGTAAACTTTTCGCACAGTGCCCCACTCGTAAACTTTTGTACGAGGCTGGAGCGACATGCGCGCCCTGCGTTGGAATTCGCGTTCGCAGAGCCGCTCGGGGCATGCGGCTCTTGCTTGGGGGCCTTGCCGGGGTGCACGCGCTGTTGAGCGGAGCCCCATTCGCGGCCGCCGCGGCGGCCTGCCGAGCAGAGCCAGGGTGAATTAGCTGAGGCTGCCTGCGCGTGGGGCTTGAGTGCGGATGTGGTCACGTCGCGGATCGCGGCGCGCTCCCGCTCCACGAACCTCGGGCACTGCTGCGTCCACCGCTTGCAGGGTGGGAGTGCAACCCTCGCGAACCCTCGCATGCCCGGTGAGCTGGGGCGCGCCGCGCCAGGCGAGGACTGGCGCTACCTGCAGGCGGACGACGGCCGACTGGGCCTGAGCGCGGGCGGCCACGCGCTGCGCACGCTGCGCCGCTGGGCCGCGCAGCGCGCATGCGCGCCCGTGCGCTGGGGCGCGCCCGTGCAGCGCGCGTGCGACCAGCTCTGGCTCCCGCTGTTGCCGGTGCGCCTGCGACCCTAGCGTGCGGGCAGCCGCGCGAGCTGGGGCTGCTGTGCTTGAGCGCGCTCGTTACGGCGCGGCTGCGCACGGCTGTGTCGGCCGCGGTTGCGGGCGCGTACGCCCGCGCCGCATTGCGCTGCAACTTCAGGGGCTCATGGCGGCGGGCGAGGGATGCACAGTGGGGAAGCCAGGGGGGTCGGCACTCGCCGGGGCTGCTTTCTCGGACCTAGGGGCGCCGCCCCTGTGAGGGCGCTCGAGCAGAAGTCCCCGGCACAGCATTCTGCGCGCTCACAGGTTGCGGGGGTGTCTGGGGGGCCCCTGCCGCCCCCCTGCCGCCCCCCCGCGACTATCACGCTGCGCTACAGCTACCGCTGCCCCGCTCGCTGCTGTGCAGCTGGCATGCACGTTTGCTGCCACCCCGCGTGCGCTGCTCCACACTGGGTGCAGTCACGCTGGCACGGCCGGCGGTCAACGCTTCCGAGCAAGCATGCGGGCTACATGGTGCGGCATAGGCCTGCTCAGGAGGGCCTCTTGCACCTACGTGACGCAGCAAGAGGCCGGTACATGCAAGCAGCAAGGCTTCGCCTTGGTCACAGACAGTGGCGAGCGGAGCAGGTGACGCGATGTGCGTCCTGGGGGAGAGGTCTAAGGTCGGGCGTGGGCTGGGCAGATGTGCTGTTAGGGCTGTGACGGGACCGGCGCCGAGCGCTGCAGGCGCCCGTCACGACAGAGGACCTGGCATGGCGCGGCGCGGGCGCAGCGCCGGCCGCCGCGCTGGCCGCGCCGGCGAGCGGCACATCGCCGCCGCGCGACGCCGCGGCCGGCGGCGAGCTGTCCGACGACGCCGTGACGGAGTGGTTCGACCTTGCGGCCGCGCGCGCGCTGGACGCGCGTGGCGCGGCTGTGAGCCTGGAGTCAGACACAGGGTCCAGGCCGGGGTGCGCTGCGGCCGCGCGCGCGCCGCGGAGCGGCGGCGGGCTCGCCAACGGCGCCGCAAGCGGCGACGGCGCGGCGAGCGACGACGACGGCGGCGACGAAGACGCCGTGGCGTGGTTTGACGCTTTCTTGCCGGGCGCGGCGGCGGTGGACGCGCGCGCAGCGGCAGCGGCCGCAGCAACGGCCGCGGCGGCGCGGCTGGAGGCGCGGCACGCCGCGCAGGCGCGCGCATGGGGCCCGCGGCCGCCGCCGCAGCATGGCGCGGCGGTGCGCGCGCAGCTGGCGCGCGCGGCGCTGGAGGGCGCGTCTGGGCGCGCGCTGGTCGCCGAGGCGCGCCCTGTTTCTATGCCCTCCCTGCCTCAGCGCGCCCGCTGGAACGTATTGCATTGCCTGGGCGCGGATGGCGCCGCGCTGGTGTTGGTCTCGGTGCTCGTGCGCCCCAGCGGCAGGGCATTCCGTTGAGCGCTGCGGCAGGCTGCCAGCCATGAGCTGCCCGCATGCGCCCTGCCCGCCGGTGCCTGGGGCTGAGCGGGCGCCACAGCAGCCGGCGCGGCGACGCGCCGTCTCGCGGCCGAGACTGCAAGATAATACGAGCTCACCACCTAGGCCGGCGTAGGTCGCAGGTGATGAGCGCAGTGGCCAGCGCGGCGAGGTGCCCGCCACGTGGCCAAAGTCATTGGATCATCCCTACCCTACCTAATCCTACCCTGTCCTGAGTTGCTTGCGTGCGCCGGGGGCTGGCCGCAGGTGATCAGCGCGGTGGTCGGCGTGGCGCGGCGCCGCCGCACGGCCGAGGCGGCAGCCGAGGCGGCCGCTGAGGCGGAGAGGCGGCGCGCCGAAGAGCGGCGGCGCGCGCGCGCCGCGGCTGCCGAGCGCGAGCGGCGCGCGGCCGCTGAGCGCGCGCGCGAGGCGGTGCGTGGCCTGGCACAGACGCTGCGTATGGTAACGTGCGTCAAGCCGTGACGCGGTTCATGTACGTGCGGCAGCCGATCAGTGCACACGCATGCTGCGCGCTCCTGTAGCACGCCGTGCTGTGCGCAACGTGCCGGCGGGACCGCAAGCCGAGCATGCAGAGTCGTCGGAGCTGCTGCGAAGCGCGCTATGATCCCTAAGTTCCAGGACCCGCTGCGTTCTGGGGGTGCCCAGCAGCTGCACGCGCAGGCGCACGCGCCGGGGCAGGCTGCGCTCTGCGCAAGGGTCAGGAGCGTCAGGAGCGCAAGGCACCCTACTCTGAGCCCTGGCCGCTGCGGCAGGAGGCGGCCGCGCAGCGGCAGCGCGAGGAGGCCGAGGCCGCGGAGCGCGCCGCGGCGCTGCTGCGCCAGCAGGTGCGCGGGCGGGGCCACAGCGCGCTGTGCTGCCTGGGCAGACCCCAACCCTGCAAACTTGTTGACCCGCACTTTCCAGACGTGCTTGGTGGCGCCGGGGCACGGCGTGTTTGGGCTAGGGCCACCTAGGTGGCCCGAGCCGCACTAGGCATATAACCATAGGCTTGGCGCCTGTAGCTGTGACAGGCTGGGCGCCTTGGCCTGGATCCTTGCGCCTCCCAAGGCACCGCAGCAGGCTCTGGCGCTCTGCTGTGGGGCAGCACTGCGGCCGACCGCGCCGCCCCGCGCGCGCAGGTCGAGCGGCAGCGCGAGGCGGCCGAGCGCAAGCGCGCGCGGCAGGCGGAGGAGGCGCAGCGCGCGGCCGACCGCGCAGAGCGCGCGCGCGCCGAGGCCGAGCGCCGCCGCGCCGCGGCCGCCAAGCGCGCGCGCACGGCGCCGCGCGGCGCCGAAGCCCGGGGCCCGGACGGCGCTGTGGCCGAGCGCCGCCGCGCCGCGGCGCCGGCCGCGCGCGGGTCTGACACCCCAGACCCGGCCCCGTGCCTGGACGGCGACGCGGCCGGCGCGCCCGCGGCTGCGGCCGCAGGAGCCGCGCCTGCGCCGGAGCCTGCGGGGCGTCAGGCCCAGGGCGGAAGCCCGCCACCAGCCTCGGCAGCGCCCGGGGCTACAGCCGCGCGCCGCGCTGGCGGCGAGGCTGACCCGGCGGGCGACGACAGCCCCGCGGGGTTAAGCAGCCCCGCGCGCGACCCTGGCCAGGGCGGGCCGGACGAACGTCTGCTGGGCGCGCCCGGCAGCGGCGACCCGAGCGAGGACGTGGAAATGGGGGCGCGGCGAGCGTCCGGGGGCTCGCCCGAGACGCCCGCGGCGGCCCGGGCCGCGGGCCGCGGCCGCGCGCCCGCCAAGCACGCGCGCGGCGGCCGCGCCGGCAGGGCGGGGCCGCGGCCCGGCGGCGACGCCGGCGGCGCGGAACGCGAGCCGCTGAGCCCGCGCAAGCGCGCGGCCAAGGCGCGGCGGCGCGCGCCGGCGGCGGCCGCTGCAGACGAGGGCGCCGAGGAGGGCAGCGGCGGTGACGACGAGCCGGCGGGCCCGCGCAAGCGCGCGTTGGTGCGGCGGGCGGCAGAGTCGCCGGAGGCGGACGCGGCGCTGCAGGCGGCGGCAGGCGGCGGCGACGGCGGGGACGCGGCCGCGGCCGGCGAGGACGAGCGCGGCGTCACCGACGCCGCGCGCCGCAAGGCGCGCCCGCCGTGCAGCTGCAGCCTGCTGCGCCGCACGCATGTCACGCACTGGTTGGCGCTCACGCTTGCCCTGTTGGCGCGCAAAGCTCGGGGACGACGCTTGCGGTTGCGGGCTTGCGGTGCACCTGCAGTCGCTGCCCTGGCCTGCGGGGCGCGGCGCTGCGCGCGCAACGGCGCGCCGGGCCGCAGCGAACGCGGGCGGCCGCGCGTGCGGCGCGCGCGTCGGCGGGCGCCTGCAAACGAGCACACGCTTGCACTGTTTGCCTGACGGGGCCCGCCCCGCCCGCGGTTGACCGGGCGCGCGTGCTGTCGGGCGCAGGCGCAGGCGGCGGTGCAGGCGCGCGCGGCGGAGGCGGCGACGCGCGACCTGCTGCGCGCGGTGCGCACGTTCGACCGCACGCAGTGCGACGGCCTGTTCGCGGAGCCGGTCACCGACGACATCGCCGAGGGCTACTCCAGCATCATCGCGCGGCCCGTGGACCTGAAGACGCTCGCGTGCGCGCCCTTCCTCCCACAGCTGTCAGGCGCCTGTGGCTGGGCTGGCCCACCGAATCTGAAGGCGCTTGCATGCGAGGCTGCCCTGCACGCCGGTCAGGGACCCGTGATGGGCCCGGCCGCCGACAGCGGGGCGTGGGTCGTTGCGGACGGCTCGCACACCCGCTGCGAGCGCCCGCTTTAAGCAGCGCCCGGCGTGAGAGCCGCGCGTGCGCGCCGCGCCGCGCAGGCACAGCATGGAGAAGCGGCACGCCTTCTCGGCGGACATGGCCGGCCTGGAGGCGTTCCACGACGAGGTGCAGCTCATGGCCAGCAACGCGCTCGAGTACAACCCGGAGGGCTCCTACGAGCACGGCCGCGCGCTCGCGCTCAAGGACTTTGCCGCGGCCGAGTTCCAGCGGCGCCGGCGCGAGGTGCAGTCCGCAGGGTACATTGCACGGCGCTGAGGCCCCGAACGCGCGGCTCGAGCTGGGCGTCCGGCACACTGAGCCTGCCGGGACTGGGCGCCCTGCACAATGTGTTGTTGCTGCTGCTGGCCTCCATGCAGCAGAGGTCTCCGCCCGCTTGGTCCCAAGGGGTCATGCCTCAAGTCATTGTGCTGGGTGCGTGAGCGGCGTTTGTCACACAATGCGCGGGTAGAGTGCAATTATGTCGAGTTGACGGGCGCGGGGAAGTAGGCTTTGTCCTGCTGACGACCGTGCCAAAAAGTAGTGCGCCAAGCGAGTTGCAAAGCCGGGGCTAGCAGGCTGAGCGCTGCCGGCCCCTTTGCATGCACTATCAATAAGAGCACGGCTGTGGCCATTGAGCGGCAGCTACGCAGCGTGAACGATTTAAGTTAACACAACAAGGAGGAAAGGCCATTGCATGGGTCTCAAGTACCTCACATATGCTGCCATGCACATGCTCTGCTGACAGCATGCCTTTGGTCATCATCTACGGCCAAAACACTCAGTCACCGGCCAAAAACACAAGAGTTCTAGCGCCCTCTGCTGGCTACATATCTGCGAGGCTGGTGCACCAGCCTGTGCCTGACCCCAGCAGGCGGACCTACCCGTTCAGAGCTGCACACATTCTCCGCCAGCATAGACACAGGGATAGTGCGCTTTGTGTGCCCTTAAGCTGTCACCTTGTTCACGTATTCCAGACTGCTGCCACATGTACACTGCTACATTCTGAACAGGTTACGGACTTAAGCAGGCGCCTCTCGTCGTCGTAACCCATCCTCATGGGGCTCGCCCGTCGCTGACCCGTACAGACCGCCGCTCCTCACAGAGCTCACTCTGCCAAATCAGGCAGCCAACCGCGGCGCCAAGCCAGCGCACACGGCGACCGGGCCTCCCGAGCACCATGCGGCACGCTCACGCGCGCCGGCGCAGCTGCACAACAGTGACAGCCAGGCTGGCCGGTCAGACTTCCACGAGCTGCCGCGCCTCCTGCCAGAGCTCCGCGATGCGAGCGCCGGGCGCGCCGGGAGCGAGCGCGCGCAGCAGGCGCGCCTCTGGCGCAGCCATCGGCTGGCTCGCGCGCCCGCCAAACACAGCCTGGCGAGATCCAAGGTCATGATGTCGGCCAAGCGCGTACCTCACACATTGAGCAGACCTCCCCTGCAGCGCTCTGGAGCGTCACGTCTACTGACTAAAAAGGAAACCCCAGCGCAGCATTGTTCACCTTGCAGACATGCAAGGCGTCAGGGCTGCAAGATTGGATGGCACACCCCGCAAACTTATGAGCTCACACAGGCAGCAAAAGCATGCAGCCGCTGGCAGGGTGCGTTGTGACATGACCGCGCACATCACAGCAGCGACGCGCCGTGCGCGCCTGCAGCTTGGCCTCCATGCGCGCGCCCGCCGCGTGCGCGCGCGAGACCACCGCGCCCGGGATGCCCGCCAGGCGCGCCACCTGCAGGCCGTAGCTGCGCGGGCAGGCGCCCGGGCGCAGGCGGTACAGGAACGTGATCTGCGCCTCGTCTGAGGTCCAGGCGGGCGCGCCGTCCCCCCCCGGGGGCGACCCCAGGGGCGGAGACCCTGGCGCGGCCGCGGCGCGCCGCGCGCCGCCGGCGCCGCCGCCGACCAGCGCGGCCATGTGCGCGTTGGCCACGCCGGCGTCGGCCGCGAACTCGCGCGTCAGCCCAAAGTAGTGCGTCGCGAACAGCATCCGGCAGCCGATGCGCGCGCTCAGGAACTTCAGCACCGCGTGCGCAATGGCGTATCTGCGCACGCGGCCGGCTGCGTCAGCGAGAGCACGCTGCTCATGGCTGCCAGGGCAAACACGCGCAGCATGGTGCCACAGAAGCGCATGTTTAGGAGCCTGTCCATCAGGCTGCACACCAGACGGAGGACCTTCCTTGTACCAATGGCATGTGCAAGCCGCCTTCGTGGATGTGTACATAGAGGTTGACGGGCAGGTACAATGCAGGCGCTCCCCTCTGCAGCTCAGCAGCGTCGGGCAGGCGCTCAGAGCGCGGCATTCAACGGGGCGCCGGACGGCGGCCCACCCGTCAAAGGTGCTCGTGCCGCGGCCCAGCTCGTCCAGGACGACCAGCGACGCGGGCGTGGCATGGCCCAGGATCGCCGACGCCTGCAGCGCAGTTGCTTCTGAGCCTGAGGCCGCAGGGTACATGCGCATCCTTGTAGACTGTGCATGCGCATGCATGCAGGGCAGGGCGGCGCGGCAGCATGAAATTAGTCATCTGACACTCTGCAGCGCTATAGCACTGCATGCGCAGCCACGCTGCGCGACGTATCTGTGCAGCTGTCTACGCTTGCTGCACCCAAACTCCGTGCAGCGCCGCTGCCCGCGGCTGCACGCTTTGGCGACAAAAAGTACGTGCTTTGCTGAGCACCGGCTGGACATGCGGTGCAGCTTCGGACAATTTCTGTCAGTCCGGACATTGGGGCCTATCTAGGTGCCATGTCCATGTTACAGAAGCATGGGCCTCACCTCGGAGCACTCGACCATGAAAGTAGACTCGCCGGACATGATGCGGTCCTGTGCGCCTGTGAGCACGCATGTCAGCCCTCTGCGCCGCGCAGACCTGCAGACGTGCCGTACGTCCGTGCATGCGCACGCTGCCAGGCCGCGACTGATCTCACGCTTCGGCCATATCGGCTATGTGCCATGGTTGTCGTACCTTCCGAGGGGTCACAGAATAGTAACCAGCAAAGACACCCTGGGTGATGTCGGGCAGAAGGAGCAAAGGACACAGGTTTGCTGAATTGAGGGTGTGCTGATCAGCGGGCGCAGTGGAAAGTCGAAGTGGGGCCCGACCCAAGCGCGTGAAGATCTGGTCGGTGACCGTGAGCCGCGCCGAGGCGGCCGGCACGGGGCAGCCCATCTGCGCCAGCACCACCGCCACGCACGTCGCGCGCAGCAGCGTGCTCTTGCCTGCGCGCCCGGCAGGCCTCTCTGTGCCAGGATGTGCCTTCGCTGGCGGCCGGTTGACGCTGCACTGCACACTAAATACGGTGGTACCTGAGATCTACACAGGTGCGACCTTCCCATTACCCCACAGCAAAACAGATCTTGTCAGCAGTGCGCAGACCATTCCTCACACCGCGCAGGCCACGGGGGAGCTGGCTGGCGGACGCCCAGAATCTGACATGCAGCGTGTCAGCCGTTGCACATGACTGGCTGCTGCGAGCCAAGCATGCGCACGCTATCACTCGCGACACCTTCGCATGAGGCCACATGGGGGCACCCACCGCCCATGTTGGGACCGGTGAGCAGCAGCGCATGCTGGCGGTGCTCGACCCTGCGCCGTCCGCAACAACCCGGCTCAGGAGGATAGGAATGGCCCTACCCTGAACCTTGACCCAGCCAGTCACAGCCACATCCCTGTTTGAGACGCCAAGGGGCGGGCAGACGTTCCATGCGGCACCCTGTACAAGTCTACATCGACCGGCCACTGCGCTGCCGCCAGCGCCAGCCTAGGCGCACCGCAGAACACATGCAGCCCAGGGAACCGACATGCAGGGGCGCGGCGGCGCACGTGCCCAGGCGCAGGTCGTTGGGCACCACCGCGCCGCCCGCGCCCGCGCGCGCGCAGGGGTGCCAGAGCGCCTGCAGGTCCAGGGAGGGCTGCGCTTCGGGGCCGCCGCCCGCCGCCCGGCACATCGGCAGCAGCTCCGCGCGGCAGGTCGGCCCGTTGGCGGTCGCGCCAAACTCTGCGAACGCCACCAGCACGTCCACCGTGGACAGCGCCGCCTGCGGCCCGCGCGCCCGCTCAGCTGCATGGGCACGCTGCGTAGCGGCGGCAGCACCGGCGCTGGCCCGCCGCGCGTGGCGCGCAAGGTGGCCAGCCCGTCTAACAGTTTCTAGCAGCAAGTTGTAGGCTCCATAGCATCCAGTGTTACACTTATTGAACGTACAGAGCAGACATGGCATCTTTGGTTTTATTTATTTTCGGCTGAGCACACACTGTGGAGCGCGAGAGCAACAACATGGACATCACATGAATGCTCACACATATCACATGAATGCTCACAACCGGGCTGCGCAGGTGCGGCGCAGCGCATGGCGCCCATGCAGGACAGGGTTGGGGCTGCAGAGCGGCACCTCCAGCCGCTCCCAGGCGTCGCGGTGCGCGTGGAACTGTGCCAGCAGCGCGCTGGTGGCCGCGACCTCGGCCGCGCGCTGCGCGGCTGCCTCGTCCTCGTCGGCGGCGCCGCCCGCACCCGGCCGCAGGTGCGCCGCGCAGGCGTCCGGGCGCAGCCTGGCCACGCGCGCGCCGCTGCCGCCCTTCTTGGCCTTGGCCTTGCTGGCCTGCGACCGAAGCGCGCCCTCGACACACTGAGCGCTCATAACTAGCTGCACCCTCTGGGTTTTTTGTGCTACCAAGCACTCACCAGCCCAGCTCATCAGCATTGAACCTGCCTTGCATGTCGCCAGTGCAATAACTGCAAGACAGCATTCACACATGGTTTCCTGCACACATGGTTACAGAATATTGTTGGAAAGCGGCTGCAGCCAATGTCCCACAGGTTACAAGTTACCAAAAGCATGTAAGGGCGCGCCTTGCCCTCTGGCGCCGACCACTCCAGCGCAGCGTCGATGCCATCCAGCGCGCGCATCGCCGCGCTGCCCGCGCCCGGCGCGGCCGCTGCGGCCGCTGCCAGCAGGCTGCCTGCGTCGGGGCTGCGCCCGACGGCGTCGTCGCCGCCCGCGCCCAGCGAGGCCAGCACGGCGGCTGCCTCCCGCACAGCCACCGCCGCCATGGCCACCGCCGCTACCCGCCTGCGGCAGGCATGCCACATTGCTTGCACAATAAGAGGGACAGGCAGGCATTGCGCGCGGCTCGCTTTGTGGCCAACAGCTGTGAGCCGGGCTCACACCACGCGTGTTCGCGGCAGCACGCACACCAGGCAATGGCATGTCATCTCTGGTCTCCAAGCTATTATAATTTGGCCATGCATGCAGGGAGACACAACGCTCCCGTGAGTGTACTGCATGCAGCATCAGCTGTCTTGCGTTCACAAATGCGCGCAGTGCAACTCGCAGCTAGAACCCTGGCCCGCGCCTGCGCTGTGCTGCATCGACGGCCCAGCCTGGCAGGCCCGCTGCGGGCTCCGCCGCTGCATTGCGTGCCTGCCAGGCATGCTGCTCTCAGCATCCCGCGAAACGACAGCCCGCACAGCAGACCAGGCTGTGTGCAGGACCATGCGCAGCATCCAGGCGCACACCCGCACTCAAGTCAGTGCGTACCCAACAGAGCGGGCACCAGGGGCGTGCCCCCGGCCCAGCGTGCGCTCGTAGGCGCCGGTGCTGGTCAACACGCAGCCAGGGCCCACAACTCCTGGCAAGCAAGGTACTTGATGCACAAACCGCACCAAGAATGCATGCTGCCACGCACGCCGCTGTAGGTCGAACGGGGCCAGCGCCGGCGCACCTGGCCGAGGGCGCGCTCCAGGTCGCCCAGCCGGCGCAGGCCCGCGCGCAGCGGCGCGGCCAGGCCCGGCCGGCCGGCCAGCTCGGCGACCGCGTCCTGGCGCGCCGCGATCTCGACCGAGCTCATCAGCGGCCGGCACAGCCAGCGCCGCAGCAGCCGCCGGCCGCCTGCGTCGCCCGGCACAGCGCGGGTCAGTCTCTGCTCGGCAGACCGCATGAGGCACTCGGGGGCAGGCTGCTGCACAGCCTCACAGGCAGCTGCTTCTCAGTGCGCGGCACGGCTGGCGCCGCGGCAGTCGCCAGGTGCGCCGCCCCGGCCGGCCCAGCCCCAAGGCCTGAGCGGGCAAGCGCAACGCCGGCCCTGCAGTCCGGACCGGCGCGCAGCGCGTCGGTGGCCGCCTGCGGCGCGGGGCGGGCGGGGCGCGGGGCGGGCGGCACCAGGCGAGACGCAGGTGTCTAGGCACGCCATGAGCGAGCCCTCGGCGCCGCCGCCGCTGGTCTCCAGCAGCTCCAGGTTGGCCAGCGTGGGGCCATCCAGGCGCAGCGCGCCCGCGTATGCCGAGTACGGCGCGACCTGTCCGCGGTAGGGATAGTCGCAATAAGGGTCAGCGGTCCCGCGAGCTCGACTTACATGGTTGTGTTGCTTGCCTGGCGGCCCCCAGTCGGAGGCTGCCTGCCTGAGGTGACGTAGCTGGCCAGGAGATGCTGAGAAAAAAGAGATATCCCGTCAATTCCCACTATAAAATTTAAGGTAGAAAACAGATTAAATAGGGAATTCATGAAATTTTTTTGTCACACACACTTCTGTACTCTCTGTCTCTCCCTATTGACACGGCACCTGTTGCCCAACGCGGAGCCTCCCTGCACATGCAGACAGGGCAACGCATGCTCAACCTCTACCAATGAACTGATGTGAGGCACTTCTTTCAGGGGTGCAGCTGGGTGTTCCAGGCGAAAGTACCCCTGCACCCTCCTCGCGATGGCCAATCTGTGCTGTGACCTGGCTTTGACATGCACACGCCTCTGTCCCACGTACCACATGCGCTTCGCTGGCGAGCTCGTTGTCTGCGCGCAGGCGCGCCAGGTGCCGGCGCAGCGCAGCCAGCGCCGCCAGCGGCCCGGCGCCGACCGCGCACACCTCTGCCGGCAGCACCAGCTGCCCCAGGCGGCCCTGCACCTGCACCGCCAGCAACACCTTTAGTCTCTCCGAATATGTGCAGGTGATCGCAGGAGAGTAGGGTACAGGCAGATGTGGCGCGGACGATACTGTGCGATTATCACACAAAGTGCATGCGCATGGTGCAGGGCACAAGCTCCCGCCACCCGCTGCTTGACATGCATGCGAGCAAGCCTTCCCTTTCCAGGGCATGCACTGTGTGGCTTTCCGTGGCACGCGACGTATCAGCCGCTGCTCCTCATTTCATGCCGGGCAGCAGCCAGCTGACCGACCTGACAAGTTGCCACCTGCGCAAGCTGTGCTGCCAGGGCCGACCGGCGGCCGCGCCTGCATGCCCTCCTGGAACGCGCCCATGTCCTGCGCGTCTGGGAACTCGGCGCCCGGCTCCACCGGCGACAGCATGAGCGGGATAAGCGGCGAGGCCAGGCAGCGCATGGTCGGGCCCGACAGCCGGTTGCGCGCGAACAGCACCTCGCGCGGCGCGACCTGCGCGCATGCCCGCGCGGCGCTCAGGGGAACGATCGGAACAAGCCCATCCGCGCGCGCTGCTGTCCAGGGCCAGCTGGGACGGCGGCAGCGAGGCCAGGCAGCGCCTGCCAAAGACTGCTTCATGCCCCAGCAGCTCACCTGCTTGAGTTCCCCATGACAAGCCCCTAAACCTTGGGTCCAGCTGTTTCGGGCATGTTGGTATTGGGGGAGACCTGATGGGCCTGCCAGGCAGCAATATTCAGCAGCACATGCAATGAGCGCACCCCATAAAGCCTCTCGTATGAAGAGGCTAAGCTTGCAGTGCCCGGATGCAATCAATCGCCATTTTCTGCACCCATGCTGCAGCACGTAGGGGGCCGCGCCTGCACCAGGAGGGCGCTCAGGTTGGCGCGACCCGCATCGTCCAGCACCTCGCCGACATAGTACCGCCCAGCTGCCGCATCCAGGAATGCAAACCCAAAGCGGGCAGCCGCTGTGCCGACGGCTCCGGGCGAGTCGCACTCCTCCTCGTGCAGCGCCAGCAGGTGCACCTGCAGCATGGCCGCAGCATGAAGGCAGCATACTAAAAGCTCGCCCTCCTTGGTAACCTTGCCGGCCGCGGCGTCCCGCAATGGTCACAAACCCCACCATTAGGCATGCGGAGGTGGGGTATTGCAGCTTGCATGAAACAACTGCCATGTTGTGCACCCTGCAGAGGAGCACAGCAGACACCGAATATTGACATACACGCAAGCCGGACATGATGGAGCGCGCCGCATCGGCGCCGATGTTGCCGGTGGCGGTGGCCGGGGTGTGCACGCGCGTCATCTCGCGCCGGATGGTCGCCTTGGGCCCGCGCGCGGCCTTGGCCTCGGCCGCGGTCTCCATCTGCTCCACGCGCGCCACCTGCCGCGCAGCGGCGCCACATGAACACAGCTTCAGGGCACTGTGCAGTCTGTAGGGACACCGGCACGCACTCGTGGGTGTACCTTCTACATGCGCTTGCTCTCACTAGCACTGCCAGATATCGAGCTCTTCTGTGCACGGTCGCTCAGGCACTGCGTGTCGTGGCGTCCCCGCACCTTGTAGCCTGCGGCGACGAGGCGCGCCACGGCCTCATCGATCCCGCTCTCCGGGCAGCCCACCTACAATCATGCAGACGCCCATGTAGAGCGCATATCGTGAGCATGAGTTATCACGCAAAGCGCATGTCAACACAAATGGCACGCATGTCCATGCCATGTCATTGTAAGCATTGCCACCATACTTGCTGCGGATGATTTCACCCAGTTCCAAATCCCATCCCAATTCCTATGTACAGAGACGGCGTAAACCTTGTTGCGGGGCAAGCATGCTGTGCAGCACACGGGTGTGATCCACCTGACATGCATCACAAAGCTCCACGAGCAGGTGCGCACCTGCAGGCAGTGCCCGACGCCCGTCACGGTCAGCTTCCAGTTGAGCACATCGTGCCCGACCTGCGCGTCGTCCGCATAGAGCTCGTAGAACTTGCCTGCAGCCGGCCCACACCAGCATCCTTGTAAGTGTAATTAAGTAGCCAGACGATTCATACCGCGCACCTGCGCAGGCGTGCCTGCATGCATGCATCCCAACACACATGCACATGCCCTGGCCACAGCATGCACTCATGCAGGCTACTCAAAATGCGCACAAGACCTTTCATATGATGCATGTATGCATGCATGGATTGACCTGCAAAGCATCAGAGCACAGGACGAGCTGCATCACAAATTGGGATGCAGGAAGTACTGCAATGCAGTTGAGTGTGATTTTTGCCGAGAAGCTCGCCGAGCAGAAAAGCTTGCGCCAGTGTGGCACTGTTTGGTTCCAGGCGCGCACCGACCTTGAAGAAAAGAATGACGTCGCGGTACTTCTTCTTGATGGCCCAGTACTGCTGCTGCGACGCTGCCGCCACGCGTGCGCACTCAGTTTGGCTGTTGCATAGCACTGGCAGGGCAGGGCAAGCTCCCTGGCTCCGCAGTGCGGCCTGCCTGCCTGCCTGTCTGCCTGAGAAGTGCACTCTTGATAGCTCGCGCATGCTCGCTATCGCCTTCGCCTGCCTGCCTGCCTGTCTGCCTGAGAAGTGCACTCTCTGCTTGAGAAGTGCACTCTCAATAGCTCGCGCATGCTCACCATCGCCTTCGCTTCCGGCGTTGACGCTCACCTGACAGCTGCCTGTAGAACTGCTCGGGGACGGTGACGGTGCGCTCGTCATAGTCCGGGTCCCCCTTGCGGCGGCCGCGGCCGTCTGGCGTGTTTTTGTTTTCCAGCCATGCAAAGCGGCTCTCCACCTTCCTGTGCCCAGGTATAGTAGGCGTTACAGAGCCTGCAGGGCTGCTTGCCAAGAGCACGCCTCGCACGGAGGGCAGCAGAGGCCGGCGCACGGCACAACAGCGGTCTCGGCACGCAGGAACAGGCACTGTTGCAGGTGCGCACCGGAACTGCTCGCTCTGGCGGTCGCCGCCGTCGAGCAGGCGCAGCAGCTTCCGGCGCTTGGCGCTCTCCGTGGCAGGCGTGCTCGTAGCGCGGCCCGGGGCGCTCGGCCACACCGGGGTCGTCTCATCGTCTCCGGCGTGCTGCGGCGTGGCCAGGCTGGCGGATGGCAGCGGTGGTGTTATGTCGTGCAGGCTGCGCTTCTGCCCCGTCAACGCGCAGGCGTGCCGTGGCGCTGATGCGTTATTGGTCTGCGTCGAGGCCGAGCTGGGGGTCGGCCGGCTGCCTGGTGCAGGCTGCGACTTGGGTGTGAAGAAGTTCAGCACCGAGCGCTGCTTTCCCTTCTGAGACATTTTGCTGGACGACATGCGCAGAACGTGGTAGCGCTCCACGGATGCACGCCTTGTTGTGCTTGATTATGATTATGCAAGCGCCTCACCTCCTGGCCGGCGCAGGAGCCTTGCTTGTGCAGGGATGTGCGCTCAGAGGCGAGCCAAAGAAGTTTTGAACTTGGCTGTCAGTGTGTCACAGCAGGTGCAGGTCTTGCCCCAGGTTCAGCTGCACTCCCTTTAGCTACAGCAACAACCAAGTTGCTGTTGATCAAGTCACCTGCAGTACCGACGTCGCTCTCGCGCCGTTGACATTCACTGCCTAGTTGCTTGTTTTTTTAGGCAGCTGCGCGTGATGCCTACCTGCTGTCAAGGCGATGCCTG